>Ga0316208_1003890_pt1 | contig 10293 bp, 8 predicted proteins | sample 3monopyrite_MG_FD_204944 | JGI IMG/M metagenome (GOLD analysis project Ga0316208, IMG submission 204944) | Microbial mat bacterial communities from mineral coupon in-situ incubated in ocean water Damariscotta River, Maine, United States -... | ecosystem: Environmental > Aquatic > Marine > Coastal...
GACGAGGAGATTCTGTTTCGAGAGGCGATGTCCCGAGGCTTGCTCGATCGGGACGGCGGCGTTCAGACGCGCCTGATCCAGAAGATGCTCTTCCTGGAAGGCGAGGCCGAGATCGAAGACGCCCCGGACCTGCTCGCCCGTGCCGTCGAGCTCAACCTTCATCAGGACGACATCGTCGTCCGCCGCATCCTCGTTCAGAAGATGAAGCTCCTCGGGGCCCAGCTCTCCGCGGAGCAGCAGGTCACCGATGCCGAAATCCAGGCGGCCTACCAGGAACAAGCAGACCTGCTGCGATCGCCGCCGCGCGTCGACTTGCAACACGTCTTCGCGAGCCGCGACCGACGGGGGGAGACCACTCGCGACGACGCGCTCGCGCTCCTCACGCGCTTGCAAGGGGACGCGACGTCGATCGAAAACGCGCCTCAACTCGGAGACCCCTTCCCCCTCGGTCATCGCCTCGACGGGCGCTCCCAGCGCGATCTCGAGCGAACCTTCGGCGGGGTCTTTGGCGAAGCCGTCTTTGCATCAGAGCCGAGACAGTGGTTCGGACCCGTCGAGTCGGCTTACGGCCAGCACCTCGCGTTCGTCATCCGCCGAGAACCCGGTACAGTCCCGCCCCTCGAAGTCGTCGCCGACCGACTGAGGCTGCAGATCGAAGAAGACCGACGAGAGCGCAATCTCGACAAGCTCATGAATGAACTTCGCCCGCAATATACTGTCGTCGCCCAGGAGTCAGGATGACTGCCCTTCCCACTCAGATCAGCCACGTGCCGCAAACAAAGAGCGTCGTCGCGACCGCACTACTCGGCCTCTCTCTTGCGATCGCATTCGCATCCATCTTCGCCTCGACGACGGCGCTTGCCCATCCCCTCGCCCCGGCGCTGCTTCAGCTCGAGGAACGGGAGGACGGGCTGGTCGATGTGCTCTGGAAGCGCTCGTCTTTGGCTGTTCCAGGAAGCAACATCGAACCGGTCACTCCACCGGCTTGCCCCGCGACCGTCCCGGCCAACTTCGAAGAGCAAGGCGTCGCCGTGCTCGTGCGATGGACGATCGACTGCTCGAAGACCGGGCTTGTCGGCCAGCCCGTACGCGTCGACGGTTTGGGACCGGCGAAAATCGACACGCTCGTCCGCATCTCTCTCTTCGATGGCCGCCAGATCCAGCGCGTGCTTAGGCGCAGCGAACCCGAGATGATCGTCCCCGAGCGCGCGAGTAAGATGGATGTCTTCGTCGACTACATGACGATCGGGTTCGAACACATCCTTTCGGGTGCGGACCATCTGCTCTTCGTCTTCGGCCTCTTCCTGCTCTGCGTGACCTTCGGCCCGCTCGTCAAGACGATTACTTCGTTCACCGTCGGGCACTCCGTCACGCTCAGCCTCGCCGCACTCGGCTACACGAACCTGCCCTCCGGTCCGATCGAAGTGCTGATCGCCGCGAGTGTTCTGCTGCTCGCCGTCGAGCTCGCGCGTGAGACCGAGAAGGAAACGCTGATGCGGCGCTACCCGTGGCCGATGGCGCTCTTCTTTGGCCTGCTGCACGGGATGGGATTCGCCGGCGCGCTCCGCGAAGTCGGCCTTCCGCAGGGCGAGATTCCGATGGCCCTCTTCTCCTTCAATATCGGCATCGAACTCGGGCAGCTCGCCTTCGTTGCGGCACTCGTTGTCGCCGCGGCCGTGTTGCGGCGCATCGAACTTCCGTTCCCGCTCCCCCAGCGCGCGGCGGTCTACGTGATGGGATCCCTCGCAGCGTTCTGGACGATCGAACGAACGGTCAGCGTTCTCTAGCGCCGGCAGGCGAGGCTAGGCCCAGCGCGCGCCGCCGTCCCCCGTCACTTCGATCGCCCGACCGCAGAGTTCCTCGTTCTCCCCAAGTTCCATCCACTCGGGATCGTCGACGACCCGCATCGTCCTGCGTCCATCGTCGAGATCGGCGATGAGCGCGACGCCATGGGCGGCATGCTTGTCATGGGAAACCGTGTACGTCGCGATCCGCCCGAGACCCGTCGCGTCGCGGTCGACGTCCTGTCGAACCTGCGCGGCCTCCGCCGCCTTCGTCACATTGTCGTGTAAGAAGGAGCCAGAGGGCTCGGGTCCGAAGACGCTGACGCCCTGCTTCGTGATCAGCCCGCTCACTGCCGACACGAAACCGTGGCTTCCCGGATCGCTGCGCATGCGCTCGACCATCTTGACCCAGGCCTGCAACACGAAGTTGTTAAGCGGCCCGCCACCGAAGGTCATTCCCCCGGTCTGGGTCACGCGCTTGTCGAGGGGGATCCCCATTTCGCGCTGTTGGATCCGAACCGCGGCGGGGAAGCAGCTATAACACTCGAAATGCTCGAGTTCGCTCGGCCCGCGCCCGACGTGCTCGAAGGCACGCTCGCCAGCAAGCGCGAACCCTGGGGACCGCCAGAGGTCGCGGCGTTCGCTGAGCGTCACCATGTGTTCGGAATCGACGACCGCGAGCGGATAGATGAAGCGGGACTCATCGAGGCCCAGCGCCTTCGCCTTGGCGAGGCTGCAGAGAATCAGCCCGCCCGCCTGGTTGACGTTCCACTGGGACACGAGGGATTTCGTGTAGGGGTATGCGAGCATCCGATTCTTTTCCGTCGGTGTCACGATCTCGTTAGGCGTGAGCGCCGTTCGATTCCACGCGTCTTCGTTCTCGACGGCAACCTGATTGAAATCACCCCAAAGCGAGCCGAGTTCCGCGCGATGATCCGCAAGGGAATGTCCTTCATGAAAACGAAGGGCGTTGTCGATCATCGCGTATTGGATCGTCGGCGTGATCAGCCCCAGGTCGATCTCGAACTGCCCCATGATCTCTTTGTGCGGCACGAGGTGTTCGTCGGGCGTGCCCTCACTCTGATCCGTGAGGGGCACATCGAGTCCCTGTCGCTGAAAACGATTTGCGCGGTCCTTCGCTTCGGCACCGACGATCATCGCGATCTGCGATTCCCCGTTCGCGATCGCCTGCGCGGCACGACCGAGCACGGTCGACTGAAGCACGCCGACTTCCGCGATGATCGTCTTCACATCCGATGCACCAAAGCGGTCGGCGAGAATGCGACCGGGGTCGGCATAGGCCCAGAAGCCCCTGGGCGCCCAGATCGAATCCACCTGCTTGAGCAGCCCCGGCTCCCCCGCATCGATCGCCGCTTCGCGCAGGGCCCCCTCCATCAGCTCGAGAGGTTCCTCTGCCTGGGTCGGGTCATCGGTACGCTGGACGCGGGCGGCTGCCCCCACCAAAACGGGAATGCGGTCTTCGGCGCTCATCAAGTCTCCTCTCCGGTCAGACGCTGGATCGGTCACAGCGAGGGGCTTTCCGGATTCGCCGCAGTCTAGCCCGCCTCACCGCCACGAGAAGCTCATTTTTTGACTACTTGATTTAATCAATTGATCAAGTACGATTCTCGCCATGGCCGCAGCGACCCGCGAAAAGATCCTCGAAGCCGCCGCCCGTCTCTTCGCGACGCCGGACGGAAGCGCCGCTTCTTTGCGAGCCATCGCCCGAGCCGCGGGCGTGAACTCCGCCCTCATCCACTACCACTTCGGAAGCCGAGAAGGTCTCTTCGAAGCGGTCCTGCTCTCGGCCCTCAAGCCGGTCCAGGAGCGCCGACGCGCGCTGATCGAGCGACTTCGTGAGGCCGCGGGCCCGCCCTCCGCTGAGGACCTCGCTCGGCTCTTTGTCGAGCCGCTGATCGCCTCTGCCGAGGAAGACCCCGAACGCCACGCCGTGAACCTCCGCCTGCTCGCGCGCGGCTTCTCGGAACATCGCGCCCTCGTCCAGGACCTGACCCTCAAGCATTTCGGCCCACTCATGTACGGCCTCGGCAACCTGCTCGGCGCCGCCCTGCCCCATCTCCCGACCGAGCTCAAACATCGCCGGATGCGCTTCTGCGTGCAGTGCGCCCTCGAGTCGATCGCCGGGCCCGAGTGGGAAGTCGCTTCGCAAGAAGGACCGGACGCGCAGGCTGCGCTCGTTTCCGACCTGATCGCTTTCCTCGCCGGCGGACTCGATGCGCCGGTGGATCCCGCCTAACTCAATCGTTGCCCGAACGGAGTTCTCATGACCCTCTCAAATAGCAACCCTCTCTCCTACTTGATCCACGACGCCGACCAGCACTATTACGAGCCGGACGATTGTTATTCGCGCCACATCGAAGCCGAGTTCAAGAAACGAACGATGTGGATCGACCGGAGTTCAGAAGGCGCTCCCGGCCGCATGTACATCGGCGATGAGCGATGCCATTTCTTCAGTGTGGGTGCCGGCGACAGCATCGGAGGCCCCGGCGCCATGAAAGCCTTCCTCAAGGGCATCAGCGAGGAAGGCGGAAGTCCGAGCCTCAACCCCATGAACGGCCTCGCGGTCCCGGAGTTCGTCGATGCCAAGGCACGACTCGCGCGCATGGATGAACAGGGGGTGGAGTCCTGCTTAATGCTCCCGACGACCGGTGTCGGAATCGAACCCCAGCTTCGCGCGCCCAAACATAGAGAGGCGCTCTACCCCTCGATCCGAGCGTTCAATCGCTGGGTTGAAGAAGATTGGGGTTACGGGAAGGATGGACGGATCTACGGCGCGCCGATGCTCACCCTCGTCGACCTTGATGAAGCCTGCGCTGAACTCGACCGGCTCATTGCGGCCGGCGCTCGGTTCCTGATTCTCACGGCGGGACCGGTCGAGGGGCGATCGCCCGGCGATCCCCACTTCGATGCGTTCTGGGCGCGCTGTGAAGAAGCGGGGATGAACGTGGTCTTCCACATCGGCCACACGCCCTTCGGCGAGATGTACAGCAAGCCCTGGGGCCTCCGACCGAACCCACCCTCCCATCGGCACTCGCTGATGGAGCAGTACCTCGCCTTTACCGAACGCCCCGTGATGGACACGCTCGTATCCCTGATCGCCGACAATCTTTTCGGGCGTTTTCCACGCCTGCGCATCCTCTCCGTTGAATACGGCTCGAGTTGGGTTGCGCCCATGCTTTCGAAGCTCGAAAAGCTCGCGCGGCTCTACAGCAAGGACATCTGGCGCTTCGGTGCGCCACCGCTCTCTCCGACGGAGACCTTCCGGCAGAACGTCTGGGTCGCCCCCTTCTATGAGGACGACGTCGTCGGTCTCGTCGAAACGATCGGCGCATCGCAAGTCCTCAACGGATCGGACTACCCCCATCCCGAAGGCCTGGCCGAGCCTCACGAGTTCGTCGAAGAGCTCGAAGGCCTCCCGGATGCGCAGGTTCGCCAGGTCATGCGGGACAATTTCGCGATGCTCGTCGCCTAGAGGCGGTTTGGAGGCGGTCCCCCCGAAGAACCCAGATGCACTACAGTCGAACGCGATGAGCAAGCCGAAACGACAAGAGCAAGAAGAAGCCCAGGAAGAAATCAGCGAGGTCGCCAAGGACATCCTTCGGATGCAGTTGCCGATCCATCTGCCCGGGCTTGGCCACGTCAACATGTACGCCCTCGTCGATAACGACGGGGCTGCGGTGATCGATCCCGGCCTCCCCGGCCAGGGGACGTGGGACGCGATCAAGCAGCGCCTCAAGCAGGCAGGGCTCGAACCGCGTCATATCCACACGGTGTTCATCACGCATTCGCATCCCGATCATTTCGGCGGCGCGGTTCGCCTTCACAAGGAATCCGGCGCGCGCATCGTTGCCCATCGTGCGTTCCACTTCGGTGGCCCCGCTCGTGGGCACAAGCGCCACACAGGCCCGCACGCCCATACCCACGGCGATACCCACGGACATGACGATCATCACGCGGAAGCCTCCGTCGACGATCTCGTCGCCCATATGGAGTTGCTCGAACGCGATCGACGCCGCTCACAGAATCCGCTGTACCGAATCATGGGCGCCTTGCGACGCATCACGACGCCGGCGCCCTGGAAGGGCCCGGGAGATCGCGCGGCGCTCAAGGACAGCTGGCGATGGTTGAGTGTCGCGACGGTCGGACGAAGCAAGTTCGTCCCCCCGATTACGCATCACGTTGAGCATGGTGACGTGCTGAAACTCGCCGGACGCGAGTGGTTCGTGCAGCACACGCCCGGCCATACCGCCGACCATATCTGCCTTCACGATCCCGAGACGGGCGCCTTCCTCTCAGGAGATCACGTCCTACCCTCGATCACGCCACATATCGGCGGAGTCTCGTATCTGGCGGACCCGCTGAAGTCCTTCTTCTACTCGCTCGACCGGGTCGGTGAGATCAGCGATGTCGATCTCGCGCTCCCCGCGCACGGGCATCCCTTCAACGATCTCAAGGGACGCGCGCAGTCGATCAAGGAGCATCACTACGAGCGCCTCGATGAGATCCGCGAGATCGCCGACGACATCGGTCGCGCCGACGTGAACGCCTTCATGAAGCGCATGTTCAAGGAGCGGAGCTGGGGCGATATGGCCGAGAGCGAGGCGTATGCCCATCTCGAGCATCTCCGCCTCGAGGGCAAAGCCGAAGCCCACCGCAACGAAGACGGCCGACTCGTTTACGAACTCTAGATTGAGCTCATCCCCGCGCGCCTAATCCTGGTGCAGGATTTCGAGGTACTGCGCCCGAATCGCCTCGATCTCGTCATCAAGGGATTCCGCAGTCCAATCATAGGTTGAGATCGGCGGAAGAACGATCGCTTCGATCGTGGCGGGCCTAACAACCCGTGCATCCTTCGGGAAGGCATCCAGTACGTTCCGGAAGACGACCGGAACGATCGGCACGTCCGCCTGCATGGCGAGATGAAACGCACCCTTCTTGAAGGCGCCGAGCCTCGGGGTCATCGACCGTGTGCCCTCGGGCGCGATCGCAATCGACCGGCCGTGCTTGAGCGCGCGCACAGCGGGGGCGAGGGAGTCCTTGGCTTCGCCCGCGCCCCTGATGCCCTGGCGATCCACGAAGACGACTCCGGCGGCCGCGAAGATCGGCCCCATGATCGGATCGCTCTGGAGTTCCTTCTTGCCGACACCCGTCATATCGCGTCGAACGATCTTGAGCATCAGGATCGGATCGAGCGCGCTCTGGTGGTTAAAAATGAACACGGCGGGGCGAGAAGCCCAGGCGTTTTCCTCGCCCTCGATTCGAAGATCGATCCCGGCGAGCGAAGTCGCCAGATCGCTCCAGACCGATCCCGAGACGTTCAAGGCTTCACGGTAGGAACCGTTGACGAGTCCCGCGACGACCCCGGCCCCGATGGCGGGGGCAACACTCGCATAACTCAGCCCCGTCCTGACGAGGTCTCCGATTCCCGGCGCTCCCCGACTCCGGAATCGACGCACCGGCCAAAGCCGTTCCTTCGCGATCTGCGCGAGTTGGCGATTCGGATTCAGCGGACGGGGATGGCCTACCGCGTCAAGGAGCGGGAGGTCTTCATGGCTGTCGGTATAGAAATAGCTTTGATCGAGCTCGACTCCTTCGTCCCGGGCGATGGCCCGCGCCGCAATCGCCTTGCCCTCGCCATAACAGGTGGGGTGTACGACCTCGCCCGTAAAGATGCCGTTCTCGACTTCGAGCTCGGTGAACATGACGTGGTCGATGCCGAGTTCGCGCGCAAAGGGTTCGACCTGATAGCGCGTCGCGGACGAGATGATCGCGACGGTATGTCCCGCCTCTTGGTGCGCCTGGATCAGGGCTCGGGACTCCGGATAGATCTGACTCGCGAGATGCTTCTCGAAAACTTCCTGGCCGACCTCTTCAAGGGTCGACTCAGCGAGCCCACGATAGGTCGCGGTCATTCCCGACATCAGGCCGGAGAACCCTGTTCGTCCGAGTCCAAAGGAGAGCGCTCCGGCAAACGTGCCCGCCATCTCCTGCGGGCTCATGCGGCCGCTCAGCAGGCGCTCGCGCATAAAAGAGGTCGCGGAGAACCCCGCCAGAATCGTGTGGTCGAGGTCGAAGAACGCGCCGACCTTGGGACCGGTGGGGCCCTGGCGAATCTCTTTTGTGAGTCGTGCGTAAAGGGCCATGACCGCAAGCATATCGCTCGCCGTAGGCGTCGCTATCCTTCGCCCCACCAGAGCGCTCTCGCGCACCGGAACGATCAGTCATTCGAGGGGTTCCCACGGCGAGCCCCTTCTCTCTTGCAGTGGAGAACCGCATGTCCCGTCCTGTCCGATTTGGCGTCACCCTTCCGCAGATCAAGCGCTCCTGGGAAGAGTCGCGCGCAGCGGCGATCGAATTCGATCGCCTCGGCTACGACTCGCTCTGGGTCTGCGACCATCTCTACGGCGTTCCGGCCCCGCAGCTTCCGATCATGGAAGCCTGGACCCAGCTCGCCGCGGTCGCCGCGGTCACGAACCAGGCCAAGCTCGGCACACTCGTCACGCCCCCCTTCTTTCGAAACCCCGCCGTGCTCGCCAAACAGATCGCCACGATTGATCAGATCGCCCCCGGTCGGGTCATCGCCGGCGTCGGCGCCGGCTGGTTCCCACCAGAGTTTGAACAAACCGGCTGCGAATTCCCGGATACGCGCGAGCGATTGCGCGCCCTCGAGGAAATGGTCGAGATCATGAAGCGCATGTGGACCGAAGAGAAGGCGACATTCGAGGGGCAGTACTTCTCCGTTCGTGATGCGATCTGCGAACCGAAGCCGGAAACTAAGCCAGAGATTCTGATCGGCGGTGGGGGTGAGAAGGTCACGATGGCTATCGCCGCACGACATGCGGATACGTGGAATAACATGGCGATCGCCCAGGCCGCCCTCCCTCAGAAGGTCGAAGCCCTCGACAAGCGATGCGAAGAAGCCGGTCGCGACCCGGCCACGATCGAACGCTCACAGCAATGCGTGGTCGTGATCGGCGAAGACGATGCCGCGGGCAAAGCCGGCCTCGAGAAAGCCAAGAAGATCTATGGCGGTCACATGGGCGGCGCCCTCGAAGAGCACGGCATCTGGGGATCGCCCGAGCGGGTCATCGAAGGCATCGAACGCCATCGAGCCCTCGGCGTCAGCTTCTTCGTGATGGAATTTTTCGGCCGAGACACGCGCGAGCCCGCGCAGCTCTTCGCTGAGACGGTGATGAAGCACTACAACTAACGCGCACTTACCCCGAAGCCGCGCCTACAGAAGCGCGATCGGATTGACCGGGGATCCCGTCCCCTGCTCGATTCGCAGCGGTGCGACGGTCAGCTGAAAATCCCATTGCCCGAGTTCCGCGCATGCTGCCGAAAGTCCGCGGAGTTCGAGGTTATCAAGCAGGTGGACGCCCATCGCGACGAGCGTGCATTCATGAATCGGCATGCCCCAACCGGGGATGGGCGGGAGTGGAATGACATCGGAAACGACGTCGGAGCCGAGAACCGAAATGCCCTTCTCATGAATCCACGGCAGGCATTCCGGATGAAGCCCGGCCATGCCTTCTTTCATGGGACTCCAGGGCCCGAACTCCGCGCGACGCACGTCTCGTCCGGTCGATACGAGCAAGCAGTCGCCCTCGCGCACTTCAACGCCTTGCTGCGCGATCGCGGCTTCGAGTTGGTCGGGGTCGAGGATCTGCCCGGGCTCACACCAGTCCACACCCAGCGAGCGCGGAAAGTCGACGAGCACGCCGCGAGTCACGATGCCGTCCTGCGTACACATGACTGAGTTCTTCTTGGCACCGGTGCTCTTCACGAGCGTGCCCGGATAGCCGTTGTACATCACGCCATTCTTGTGCACGTGACAGAGTGCATCGAGATGCGTACTCGCCATGCCATGAAACGCGATGCCCACGAAATCCGCGGTCTGTTCGAGTCCCACTTCGGGAATCAGGCAATCGTCCCCACCCATCACCATCATGTGCAGCGCAGGGTGCGGATTGTCTGGTGCGGGATCCACCGGGATATTGCGCGAGCAGCTGATGGCCCGACCGTGGCGAACCGCGGCAGCCGCGCTGCGCCTCACTTCGTCGGTGATCAGGTTGAGAGCGCCCGACTCATCATCGTCGCCCCATCGTCCCCAATTCTTCACGGACTCGAAAATCTCGTCCATGCGTTCTTTCGTGGGAATCGCCCAATCTGTCATCCGTCTCTCCTCGATCGACCAGCGGGTCGTTTCAGCCCTCTATGATGGCGGGATCGTCGTCATTCGACCAGCAGGAAATCACGGGACGCCGACGCCCTACGGGTTATGATCGAGTGGCAGACAATCAAGGCCGACACACAGTACCGATACGCTGGGCCGATACAAAAGGCCGCGAAGGAGTGGTTCGATGAGAGTTCTCGTGATGGGTGGAACACAGTTCAACGGCCTGGCACTCGTGCATGAGCTTGCACAGACCGGCCACGAGGTCGTCATCTTGAATCGCGGACAAACCGAAGCCGACCTGCCTTTCGG
>Ga0316208_1003893_pt1 | contig 10289 bp, 7 predicted proteins | sample 3monopyrite_MG_FD_204944 | JGI IMG/M metagenome (GOLD analysis project Ga0316208, IMG submission 204944) | Microbial mat bacterial communities from mineral coupon in-situ incubated in ocean water Damariscotta River, Maine, United States -... | ecosystem: Environmental > Aquatic > Marine > Coastal...
ACGCGGACGCACCTCAACCGGCATAAGTCCGGGGATCGCACTGCCTCGCGCGCATCATCAACAACCACCGGCCACGGCTGCCGATCCCAGCCCACACTTCACGCTGCGCACAGAATAGACAGCTACCTCGACCATGGGCTTTTCGGCATCATAAGACAATCTTGAAAAGTTCAATCAGTTTCTGCGACTTCGGGCAGAATTCGGCAAATGACTGTGAGTAAGACACTTACAGAGTTTTACTGCCCACTATCCTTACTTGCAGAGCCTGTTTTGCACTCCGACAGTTCGAGTCCTAATCTGAGAGCTTGACCAAGTCTGCCGGTCACCGAGGACACAGTTTCCACGTCACACCATCATTTGTTGCCGGGGCGTTTGCTCACGATGGGTTGGCATCCCAGGCTGCGAAGCAGTTCGACGAGGCGGCGTTTGCGATGATGGCGGTCGTGGAAGGTCGTAAGGATCACTTCAAATTCGTGCTCGCGATTTTGGGACTTCAACTCATTGCGAGCCTTCTTCAGAAGCGAGACTGACTGCGGGTACAGCTTCGTGTTGGTTTCCGCTGCCAGTCGATCGGCTTCCGTGCAGTACAACTCAATCGCGCGGTCGGGGTGCGTCGATGAGACCGCGTCAGCAACTTCGGTTTCAAAACGGTTGAGTCGAAATCGATTCCGAACGCCGGATGCCTGCAATTCGTCGTACCACCGCAAAATGGATTCCGGGTCGCGCTGCTTGATCGACAGTTGGATGAGCACGTCGAAATGCGGACTCGGTTTCTGTGCATGACCGTGATCAAGACGTGAATTGCTGTCGTTCGCGCGTGGCGGTGCGGGAAACGGCCAATGATCGGCTTGAGGCTTTGCTGGTTTCTTAGTCTTGTTGACCCACGTTTTCGCGGCTTCCGCAAATTTCGGTCGTTTTCCGGTTTCCAGAAAGTGCATCGCGACCGTTTTCGTTGCAGCCTCGCACTTCGCTTTCTTCGCAACCTTGAGTAGGTCCTGAAGTGACGACACACCGGGATGCCGGACGAAACGCTCTGCAGCGATCGCGGCAGCGACGGAGTGATCTTTACTCCTGGCCGCAATCGTCGCCAGTGAATCCTGCAGACGATTGATAAGCCCTGCGTACGTTGGGTCGGTGTTCTCCAGTCCCTGTGAAGCCAGTTCCTTCGCTTCGTCGTATCGTTTCAACGCGATCAGGCGGTCGACGGCACGTTGATAAGTCCCCGCCTTTGTGGCTTCTTCGATACAGAAATCCGTTGCCGCAGCTTCGTCGTCGGAGGACTCCAGTGCCTTAATGATCCAGCCGGACAATCTCTCTCGTTGGTAAGAACGGGTGAAGTCAGCTGTCGCTCGGTCCGATTTACTGCTGCCTTGAGAAGGCAGACGCGATTTCAGCTTCGCCGCGACATCCGCCCACGCCGATTCGGGATAGCGCCGGTCAAGCACGTGATTGAATGAATCGCACAAGTCGTATCCATCCTGCATAAAGGAATCGATCACGAACAGGATCCTGTCAACTTCCGTCAGCGAGCACGGCATAATCGCTTCGGCCACAATCGACAGCGTTGACATGATCTCCCCGGCTGTTTCGCCTTCGTCCTGCGATTGTTCAACCTGCTGCATCCCGCGTTCGATGAGTTCGCGTCCAAGCTCAACCACGGCGTCGAACTGTTCGGCATCGACCAGCGATCGAAGCTGAAATCGTAAACGCGAGTAGTCCGGCAGACTGCCGTGTCCTTCCCACGAGTTGTACCACGCTTCTTCCGACGTGACCGACCGGAGTTCCTTCTGGGCCTCACGAATCATCGCCGCGTGATCGCCCGTCTCCAGCATGATTCGGTCCACGTACGTCTGCCTGAGCTTCGCGTCACCGCGGCAGACCTGCATGATGGTGGTGACCAGATCGTCTTTGCTCTTTGCCGACAGGAATTCGACAATGTCGGCGTCCGTGATCTTTCGTTTCGAGCGAGTTTGCCTGCCGGATGACTGCTTCTTTCGTAATCCGGATTTACGAGTCGCAGTCTCTTTTGATTTGCATGCCTTCTTCAACGGATTTTCTCCAACGGAACCGTTCGGCTTGATGCTGATGTCAGGGCTGATGGAATTCGAGGGCTTCACGCTGGTGCTCATTCGGGTAATGCGGTGAGTCGTTTTCGATCTGCGTGATACTGCTTCACCGCGCGATCATGACTTCCCAGGGTCTTCTGAAGTCGCAGCGTAAACGGACGCGTTGATCGGTCCAGCTTAGTGACCGCATCCAGTTGGTCGCGTTGAATTTGTCGCTGAACGTGTTCCAGGTCTGCTTTCAATGCCTTGATCTCCCCTGTCTCGCTTTCTGCATCAACCAGAAACTCTTGTAGCCCGGTACAGGGACGGCAGTCACAACTGACGGCGGCGGGCCGGGCGAAGTTGCGCGGAAGAACAGGTTCCGTCGCCGTGGCGGCTTCCAGAAATCGACGAGTCTCGTCGAGCCAGCCCTGCAACGACACCGGACGGTTCGGTGACCGTTTGTCGGACCAGTCGATTAAATCCTTGCAGACGTCGACATCGAATCTGCGTTGATCGAAGAAGGCGTCGGCGCTGCGACGCAACGCCAGACAATGTTGGAACGCGGTATCGTCCTGCATGGCGATGGCGGCCTTCATCAAAGCCGCCAGTGTGGGAACGAATCGATCCGGCTGGCGGGAATAACGCTCGTTCGCCGCCCGGGTCACGTCCGCAGCGAGACGTGCGACCATGGCCTGATGCAGTTCGGACAACTGCTGCACGTCCAATCCGGCGCGGCTTCGAGAACTCGCGACCTTCAACAACCATGCAGCGTCGCGAAATGGCAGGCCGCTCGCCAGTCGGACTCCGTACTGATTCGGTTGCGGTTCAGTCACCAGATACCGCTGCATGATTCCAAACATCTCGTCAGCCCCGAGCTGTTTGCAACCGTCGACGATGACGCGGTCCAGTTTCAGACACCAGTCTGTGACGGCCATCTGCTGCAGGAAGCGTTCGATGATTTCACGCTGCTTCAGTTTCGGAAGCGCTGTCGCGAATTTTTCCAGCCAGGGATGTTCCTCTTTGCTGCTTTCATAATACCCATGGAGTCGCTGCGGCCAGGCGTCGATAATGGCCGTCGCAAAGTCGTGACAGTCGTCGCGGGCTCGATCCCCTGCGGCTTCATTCCTGCTGTTGAGGAATTCGTCAAGCATCTGCAAAAACGCGTCAATGCTGCCGCGCAGTCCCATTCGCACAAGTACTTCGTAATGTTGTGAGCGTGGCCAGACGAGAATCGCGGATTTGTGATACCAGCGATCCAGCGTGTTGCCGGCGTTGCCGGTGTAGCCTTCGTAATCGAAAGATGTCGGCTTCCACTCGTCCAGCGGAGTGCGTGAAATCAGCATCGAGCCATCGAGCGTCATCGGTTCCAGTTGAGCCTTGCTGCCGGACGTGGTCCGCCAACCATCGATGATCACTTCGTCCTCGTACGATTCACCGATTTCCAGGTCTGCGATTTTCACGTTGCCCCACGAAAACGGACGCCCGCGCCCAAAACTTCCGTCATCAGCAAACTGCATCAGATGACGCGAAGCCTGCCCCAGGTGTACGTAGCAATCAGTCTCTTCCGCCGCCGCAACGACCTGTTCACCCAACTCGCGATCGCTGCCTTTCAACAATTTCAGCTTCAAGCCACTGGCCGTGTATTGATGATCGAGTGCAAAGACGATCGGATCAGCGGGCCGCGTGCGAATCCAACTGCTGATCGCCGTCGACAGTGCTGCATGAGATTTCGTTTTCGCGGAACTGCGCTTGGGTTTCAGGAACAGATTGTAGGAAAGACACACTCGAACTCCGCGTTCGACCCGTCGAACTTCGTGCAGACAGTCCGCATAGAACGAGACGTACTCACATTGCTGACCCGCCGCAGCGCCGGCAAACGAGAACAGTTGGCGCGATTCGGCGTGCGACACGGTCAACTGGCCGCCGCCGAATTTGCAGGGCAGCATGACGACCATGCTGGCAACCATGTTCTTCCGTTTCTCGCTGTCGCGGTGCGGCAGAAAGAATCCGCCCTTCTGGTAAATCAACAGCTTATAGAGCTTCGCCTGGATGCAATCCTCCGGCAGGCCCAGCGATCGAGCCGTCTGACGTGCGGCTTCCCCGACTGCGGCGTTCCATTCATCCGACAGTGCGAGTTTCGACGCGTTGATCTCCAGTGAATTCCGCACGGACAAATCGACCAGCGTTCTGGTCCCTTTTCCGTAAGGAGCCGTGTCCGCAAAGGCAATCATTTCGCGAACGTGTTTCGGGCGCAGCGGCAATGCAAGCTGGCCAAATCCATCGAGTTCTATTCCGGGGCCGTCAGACGTCGTTTCCAATAGTCCGCGGCAGCAGTAATTCGCGCCCTGTCGCGCATGTTCCATTGCACTGATCAGCTCATCAACGACAGATAATGGCATGTCCGTTCGCCTCCTTATGGTCCACTGGATCCGTCTTGTCGTGAGTCAACAACAACCGGAAGTTTGACAAAGATAAAGATTCTCCTGGATGTCGTTCCAAACGTCCAGGGCTGGAAGCGCGACGTCGTGGTCGAATTACGAGTATAAGATGACCCGAGAATGAACTTCCCTGCGAAGTCGTCAAATCCCTGTGCGCGACGATGAGATGTCGGAGGCGACTTGAAGCGTCCGGACGGTGGTTGACGGGCGGCGCTGTCTACTCGGCGCGGGAAGAAGAGATCAAACGGGTCCCGTTCAGAAATCGAACCGACAGGCATCCAAACCTACTCGGTTGCCGCGACAAAACGCTGAAACAAAGCAACTCGTTCGTTGACACGAATTCTCTAAACGTGATCCAGGCTTCATGGGAAAACGCCTATGCACATCCAGATCGCTGACCATGTTGTGCTACTCAAGCAGTCCGCGTTTCCGCAGCGAACTCTTCAAATGATTGAGCGTGGGGTGCTTCTTTGCGAGATGTTCCGCGTGGCGGCGTGTGATCCTGGATCCTTCGTCGCCGCCGACGGCCTCGCGTAGATCGTAGAGAATCTCGGCGGCCGCCTTGTAGTTGTGTGTTCCTCTGGCATCGACAAGCTGCTCTGCATCGCGAAGCCATTTATTCGGATCTTTGACCATCGCCTTCATTCGGTCTGCCCGCTGACGCTCGGCCTTTGCGGCTTCTCGTTTGGCCTTCGCCTGTGTCTTGCGAGCCTGCTTCGCGTTGTCGTCGGATCGTAGCGCCTCAGCCTGCTCAATCAGTTCGGCGAGACTTCGTTGCCTGTCCGTCGTGGGCCAGTCGTCCGGAGTCTGCGAATCGCGAATCTCGGCGAGTAAACTGGCTTTCACACTCGAAGCGTCACTGACCAGGAACTGCAACAGCACATCTTTCGCCCGTTGGTTGTCGAGTGCTTCGACCCACCGGGCGAAACCCTGATCCGTCGACGCATCCGTCGGAGCAGCGTCGATATCCTGCCCAGCCGCGACGAGCAGCAGCGGATCAAGTCCGAAGAACGACAGCAGCTCACCGGCATGAACCACCATGTCGGAAATGCCGTGCGGCACGGGCGGCTCAATCATCTCAGCGGGATCGTTGTAGTCATCATCCGCCGCACACAGCCAAAGCAGGTATAGGGCTCGCAGGTCGCCATTAACCAATCGTTCGCGAACCTGAATGGCGGCATCAAGATACTTCTGCGTTTCCCAGACTTCTTCAAGGTCGCCAGTCTCGTGAAACGGACGCAGAGACAGAATCCCGCCGCGTCCTTTGCTATCTGCTTTCCAATCGAGCCGCTCACCATCAACATACTTCGACCAGACACGCCTGGCTCCGGGCATGCCGTGCGGTAGACGCAGCCTGATTTCACGGTCGCCATAATTCGCATACTGCAGGTAGACGTCGTAGCCCCGGCGTAGCAAGCCATCGACATCGCCGCGGAAGGAGCTGTAATGGTACTCAACTGACAACGTCCAGCGTGAGACTTCAGCGCGAGTAGACTGTCGCTGCGCAAACTCCAACTGCTTGTCATTCAGCGGACCGTCAACTGCCTGAAAGACCACGTATTGATATTCGCTCATGCCCCGTCCCGTACCTCTGCCAGTTCCTTGTCGCAGGGCAATCCGGTTCGATTGGTTTTCGCAGGCTTGCGAGGTTTTTTCGTTCGCTTCTTCACCACGCTGACAGTCCTTTCTTCATGCGCCGAGTGGCTTGCGTCACGTCAAATGCTGAGGGGTCGAACGGGCCGTGCCAGTCAAGTAAGTCGTCGTGCTCGCTGTGATCTGGATTCGTGATCGCCTCGACGTAGTCCGCGAAACCGTAGACACCACCAATGTCTTCCGGCGGGCAAGCTCGCTCGCCATTGAGACAGCGAGGGTATCTGGTTCCCGCCTCTGGATCCGTCACTTGTTCAAGGACCACCTCATGCTGCCAGCTGTCCCCGAAGTCATATTCGTAGCCAATCCGCAGCCTGGCACCGTGCTCTGAGACCAGGTCGCTGACTCGTATGCCGGTGTATTCGGTGGCACCGAAGTCATCCAGCGCTTCTTCCATGAGTCGCGGGTCAATGTACCGAGTACCTGCAATCTCAAACTGGTGACAATGCGAATTCGTCCAGCCCATCGCGGTTTGAATCAGCACATGCAGTTTTTCAAGCGTCACATCCTTCGTCTCAATCCGCCGCCAGATCACCGGATCAGAGTCCTGCAACGTGATCTTGAATCGATAGACGGATCCCTTATCGCTGCCAGTTCGTCCGACGATTCGCTTTGCAGGCTTGTGCAACGTCCAGACTTTGACCGTGCGAGTGATGCGTTTGCCTTTCCATTTCGGAATGGCGTCGCGTTCGACCAGAATCTCAATGGACCGTGGAACGCCCGGCTGTCGTCGAATAAGCCCCTTCTTTTCGAGCGTCTTCATCATCTGGTTTACTGACGGCGGCGAGACGCCAATCGCGGCAGCGATCTCTGACTCCGCTGGCGGCAAACCAAAGCCTTCGGTGTAAGCGAGAATGTATGCGAGATATCGCCCCTGCGTCGGTGTGAATTCAGGCATGTCGAGAATCCTTTCGTTACATGACTCGTGGAGCATTCGCTGATTCTATTTTAGACAAACATTCTGACGACCATCCGCAGAAGTTTGTATTCTAGACGGACGATGTCAACGACTCTACAGCCCGTCCATCATGGATCTCCGCCCGCGGGAAAGATCGCTCTCTATCGCTCGCTCTTTCGAGGGCGGGAGGATGTCTATCCGCGCCGCTTCGAGAGTCGTTCTTCTGGAAAGACGGGTTACTCGCCTGTTTGCGCGAACGAGTGGGTGACAGGCATTTGCGAAAAGCCACGCATCAAATGCGCAACCTGTCAGCATCGCCAATTCCTGCCTGTGACGGATGAGGTGATTCGCCGACATCTCGTCGGAATGGACGAACGAGGCGGCGACTTCGTGGCCGGTGTCTATCCGATGCTGCTGGATGAATCCTGCTTCTTCCTGGCGATCGACCTGGACAAATCCGGCTGGCGCGAGGACGCGGTGGCCGTGCTGGAAACATGTCGTCAGATCAACGTTCCCGCTTTGCTTGAACGGTCACGATCCGGAAACGGCGGCCACGTCTGGATTTTCTTCGAGACCGCAGTCCCTGCCTCTATCGCTCGACGACTCGGTGCGCATCTGCTGACGGAGACGATGGAGCGGCGGCCGGATATCGGACTCGATTCGTACGATCGGTTCTTCCCGAATCAGGACACGCTGCCGCAGGGCGGATTCGGGAATCTGATCGCGTTGCCGTTGCAGAAGCGACCGCGTGAGGCGGGCAATAGTGTGTTCGTTGATGATGCGTTGGAGCCGTACGCCGATCAATGGGCCGTGCTGTCATCCATCGATCGCATGCCGCGTGCGGCCGTTGACGAGATCGTGCGTAACGCCGGTCAGATGGGACGCATCATCGACGTTCGAGTCGCCAGTGGTGACGACGACGACGAGCCGTGGACATTGCCGCCGTCACGACGTCGGCGTGAGGTCAATATCTCTGGGGACTTGCCAGCTCGACTGGACCTGACGTTAAGCGATCAGGTTTACGTGTCGAAGGAAAATGTGCCTCCATCGCTGCGCAACCGTCTGATACGACTGGCGGCCTTTCAGAATCCAGAGTTCTACAAAGCCCAGTCGATGCGTCTTCCCACCTGGGGTAAACCGCGAATCATCGGTTGTGCTGAGGACCACCCACGGCATCTCGCGCTGCCACGCGGCTGCTACGAGGACGTCCAATCTCTACTTGCCGACCTGAAGATCGATGTTACCACACATGACGAACGCTTCAGCGGTGATCCGATCGACCTGTTATTCCAAGGGGAACTGAGACCGGAGCAAAAGACGGCGGTTCGAAAACTGCTCGAACACGACAACGGAGTCCTTTCGGCAACGACGGCGTTCGGCAAGACGGTCGTCGCGGCATGGATGATCGCTCGGCGGGGCGTCAATACGCTGGTCCTTGTGCATCGGCGGCAGTTGCTCGATCAATGGGTCGAGCGACTGTCCGAATTCCTCGGAGTTCCTCCAATGGACATCGGCCGTATTGGTGGCGGTCGCAACAAGCCGACAGGACGAGTCGATGTCGCGACGATTCAAAGTCTCGTGCGGAAGGGCGTGGTGAAGGATTGTGTCGCCGATTATGGCCATGTGATTGTCGACGAATGCCATCACCTGTCGGCACATAGTTTTGAACTTGTCGCGCGACGGACAAAGGCTCGATTTGTTCTGGGTTTATCTGCAACGGTGGCTCGCAAGGACGGTCACCACCCGATCATCTTCATGCAATGTGGGCCGGTGCGGCATCGCGTTGATGCGAAGGCCGAAGCGATCGCCCGTCCGTTTCAGCATTCGGTGATCGTACGGCCGACAGGATTTCGTCCGGTACTGGAAGCCGATTCCGACAGGAGAAGACAGTTTCAGGATCTCTATCGTGAACTGATCGTAGACGGTGATCGCAACGAAATGATCCGTGAGGACGTTCTTCAGAGTGTCCGCGAAGGTCGATCGCCACTTGTACTGACCGAACGCCGAGAGCACCTGGAGTCGCTCGCGGCGCGTTTGGACGCCGTTGTTGACCATGTCGTGGTCCTGCGGGGTGGTACAGGCATCAAAGAGTCGAAGGCAATTGTGGATCGACTTGCCTCAATCAAACCGGACGAACAGCGCGTGCTGCTGGCGACAGGTCGCTACATCGGTGAGGGCTTCGATGACTCACGGCTTGATACGCTCTTCCTCACGCTGCCCGTTTCGTGGCATGGCACGATTGCCCAGTACGTGGGACGTCTGCATCGACTGCACGAGGGCAAGACGGAAGTCCGCGTTTACGATTATGCAGACCTGAATGCGCCGATGCTCTCGCGGATGTTCGACCGGCGGTGCCAGGGTTACGAGGCGGTCGGATACACGGTTCTGCTTCCGGGAAGTGCGGTTCCGGACTGGCCGGTGGAAGTCCCGCTGCCAGTCGATCCTCGGTGGAAGACCGACTATGCGGCCACCGTTCGGCGACTCGTCCGAGACGGAGTCGACGCGCCGCTGGCCAGGCTGTTCGTGCATGTTGCTCGAAAGTTCGACTCCAATGCCGAGGGAGCTGCCCGAGCGCGAAGTGCCACCGAGGCGTTCCTCTATTGCCGACTGCAGTCTCTTCCTGAAACGGCCGGCCGATTCGATTTGAACGTCGAGTTGCCGGTTCCGTTTGATGGCTGGGGCAACATGGAAGTTGACCTGCTCGATTTAAGAACTCGTCTGGTTGTTGAACTCGACGGCGGTCAGCACCTCGCCAATGCCGACGCGTATCGCCGCGACCGCCGTAAGGACGCCCTGCTTCAGGAACACGGATACTTCGTGGTGCGGTTCCTGGCAGAAGACGTCGGCAAGCAGCTCGACAAAGTGTTGGATGCGATCATCCGAGTCCTTGCGATGCGTGACAGAGAATCACCACATTGAAGCTGGCCTGTTCCCGTATTGAAACAACAGCACCGGTGAATGCGATTGATGATCTGTCAGGAATTTGAACCATGCTCGTTCCTGCTTGCCGAGGATGGCCTCAACATTGGCTTCAAGCCAGCAATTCCCGGACGGATGTTTTTTTGGGCTGGGGCCGGTGAGTTTCGCGCCGGGCGGGGCGAATGGCCGCCGGCGGGCGTGGCTGTCGCGGATGTGGACCGACCGGGCGGCTCGGATCGTCGCTCGGAAGCCGGTGCATTGGTGTTTTGAGCGGTTTCGGCTCCCCGGATTGGGCGGCCGGTTGGCCTCGGCGCGAACCTTGAGCGCAGTCCTGAC
>Ga0316208_1003895_pt1 | contig 10286 bp, 6 predicted proteins | sample 3monopyrite_MG_FD_204944 | JGI IMG/M metagenome (GOLD analysis project Ga0316208, IMG submission 204944) | Microbial mat bacterial communities from mineral coupon in-situ incubated in ocean water Damariscotta River, Maine, United States -... | ecosystem: Environmental > Aquatic > Marine > Coastal...
TTGTTTGACCGCAAGCCGAAGGCGCCCGCGTTTCAGACGCTGGCACGCATTCAAAACACCATCGCCTGCGGCTTCGGGTCAAACAAGGCAATGGAAATCGGGAAGTTATTTCGGGACTGATCCTTAGGAACGTGTCCGAAATAACTTCCCGAAGTCATCAGAAGAATTTAACCACAGAGGCACCGAGGAAACTCTCCTGTCAAACTCTGCGTCTCTGCGTCTCTGTGCCTCTGTGGTTAAAATCGGGAAGTTATTATGAACACGATCCTAAGCGAGTGATCGTCGCGACTCGTTTTCATCCGTGCTCGCATCGTCAGTCTGGTCAGCAGATTCCTCAACGGGACGTGCCGTTTGAAGATACCTGCCGAGATCATACAGGGCGCTGACCATGTCCAGCCGCTGGTCGATTGCCTCGGGAGACATGTCGACTTTGGCGTGATTTTCGTCCGGCCTGGATTCGTCAGTCTGCGGTTTCATCGAGTTTTTCCAGATCCACCAGGTCCTGCGCGCGGTTGCTGATCTGCTTCATTGTCCGCAATCCATCACGCGACACAACGGTCATCTGCCTCCCGGAAATCTCAAACTGAGTCCGGCTATTCCAGACCTCTTCGAAAGGAGGTGTCACGCAGATCAGGTCGAGCATCAGATTTTCCGCACCAAGTGGCTTCACGACTCGATAGATCTTCGTTTCGCGATCTGTTCCCGAGCCGAACCTCAGCCACCCCGAGATATCCTGGTAACCCAGCTGCGCTGCGACTTCGATCAGCCGCTCCAAATCTGTTTCCCGAATGAGCAAATCAAGATCCTGAGTGAATCGCGGGTGACCGTGTACGGCCAACGCCATTCCGCCACACAACGCGTACGGAATCTGCTCTTCGTTGAGGGTCTGGATTATCTGATTCAGCTCCTCACGAAGATCCATCGGCTACTTTCGCAATCGGGTTTCCAGTTGACTGAATCGAATCACTTGACCTGCCGCTCTGACTCGGGAATGTGGATCACAGTCAGTGCACACGTATCAAAGGGGAACCGTCCTCGCTTGTCCGCACCGCTGCGGTTTCCGTTCCACGTGATGTAAAGTCGCGAACCGTCTGGACTGACCGCTGAGCCAAACGTCCCCAGCGTCACGTATCCAAACTGCTTCTGAAGTTCAGGCTGAAGGAAGGCGATGACCTTGCGAGTTCGCAGTTTCGTGTCGAATTGAACGACCGGCGTGCCGTCTTTCTGACTGCCGCCGTGGGCCCCGGGAATGTAGTAGAGATATCGCCCGGTCGGGTCAGCGTCGATGGTCGTGGTGTAGGTCTGCGAGGCGACGGCCAGCTCGCCCAGATCGGTGATCGCTTCGGTCTTCGTATTGAATTGCCAAAGGTGTCCGTCAGACTTGCCCACGGTGTAGACCATTCCGGCTGGCGTTTCCTGAGTCCCCGCTCGCAAGCCAATCGTGCCAGCAATTGCTTGCGGAGGTTTGCCAGACGCCGGGTCGTAACGCATCAGTTTGCCGGTGACGTCGTTCATGTAGTAAACCCGCCCGGTCGATCGAGCGAGGATCAGATATCGAGCAGGTCCGCCGGTTGCCGTACGCAAAACTTTTCGTTGCGCAATGTCATACGCGAAGAATGTGACCGTTTTGTCGGTCCGGTCTCCTGCCGAAGTTCCCCCGTAAAAGATCATTCGGTCGGGATCCAGCACGCTGGTCGGAATGCACGCTTTCGGGACAGGTCCCTGAACGACGACTTCCGTTTTTCCGGACTCGGGATGAGTCCGCAGGATCCAGTCGCCTTGGTAGTGATACTCGTCCGTCGTGACGCGAGTCGATCCGCGATGCGTCGAGTAGTAAAGCCAGCCATCGCTGCCGAGATCGATCCGGCTGTGAATCTTGCCCGGCATGTAGTGACCGTCCGGCAGGTTGATCGTCTTCGCGGTGCTGGCCAGCGTGCGGATTCTGGAAGTCTCAGAGTCGTACTCAAAGACGAAAGCGTCTCCCTGTGGCGCGAGGTGATCGCCAATCGCCGAATAGTATTTGTTGCCGACAGCGAGCCCGTCTCCCCACACGCTCCACGGATGCCCGAGGTAGTTCTGCTCCGGATAGTAAAGCAGATCGACTCTCGACGGCGTTTTCGCTATTTCAATATCTGGGCGAAGATTGGCCTGCGGTGTCAGCGTCTCCAGTGACTCGATGGAGACGACGGTCTGACCGTTGGAAAACCGCGGCGGCCACTTCAGACCTTCAATCTGCCCGAACGAAGCCCGGGAAGTGATCGAAAAACCGAGAACACAAACGATGAACCAACTCGCTGATCGAAACATGCGGCAGAACCTCTGCGAGTGTCATCTGAAATCTGGACGCGTTGACGATTAACAGCAGTCGCCGTCGGGACTGCAGCAGTCTGCCGAAGGGAGCATTGTCAGGCTGGCTGTTCCGCCTTTTGTTTCCTGCGGGTCGCGAATCGCGATGCGTTTACAGTCGAAGCTGGCTGCTCCTTCAAGCGAGACTGCTTCAGCGGGAGGCAATGCCGTTATCTGACTTCCGTAAGGCTCGCGGGAGTAAATATGGAAGGTCTTATCGCACACGGCCATGCGCTCGCCGCGGTTGAGACGATGACCGTCGTCGTCGATGACGGCCTTCCATGGACCGTTGTAGACAACGGCCTGTTTGCCTTCGAGGCACGGACCTTCTTTTCCCTTCCACGCGCGGACGGTCATGCTGCGGAATTCGATTCCGTCGACAACTGCCCACGGCTCTTCCTGACGTTTGACGATTTCAACTCCGTAGAAGCCGGCGTCTTCGAAAGCCTTGAGGAAGAGGTCTTCGCGAAACGCACCGCTCATGCAACCACTCCACAGCCGCGCGTCATTTCGCAGAGCATCCGGAACGTCCTCGTCTGACACAATGTCGCTGATGACCGCTCGGCCGCCGCGACGCAGCGTGCGGAACATCTCTGCAAACAACTGCCGACGGTCCTCTTCGCGGACAAGGTTCAACACGCAATTCGACACGATCACGTCGACACTGTCGGACTCGACCAGTGGTTTGGTGTCTCGCAGATTCTGAGCACGAGTTTCCATCTCCAGCCAGTCCGTACTGGTTTGAACCGGTCGGTCGGCGAGTTGCTCGTCCAGAAGTTCAAGATTCAGTTTCAGATCCTGAATTTTCCCTTTGCGAAAATCGACATTGCCGTATCCGAGTTTCTCAGACATGGCTGGCTGGTACTGCCGTGCCAATCCGAGCATGTCATCGTTGCAGTCGACGCCGATAATTTTGCCTTCGCAACCAACAACCTGCGCGGCGATGTAGCAAATCTTGCCGCCGCCCGAACCCAGGTCCAGCACCGTGTCGCCGGGGTTCACATACTGAGACGGGTCGCCGCACCCGTAGTCGCGTTCGATGATCTCTTCAGGGATAGCTTCGAGGTATTTGCGGTCATATTCGACCGGGCAGCAGAGTGCCGCTTCTTTTTCCTGAGCCGCCGCGCTGTATCTGTCTCGAACCGCCTCTTCAACATTGAGCGGTGCATCAGAACTCGTGGAATCGGAGGCAATCTTTGCCGAAATAGCTGTCACGTTAGTCACTCCGTAACTACAGCGAATTTGAAAGAGAAAGCTCTGGCCATCGCTGGAGCACCGATTCTGAAAGCATTGTTCGCTGATCAACATTCTTCTGTGAACAGCCTTACCAATCATCTGATTGGATGCCGCAGGATTCTATGAGTGCCCAATTTGACCGTCAACGAGCCTGTCCGTCCGTTGCTTCCCGTTGCCGATCAAACAATTCACCGAAACTCCGTGATGGTCGATGTGAACAGCAGCTCCAACTGGTTAGAAGCGAACCATCAACTCCGTTAGCCTGACGGATCGACGAATCATCACCTTACAGCGTTGTGCCAGTTGAGTTCACATTTTCGGAAGATTCCCGGCCATGCACCGTCCGATACGGGTCACTTATTTTTTTCTGCTGACAATTCTGCCGGCAATCGCCACAGCGCAGGGCACGCAAGCTGACTACGACCGGGCGAACTCGCTGCGAGTATCGACTCGCAACACCGTGTTCCGGCGCAAGGTCGAGCCTAACTGGGCGGCCGATGGCAAGCGACTTTGGTATCGGGTCGAAGTTGCGCCGAGAGAGTTCGAATTCGTGATTGCTGACGCCGCGGCAGGCACTCGCGAGCCGGCTTTTGACAACGCCGAGCTCGCGAAGAAACTGGCCGAGGCATCGAAGAAGACTATCGATGCTGGACGTTTGCCCTTTCAACGTTTGACGATTGTCGACAAAGAAGACGCCGTCGAATTCTCAGCATTTTCTGGTGTCTGGAAGTACGGCCGCAGCAACAAGGAGCTATCGCGACTTCGTGACGCTGAGCCCCCAAATCCGAAAAGCGACAAGAAAGATTCCCGAGGGCAACGAGGCAGCAACCGCGAGAATCGAGGAACTCCGAAAGGCCGAAAGTCACCCGACGGAAAGTGGGTCGTTTTTGAAAAGGATCATGATCTGTATGTGAAGTCGGCAGATTCTGACGACGCGGAAGACGTGAAGCTGGGCAAAGCGGGACCGGACGAAGACTGGTACAGCGATCGGCATATTTCCTGGTCGCCGGATTCGAAGAAGGTTGTCGCGTTGCGAACCAGGCAGGGGCAACAGCACGACGTCAGTTTCGTCGAGTCGTCGCCGAAAGATCAGCTTCAACCCAAGCTGCACACGCATCAGTACCTGAAACCGGGCGACCGAATTCCGCAATCCATCCCGCACCTTTTCGACGTTGAGTCGAAGCAAGAAATCACGGTCAACAATGAGCTGTTCGCCAATCCGTGGATGTCGACTCCGCGGATCGAGTGGTCGCCTGACTCAAGCCGCTTCTTCTTTACCTACAACCAGCGAGGCCATCAGGTTTTGCGAGTCATCTCGGTCGACGCAGAATCCGGCGAAGCAAAGACCATCGTCGACGAGCAAAGCGAAACGTTCATCGATTATGCCTACAAGAAGTATCTGCGAATCCTGCACGGCAGGGACGAACTGATCTGGATGTCCGAGCGTGACGGCTGGAACCATCTTTACCTCTACGATCTCTCGACCGGCGAAGTTAAGAATCCGCTCACAAAAGGTGAATGGGTTGTTCGCAAGGTCGAGCGTATTGACGTTAAGAAACGCCAGGTCTGGTTTCAGGCAAGCGGCATCTACGAAGATCAGGATCCGTACTACATCCACCATTGCCGAGTTAACTTCGACGGTTCCGGTCTGACGTTTCTGACCGACGGTGACGGCACGCACTCTGTCTCCTGGTCACCGGATCGAATGTTCCTGGTCGACACGTACTCGCGAGTCGACCAGCCGCCGATCACTGAACTCCGCAACGCCGAATCCGGGAAACTGGTTTGCGAACTCGAACGCGCCGACTGGTCGCGGCTTCTCGAAACAAAGTGGCAGATTCCTGAACAGTTCATCGCCAAAGGGCGGGACGAAACGACCGACATTTACGGCGTCATTTATCGACCGACCAGCTTCGACGAAGCTCAGAAGTATCCGGTGATCGAGAAAATCTATGCAGGGCCTCATGGTTCGTTTGTGCCGAAGTCGTTCTCAGATTACTTCTCGGCGCAGGCGATCGCCGAACTTGGCTTCATCGTCGTCCAGATCGACGGTATGGGCACATCAAACCGCTCCAAACCGTTTCACGATGTTTGTGCAAAGAACCTCGGTGATTCAGGATTTCCGGACCGGATCAAATGGATCAAGGCGGCGGCAAAGAAGTACTCGTTCATAGATTTGAGCCGTGGAGTCGGTATCTACGGTGGATCGGCCGGCGGGCAAAGTTCGACCCGTGCCGTGCTGGCTTTCGGAGACTTTTACACCGTCGCCGTTTCTGACTGCGGATGCCACGACAACCGCATGGACAAAGTCTGGTGGAACGAACTCTGGATGGGCTGGCCCATTGGCCCGCACTACGAAGAACAGTCAAACGTTACCAACGCCCATCGACTCACGGGCAAGCTTTTTCTGACCGTCGGCGAGCTGGACCGCAACGTCGACCCCGCCTCAACCATGCAGGTCGTTGACGCGCTGATCAAGGCGGACAAAGATTTCGACCTGCTGGTGGTTCCCGGAGGCGGTCACGGCATCGGCGAGTCCGCCTACGGAAAACGCCGCCGCCGCGATTTCTTCGTCCGACATCTGATGGGCGTCGAACCTCGCTCCCACTGACTGAGGCTTGTCGAGAACAATGTGGTGCCGAAAGGGTGCTATGAAAACGTTTGTGATTTTTATTGGCGCATTTGCATTCGCCCTGCTCGGAGCAGCTGTGCGCGAATCTCGCTCTGCCGATTCTCTGTTTCGCGATCATATAGCGACGATTTTCCAGCAGCGGTGCCTGAGCTGCCATAATGATGCGGAGCACAAAGGCGACTTTTCTTTGCAGACATCGGCGTCCGCGTTTCAAGAGGGATACGTTGAAGCCGGTGACGCTGCAGCAAGCCATCTGGTCGAGTTGATCACGCCTGTCGACGGCAAGGCCAAGATGCCGAAGAATGCCGACCCGCTTTCGCCTGCCGACATTGCTGCCATTCGGAACTGGATTGACGCAGGCGCCAAGTGGCCTGCCGAGTTGAAGCTGACGGAATCGTCAGTGGCCGATCTCAACTGGTGGTCGCTGCGACCTCTTGAGCGTCCGGCGCTGCCTGCCATTTGGAACGCTCGTGCGGGACGCAACGCCGCCGCTTCAACAAAAGTCCCAGGTCAGCTGCAGCTTAGGACCGAGGTCGATGCCTATATTCAGGACACGCTGACGAAGAAGGGACTGACTGCTTCGCCTGAAGCGGATCGATCAACGCTCGTTCGACGGTTGTACTTTGATCTGATCGGTCTGCCGCCGACTCCCGAACAAATCGAATCGTTCATTTCGGACAAGCATCCCAATGCCTACGAGCGACTCGTGGATCACCTTCTGAGTTCAGACGGCTACGGAGAACGCTGGGCGCGACACTGGCTCGACGTCGTTCATTACGCAGACACTCACGGGTACGACAAAGACAAGCTGCGACCGAATGCCTGGCCGTATCGCGACTACGTCATCCGCTCGTTGAACGACGATAAGCCTTACGAGCGTTTCGTTCGCGAACAAATTGCCGGCGATGCTTTGTGGCCGGACACAGTCGACGGCATCACGGCCACTGGTTTCATCGCGGCCGGACCGTGGGACTTCATAGGTCATGCGGAGGTTCCCGAATCGAAGATCGATGGAAAAGTCGCGCGAAACATGGATCGCGACGACATGGTCACCTCGACGATGAACACGTTTTGCAGCGTGACCATTCAGTGTGCGAGATGCCACAACCACAAATTCGATCCCATTACTCAGGAGCACTACTACAGTCTGCAATCAGTCTTCGCGGCACTCGACCGAGCCGATCGAATGTACGACGCCGATCCTCAGACGGCTGCTCGTCGTCTAGAACTGATGGCTCGCAAAGAATCTCTGGTCAAGGAGAAAGCCCGGCTGGACGCCATCGTCGCTGACAGAGCCGGCGAAAAGCTGGCCCCGGTTGACGCCAGGCTGGTGGAACTGCAAAAGCAAAAGGAAGCTGCCGGAGGTGCGAAGCTGGAGTTTGGTTACCACAGCAACATCGCAAAAAAGCAGGACACGATTAAATGGGTCCAGATCGACCTTGGAAAGCCGACGCCAATTGCCTCTGTTCTGTACGTCGGCTGCCACGATCCATTCAACGGGATCGGCCACGGATTCGGTTTCCCCGTGCGGTACCGCCTCGAAGCATCCGATGACGAGTCCTTCAAAATCGGCATAACGAGGCTCGCTGATCACACGAAAGTCGACGTCCCGAATCCGGGCACGAATCCTCAATCACTGACCGCACCGGCAGGGTTGACGGCTCGCTTTGTCCGAATGACGGCGACAAGACTGGCACCTCGGCAAAACGATTTCATCTTTGCGCTGGCGGAACTCAGCGTTTTGACTCCAGACGGCAGCAACGCCGCCTCGAACAAACGCGTGACGTCGCTCGATTCGATTCAGGCACCGGTCCGCTGGCAGCGTAAGAACCTTGTCGATGGTTACTACTTCGGAGTAACCGCCGCTCCGGACATTCAGATTCGAGTCGCGAAATTAGTGGATGAGCGAGCTGAGATTCTCGCCAGCGCTCTCAGCGTAGAGTTGAAGTCGCAGATCGCGGACAACGACGCCGCATTCAAGACAACGGACGCTTCGATTAAGACTTTGCCTGCTCAGAGCAAGGTCTACGCGGGAATGATTCACCACGGGAAAGGCAACTTTGTCGGAACCGGAGGCAACGGTGGAAAGCCGCGAGTCATCAACGTCCTGCACCGCGGCAACGTTCAGCAACCTCGTGACGTGGTCGGGCCGGGAACGGTCCCCATCATTGCGGGTACCGACTGGAAATTTCAGTTGGCCGAATCTCATCGCGAAGGAGATCGGCGTGTCGCCTTAGCAGAGTGGATTGTCCATCGCAAGAACCCGCTGACGTGGCGATCGATCGTCAATCGAGTCTGGCAGTATCACTTTGGGCAGGGAATCGTCGACTCGCCCAACGACCTTGGCCGCATGGGGCGATTGCCGTCACATCCGGCGCTGCTCGACTGGCTGGCGGTCGAGTTTCGCGACGGCGGACAGTCGCTTAAGAAGTTGCATCGACTCATCGTGACAAGCTCCGTCTACCGTCAGGCGTCAGCTCACAACGAAGAAAACAGCCGGATCGACAGTGGGAACGCTTACCTCTGGCGAATGAACCGTCGCCGACTCACGGCGGAGGAAGTTCGTGACTCGGTCCTTGCCGTCAGCGGAAAACTGGATAGAAAGATGTACGGCCCGGGTTTTCAGTTGTTCGTGCTTGAACACCCGCAACATTCACCGCACTACGAATATCACAAACACGATCCCGATGACCCGGCTTCGCATCGCCGTAGCGTCTACCGGTTTATCGGTCGAAGTCAGCCCGACCCGTTCATGACGACGCTGGATTGCGCGGATTCTTCACAGAGCGTTCCCCGCCGGGATGAAACGGTGACCGCGTTGCAGGCGCTTTCGCTCTTGAATAACAAATTTATGCTCCGCATGGCCGAGCATTTCAGTGACCGGTTGGAAACGGAATCGGACACGCCGTCTGAGCAGATCACGCGAGCGTTTCAACTTGCGTCGGGACGGCAGCTGACTGCCGAGGAGACAATCGCTCTCACAGAATACGCCGACGAATTCGGCACAGAGAATCTCTGCCGGTTACTCTTCAATCTGAACGAATTCGTCTTCGTTGACTAACGCCGACTCAAGAACTTTTACGCCGGACCACGGACGCTGAGCGTTGTTTTCAAAAACGCTCGTTGCGTAGGCGATTAACGATTTCGAACGACTGGTCGAGGCGTCATTGAGTTAAGACAGGCAGAATTGGAGAGGCATTCACGAAAACGACGGCAAAGCGGCAAAGAACTGAGAGTCCTCGCTGGTTCCGCTGTGGCGTGAAGTTCCTGTTGAAATGCGTCGATAGTCGATGTGTCTGAACATGGATGCAAGGACTCATGAGATACGCGGCCTGGACCAGCGCATTCGCTGCAATTTTTGTGGTGGGGTGCGCGCAGAGCCGCGTGGCGAGTGAAACAGGTCGAGCAGGAACTGGCCGCTCAGCGACTGCGGGTTCTGACTGATGTCCGTCGCGGATTCTATTCCGTCCTCGTTGCTCAGGAGCGGTTGGTCGTCGCCAACGAATTGTTGGACATCGCTCAACAGTCGGTCGAAAAGGCCACAGAGCTGATCAAGTTTCAGGAGCCGGCCACGGTTCTCACGCAGGCGGAGATTGAGGCCGAACTCGCGGCTGTGCTGGTCGATAATTTTCAGATTCAGCGGAAGGCTCAGTGGCATCGGCTGGCGGCTGTGGTTGGCCAGCCCGACATGCCGCTGGACAACGTCGACGGCGAACTTACGGGAAATGCCCCGAAGCTTGTCTGGGACCAGGCCCTTGATCGGTTGCGTCGTGAAAGCCCGGAGATCGCGTCAGCGCTGGCGGAAGTCGAGCAGTCCCGGTGGAAGTTGCAGCGAGCCGATGTTGAGTCGACGCCTAACGTCACGCTTCAGGCAGGTGTCTTCTACGATGATTCCTCAAGCGATCCGTTTGCGACGTTGCAGATGTCGATGCCGTTGCCGGTGTTCGACTGGAATCAGGGCGGGATTGCCGAAGCTCAGGCGAATGTCATTGCCGCAGAGCAATCTGTAGAGCGAGTCGAACTGAGCCTTCAGCAGCGACTGGCTACCGTCTATCAGCAGTACGAACAGGCG
>Ga0316208_1003896_pt1 | contig 10286 bp, 5 predicted proteins | sample 3monopyrite_MG_FD_204944 | JGI IMG/M metagenome (GOLD analysis project Ga0316208, IMG submission 204944) | Microbial mat bacterial communities from mineral coupon in-situ incubated in ocean water Damariscotta River, Maine, United States -... | ecosystem: Environmental > Aquatic > Marine > Coastal...
AGTATGAATAATAAACAGAAATATTAAGAAATATTTGAGCTACGAAAGATCAATAATAGAAGCATTAGATATAGCATCAGGAGAAGTTTTAACTGCCGATGAAGTATTTAAGATTACAAAAGAAGCCTTTGCTCTTAGGACTAAATCTGCTAAAAATGAAATAGATCTTTATTGTTTGGAGTGCCAACAACAGCTTAATATTTCTGGTAGCAAAAAAGACAATTTACATTTTAAGCATTATCCAAATGCAAATTCTTGTATTCTAAAGGATTCTAAATTTAGTGCCAAAGAATTGCAAGTTCTTTCCAAAATTTTTCGGTCAAAAGAAAGCTCCAGGCATAAAAGTCTTAAGCTATTGATAGGCGAGAAATTAGCAAGATTATCTATCGTCAAAAATGTTTTTGTTGATGATAGATTTATTAAGGATGATAGAGAAAAAAGAAAACCAGACGTTTATTGCGAGAATGGAATAACTAAAATAGTTTTTGAAATACAATTGTCTGACTTGTCATTGAGATATATCATTGATAGACACGAATTTTACCAGAGAAACGGTATTTCACTTATTTGGATATTGGATGATTTCAATATCAATGGTCAAAAGCAAATGGAACGTGATATTAAATATCTAACCGAATATCAAAACTTCTTCGCACTCGACGAATCGTCTGAATCGTTTAGACTTAATTGCACTTACAAATATGTTCATTTGACAGAACAAAACCAAGTGCGTACAAAATGGGTTACAAAATCAATAGCACTTTCTCAATTGAAGTTTGATGAACAAACTAAACAAGCATACTTCTACAATTATGGAGCAAAGCACAATCAAATGGAACTTCTGAAAGATAGACGCATTGAGAAATTGAGATTAAAAAAAATAAAAGAAGAAAAAGAGTTAAAAGAAAATCACTCAATCAAGAAAATAGAAGGCTTAATAGAAATAATTAAATCAGAGTGGATCTCTGAATTCCCCAACCTAAGACAAGCTAAGCTGACTATACAAGATCTTGATGAATTCGAACAAGACTTATTTGAAAAATCAGATTTGTTTAACTCTTCTAAAAAGGAGTCTCGAATTCATCTTTACTTTAAAAAAGCAAAATCAAAACATTATAACTTTTTAGATTTTTTACTCAGCTCTCAATATATAGAACCTGCTATAAATGAGCTATCAGTTAATAAAACAACTTTAATTCAAACCTTATTTGAAAACCAATATTTGGAACATAAAGAAACTTGGGTCAAGAAAATCGCTATTGCTGGATATAAATTTCAATTAGTAGATTTTAAACTATTTAATAAACTCTACTTAAAAAAGAAAGATATTGAAGCCTTAATATTACTTTGCAAATTAAGCGGTTCTATTGAAAATCCTATTTTTAAAAAAAGACTTTTTGAACATCAAAAACTTATTTGCACAATGGAAAGTATCAAGCAAAATCAAATAGTTGGTTTTGGATGGAATCAATCTCAATGGGTAGCATTTGCAAATAATGCTATTGACAATTATTCAAAATATTGGAATCATATTGAAAGTGCTTTTAGAATTTACGGTATATGGGACGACTTGTTAGAAAAGGATACTAAAGGAACATTCAAAAAGAAATTAAAATCACATAATGAATTTAATACAACTTATAGTAGAGAGTATGATCACCTATTAAGCTTTCTTTATCCAGAAGCGGTTAAAGACCCTAACCAATCCTTCTTTTAAAGCCAACAAGATTGATTTTTGAATAATTAGTATTATGAGATACCATCTTGGAGCGTGAATTTTAATTCCAGATTTACTATTTTAGAAAAATGGAATGGGAAGAAAAAATGAATACCTTAACTAATAGAATTTGTAATTTAGCTCTATCTGCAACACCTATACTAAATATACCTGATCCACCTTCAGCTATTCCAATTGGTTGTGGTATTTACTTAAAGGTTGGTTCTGATTATTTTTTGTTGAGCGCAGGTCACCTTTTAAATTTAGAAGATTGGCCAAAGATTATTGCACCTGGGAATGGCACAACAGTGACATTTTTAAATGGAACCATTGCAACTACTTTTGAAAATCCACAATCTAAAGATGTTATTGACTTTGCAGTATTAAAGTTTGCTAAGAGACAAATTAAACATTTAATTAATGGCAGATTTGAGTTTATAGAGATTCAAAATATTATGATTAATCATAAGGTTGATCCAAAAGGATATTATGTCATTGCAGGATATCCTGTTTCTGGTGTAAAGAAAAAAGCAGGTAAAGCACTATTTAATCCTATACCAGTTAAATTCATTACTTATTCCTTAAAACCATCAAAGTACTCAAAGTATAATTTTGATCCAGAACATTTCATCTTAGTAAAATATCAAAGAAAAGTTGCGCCATTTGGTTCTAAAGAAAAACAGATAACAAAAGAACTACAAGGCATAAGTGGCTCTGGATTATGGTATATCCCAGATATGAATGACAGAGTTGAAGGTATTCCAAAATTATTTTTGGTTGGGATAATGACAGAAAACCATAAAGAAAAAGGTTTTTTAGCAGCACTTAAAATTGACTTTGCCACTCAAGTAATAAGAGAAATTTTTAACCATAAAGAAATTGAAGAATCAAAGTTTAAAGAAGTTAAAGATCCCAATACGATTTTTTGTGCTCACATAGACTAGCTAACCTAATTACTCACAGAAATTATTCTCGCACTTAATCCAATAATCACTAGTCTTTTAAAAAGATATTTTTAAATTTATACAGGAGATAAAAAAGATTATAATTTAAAAATGACTGCGTATAGAAAACAATACACTTTACGTCATTGACCATTATTGAGGAAAACCGCAATGCTGTTATAAATAAATAGCCTATTTTACTCTATTAATCTTGTTTTAAAGTATGGAGATAACAGAAAAGCTTCTCATTGAATTACAAAATCGCCTAAAAGTAGGAAGTCGAAGAGGTGTACATTTAAATGCAATACCTGCACGATCTCGATACAAATTTGATATTACAAGACTTGCTCACATAGACGAGAATCTTCCTAAAAACTTCATTAATGCCCTACTTAAAGACCAACCTTTAAAATTCAAAGTGAGCTGGAAAGACAATGTCCCAGATCTCAATTCGCTTTTTGAAGAAGACCAAACACAGCTTGTTAAAATAACAAAGTCTTTTGAGAATTTAATAAACCAAACCAATGCGATTGAGTCTGAAAAAGGCATCAACACCTTTGGTTTTGGATATCCTATTTTAGCGAGGCGCGACCAAGCAGATAACAAACTTACTGTAGCACCAATTCTTATTTGGTCATTACGTATTAAGCGCACCAAAGAATTCAATACTTGGGAAATACTAAGAACAGAAGATGATCCTATTTATATTAATGAAGTCCTTATTAATCATCTTCAAAATGATTCTAAAATTGAAATAGATCAACTCTCTTCAGACTTTTTAGATGATGGGCTAATTGACCAAGAAGAACTTTTAGATATCTGCACCAACTTAATAAATTCATTAAATAGTAGTACAGCAGAAGATTTACGTGAGACTTTTCAGAAAAAAATAGAAACGGTAAAACCTATTCCAGATAAAAAGCATTACGAGAAATTACCACTAACATCAAACAACGCATTTATAGATTTTGGTGGTTTATTTTCAATTTTTGAAGTTCAAAAACAAAACATCATTAAAGATTATGGCAATTTGCTTGAATTAGAAGGTATGACTCTTAATCTTGACGATATGGAAGCACATACCTTTCAGCCGATCTCTTCAGTAGAAACAGATCCTTCACAACAAGGTATTCTTCACGCTTTAGAGAATACCAGAAACATTCTTATTCAAGGTCCACCAGGAACAGGAAAAAGCCAATCGCTTACTGCCATATTGGTTAATGCACTTGAGAATCATAAGAAAACTATTGTCGTTTGCGAAAAAAGAACTGCATTAGAAGTTTTATACAATCAACTTTGTGCAAAAGGACTAAACTATCAATGCGTATTACTTAAAGATATTGTAAAAGACAGAAGAGTAGCTGTAGATTCTGTTCGTGATCGTGTGGACAATTCATCCTACCGAAGATACCGTCACAGTCACTCAAAAGAAACTTTAGATAATATTATTGATAAAGCCGAAAGTCTTATCAATACTATTAATTCTAGCCATAAAAAATTAGGTAAAAAGCTTATTGGCAATAAAAACTGGACACAAATCGTTGGAGAGCTATTAACCGAACTCAAAAACAACGAAGAGACCTATGACCTAGATATTCCCAAAGATTTTTTTACTTATGAATCTTCAGAGTTAAATGAATTATTGGAATGTATTCGAAATGGTCAGAACCTCTTTAAAAAATATCGAAAATATGAAAGCTTATCCTTTTTAAATCCACAAAAGCTACAGGGAGATAACCCGTATAAAATTGAGCAAGACCTAAAAGAAGATCTTTCGTATTATAAAAAAGAATCCCCAGATATTTTAAGTCAAATTCAACTTTACAAAACAGAATTTTCAGACATTAGAAAAACTCAGTTTAAAACGCAATTAGACACTATTGCGGAAACACAAAATCGAATAGCACAAATTTTTAATGATTATGCTGGAGACCAAGACTTTTTTGATGAAAACAAAACAAATAGTAATCTATATAAAGTGCTATCCGTATTCTCTAAAAAGAAGAAACACAGAAAGCTCAATCAAGATAAAATCAATTTACTTTTTAAAGATTATGAGACTGAGTTTTTAAAGGCTAAAGATTTAGAAGACATAAACCTGCTCTCAACTTTACACGAAAAACAGGTACAACTTTCTAATAATGATGAAAAAATAAGCAAGACTAAAGAAGCATTTGATAGCAAAATTGAAGATCAATTTAAAGCCTTTAATCTTTTTAATGAACTAGATAAAGACTTCGAGACACCATCATTAGGCAAACTAAGAACTAATCTTAACCAATTAAAATCTAAATTAGTTAATGATAATTGGACACTAACAGATTTTAGTAATCTACCTCACAAGTCATTTCTCAATGAACTACAAATGATTCTAGATGCTCAAGGGTTATTCTTTAATGCTGATAAAGACCTTTTTAGTATCACATTCAACTGGTTTAATTTCTATAATGACCTTTCGGAAAAAGAACGCACAATCATAGACCAGCTTAAAGAAAAAAATAACTGGCATAAAGTATTTCTCATTCATTACTTAAATACAATGTTAGTTAATGAAGCAAGTACGGAGTTACCAACAGATGATGATGATTTAGTAGAGTTAGGACATTCACTTTCAGATTTAGAAAAAGAACAAATCAATTATATCAAACAATATTGGTATTCAAAACAAATAGATGCCACGAGAGCATTCGATAGACGCCATCCAAACTTGGCAGTAGAAAACCTCTATAACAAGCGCGCAGGAAAACGCCATAAGAGGCTTTCATTGCGTCAAATTGTTAAGTCAGACCTTGATTTATTTACGACGTTTTTTCCAGTTATATTAACAACACCAGATGTATGTAGTAATCTCTTTAAAGGGAAAAATCAATACTTTGATATTGTAATGTTTGATGAAGCAAGTCAGTTAAAACTCGAAGATAATCTGCCTGCATTATTAAAAGGAAAGCAAATCGTAATTGCTGGAGACGAACACCAAATGCCACCTTCAAATTACTTTAGTAAGACATTTGATAGTGATATTGATGATGAAGACTTTGAAGATGAGGAAGAAATAAGAGTGGACAGAGATAATATGTTATTGTCTTGTGAGTCGCTACTCGACTTTGCTTCAGAACTTAATTTTGAGAAAAAACACCTAGATTTTCATTACAGATCAAAACACCCATATCTCATAGATTTTTCTAATCACGCATTCTATAATCAGCGTTTAAAACCGTTGCCGAATGAGTTTGATTACACACCCATAAGTTATATTCCTGTAAACGGAACATATTCTGAAAACTCAAATGATGCTGAAGCAGAAACGATACTGTCAATTTTAGATAAAAATATTTCAAGATATCCAGACGGCACCTACCCTACTGTTGGTATTGCCACTTTCAATATTAATCAACGTAACCTCATTATTAGTAAAATTAATGAACGTCGAAAGTTTGACCACTACTATGATTTTAATCAAAAAATCATTGAACTCGAAGAGAATGGATTCTTTGTAAAGAATCTAGAAAACATTCAAGGAGACGAGCGTGATGTAATTATTCTTTCTACAACTTATGGTATTAACAAGGAAGGTAAATTCTACCATCGATTTGGATCCATAAATCAACAAAAAGGATACAAGTTACTCAACGTTATTATTACTAGAGCTAAGTACAAGATATATGTGTGCTCTTCTATTCCAGAAGAACAATTTTTAGGCTATAAAGAATCTTTAACTGCTGAAGGCTCAAATAACCGTAGAGCTGTTTTCTTTGGGTATTTAGCTTATGCGAAAGCTGTAAGCGATCAAGATGATGAAGCAAGATTATCTATCCTTAATGCTCTCGCGGAAAATGCTAATAAAGGTTCAAGGTCAATTTACAGCGTACACGAAGATCTAGAGTCCCCTTTTGAAGAAGAGGTTTATAATGCGCTATTAGATCATTTTGAAGAAAAGCACATCATTCCTCAACTACAATTTGCTGGCTTTAGAATAGATATGGTTTATGATACTGGCAATCCACAATTACCCAAAATTGCTATTGAATGTGATGGTGCAGAATACCATTCTAGCCAAGAAGCTTATTTACACGATAGACACAGACAAAAAATATTAGAGAATCACGGTTTTGTCTTTCACAGAATCTGGAGCACAAATTGGTGGCGTAACACTAAAAAAGAAACAGAATTGCTTGTTGAATTCATCAATAACATTAAAAATAGCAGTCCTGCACTATATGAAGATAAGTCAAACACCAAATATGCTTTCACAGATAACATTACAATTATTGAAAATGAAATTCCTAACCTAGAGCCAGAGACGCAAGTTGATTTATCTGAAGCTATAAAAGCAGTAAGTGAACCTATAGAAATACAAACTCAACTATTTCAAGAAGTCATAGTAGTTAATAGTAAAGTAAAGGTCAAGTATCTTAATAATGGTAAAGACATTAAAGTACATCTTGTAGACAAGGAAATTGTAAAGACTGAAAAATCTAACGGAGTCCAAAAAATAAATATTAAATCTGCACTTGGTGTTTCTTTAATGGGAAAAACAGTAGGCGAAAAAATACGTGTAGGACAGATGGATAATTATGTGGAAGTGTTGGAAATTGTAAATAAGTCTAAAAAATGAAAGAGCGCTTTAATAAACTTAGTTTAATCGATTCTCATTATTTAAAAATAGCCAAAGAGTCATCTAATAATTATTTTGATGAATTTATTGAGGCTATTTCTAATTTAGAATCAGTTATTACGAAAAAAGACTTTAATATTTTTTGGAATGATAAAATGCAATTAAACAAATCCCTGTTTAACGAAAAGGCTTTTATACAAGGTGCTTGTGAGATTGCAGTTGCTAATTATTTTAAAGATGAAGAAAACTTTATAATCGAAGCTAAAGTTAATCCTAATAACAATAAGGATGTAGATTGTCAGTTCAGCTCTAATGATTTTATTTATAATATAGAGGTTAAATGTGCATCATTTGATGCTTTAGAAAAAGCGATAGATTCTGATTCTTTTAAGTTTCAGAGTTATGGGCGACTAGAAGGAATGGATGTTGTTTCGAAGATTATTTCAGATGCAATTTCAGAAGGACTTGAAAAACAAGGTAAGGAGCAAAAACCTTTTGAGCGTTTAAAGAATATGGATAATAACCTGAAAGATTTTTTAACATCTGCTCATCAAAAATTCAATAGTGATAGTTCAGAAAAAGAACTAAATATTTTATTGGTTTGTTGTAATGATAAAGAGGATATGCAAAGATGGGTTGGCTATTTAACTAGTTCAAATGGATTGTTTACTCAAGATCCGTTTTCAGAGAAAGGAGATTACGAAAATGTCGATGTAATAACGTTTACCAATTTGTACTTTAAGCATAAAGACTTTCACAAGAAAAGTCTAAAAAATTCTTGGACGTTAGAGCATACTTTAAATTTTCATTTAGTAAATCCATACCGTCTCAAGCCAAAGAATAATGCAATCCTAAATTATTACGATAAATTGAAACATTATTCCAACGAGTTAAATGATTTTGAAGTTTTAGGTAATGTGCCAGAGACTATAAAAGAAGCACGAAGAATACCGCATTTTGTGATTGAATATTTGGAGCGTGATAATAGCATCTACTTGTTTGAAACACCCAAAACTCTTTCCTAATGTCTATAGATATGACTGAATTCCAAATTCCCCACTTAGAATGGGAACATATTGATTTTCCACTAACTATTCATAATCTTGTTTTCGAAAAGACAAATTGGGATTTTGGTAAAGATGCCTCGATAACAATATGGAGAGATAATAGGCATAGACTAAAGGCAGAAATTAAAGGAGTATTAAGAAAAGTTGACGAAATAAATAAAGACAGTTTTATTGGTGAGGGAAATATCATTACTGGTCAAAAAATATCAGGTAGAGATAGTAATTTTAACCTTGTCGAGTTACACGACTGTTTTATCGGTAACACTTCGCATACTGGAATTAATTCACAAGGATTAGCCCTTGATACTAAAGCTACTATTGTCCTCTACTCTATTAGAATAGTTTATAAAAGAGTAGAGAAAAATATTGAAACTACAACCACGAAATTTGAATGGTTTATCTGCAAGACCAATAGTGTTCGTTTTAATAAAAGCACAAAGAGATATTTGAAGAAGGATGTCAAATTGAGAGTTCGAGAAGGTGTTGATCCAGAAGATGATTATTTCAGTCATCTTCAAGGAAGTTCTTCATCAAGAGATTTTTGTAAAGTAGAACTGGAAGAAGTATCTTTTTTACTTGGAAAAGTTCCAGAGAATTTTGTCAATAATAACGTTAATGGTCTTTTTTTTGAATTTCGCGAAAACGCCGAATCCATCGATGAAGACTTAACTTTCGGAATACAAAAATTTGTCGGCTTTCTTTTAGGTAATGAATTAATTAGTATAGGTCATAGCCTAGTTAAAGGAGATATATTATTAGAGAGCTTTGCAATTTCAATTGCAGAATATCCTGAAAACAATACAATGCCACCTATAAAATTCAATTCTCAATATGAGTGGGGTAATTTTTCTTATCTAGTAAACACATACCTTCCAAAATATTTGGAAATAAGAAATGAGCTTTTCTTAGATGTTGCAATAGAAAAATCTTTTATAGCTAATAATTTACCGCTTGGCACTAACTTACCCATTCTGGCAAGTGCCCTAGAAACAATTATCACTAAATATTTCAAATCAAAACAGATAAAGTTATTTGAATACATTTCTGAAAAAGAATATTTAAACATAATAGAAGACGAGTTAGAAACAATGTCGCAAAAACTTCAGAGCATTGATGGAAATGAGATTATTTTAAGAAAAATAAAAGGCGCTTTTAGAAAAGGTGTTAATGAAAAAACCCGTCTGTTTTTTAGTGCAATCAATTTAGAAATTGGTGGAGAAGAGCAAAAAGCTATTTCTCTCAGAAATAAGATGGCTCACGGGAGCTCTGATTATTCGGCAAACAGCAAGGTTTATAAAGATTTAGTGGCTTCTAGAGTATACGAGGTACTGTTCAACCGTGTGATATTAACTTTGTTAGGTTACGAAGGGTATTACATAGACTATAGCATTACAGGTGTTCCCTCGAAGCATATCTCAAAACCAGCAGGAACTTCTTAAATGGAAACTATAAAATACGTAGATGATACTATTTTAAAAGACATTTATTGCTTCAGACATTCCGTCACAAATAAAATGATACTTTTTTATCCAAACATAAAAGTCACTAATTTTACAAAATGAAAGAAAACTTATTTATCTCAGATAAATCATTGCTCAGATTTCCACCTAAAAATTTAAAACCCAAAACTGTTTTGGATTTTGCTACAATCACATATTTTACAGATGTATGTAATATAAGATATGAGAGCTTAATAGAGAAGCTTGTTACTTTTAGTGATAATCCAGATAGTAATAATTCTAATTTTCCAGCAATTTATTCTGATGTATTGGAGATATTGTCTTCAGTTACAACATTGAGAATCCTAATCTTAAAGAGGTTTGAATTTGAAGAGGGTCATCCACTTCTTATAGAGTTTGGTAAAGCAAGATTACTGAGAAATACGAATCAACATATTGAAGATAGAATAATTGAAATTTTAGAAAAAGAAGATGCTTCTTTAT
>Ga0316208_1003899_pt1 | contig 10281 bp, 9 predicted proteins | sample 3monopyrite_MG_FD_204944 | JGI IMG/M metagenome (GOLD analysis project Ga0316208, IMG submission 204944) | Microbial mat bacterial communities from mineral coupon in-situ incubated in ocean water Damariscotta River, Maine, United States -... | ecosystem: Environmental > Aquatic > Marine > Coastal...
GATAATTCAGTTAAAAGCTTATCTTGTATGCATACTATTGAACATGTAGGTTTAGGTAGATATGGTGACCCTTATGATTATGATGGCGATTTAAAAGCAATTAAAGAATTAGCGAGAGTTTTAGCAAAAGATGGTAACTTATTATTTGTAGTCCCTATAGGAAATAAAGCTAGAATTCAGTTTAATGCGCATAGAATATATACAAAAAATCAAGTAATTGAATATTTTAAAAATGAAGGGTTGAAATTAAAAGAATTCACTTTAATACCCGAAAAAGAAGAAGACGGAGGGTTAGTGTTTAATCCAAGTCAAGAATTATTAAATACACAACGCTATGGTTGTGGATGTTTTATTTTTACTAAATAAAAATTATGTTTTATCCTGAAAAAATAAAATCAATACAAAAAACAGATAGGGTTTTAGAAGTAGGTCCAGGTTCTTCACCCTTTCATAGAAGTGATGAGTTTTTAGAATTAAAATACGAAACTGAAACTGAAAAGCAAAATCAATTTGGACATACTGGCGAATTTAAAACATCCAAAATAATTCATTTTTATGATGGAAAAAAATTTCCTTTTAAAGATTTAGAATTTGATTATGTAATTTGTTCTCATGTGTTAGAACATGTAGAAGACGTTTCTTTGTTTGTTAATGAACTTCAAAGAATAGCTAAGAAAGGTTACATAGAGTATCCGAACATTAATTACGATTATTTATTCAATTTTAATGTGCATTTAAATTTTTTAAAAAAAAATAAAGACACTATTATTTGGATGAAAAAAAAAGATACAACTCTTGAATTATTTAAAGACGTTCAGACTGTATTTTATGATTTATTAAATAAAGGGCAATTTCAAGTATTAATAAGGTCAAACCCTAATCATTTTTTTGAAGGCTTTGAATGGGAGAATAAAATTAATGTTGTAAAAGCAAATAGTGTATCTGAAATAATTCCAAACAAAATAAAAAATAAAAGCTTTTCTTTGACTAAATACATTGAAAAAGAAAGTAGTTTTAAAGACCTAGTTAAGGTTTTAATAAAAAAAATCACGACTAAATTTAAATGATAATAATAAAGCTACAAGGAGGGTTAGGTAATCAATTGTTTCAATGGGCCTTTGGTTTGTCATTAGCTAATAAATCAAATGCAGAGTTAAAATTTGATACAGAAAGTTATGTAACTGATAAATTAAGGAGTTTAGAAATAAGTACTTTGGTTGACGGAATTGCCATTGCCAAAAAAAATGAAATTAAAAAAATAAGATTAGAAAACAATACACTAAACTTGTTAAAAAGAAAAATAGAAACGCTTTTTAATCCCTATTTTAAAAGAACTATTATTTGTGAAAATACCTATTTATATGATGTAAGGTTAGACAGTCAGAATTACACTTCTAATTATTTTGAAGGGTATTGGCAAAATGAAAAGTATTTTATTAATAATAGAAAACAAATCCTAAATAAAATAAACTTTAAAATAAATAATTCAAAATCATACAACCAATATAAATTACAAATTACAGAGACGGACTCAACAGCTATTGCTATTCATGTGCGTAGAGGGGATTATATAAATGATAGAAGAATACTCGAAATTCATGGTATTTGTAGTTTAGACTATTATAAAACCTCAGTTCGATTAATGAACGAAAAATATAATAATATTCATTTCTATATATTTTCAAATGACTTGAATTGGTGTGAAAAAAAATTTAGTTTTATAAAAAATAAAACTTATGTAAAAAATACTGAAACAGTTTTTGAAGATTTAGAACTAATGTCATTGTGTAAAGGACAAATAATCGCAAATTCTAGCTTAAGTTGGTGGAGTGCATGGATAAACCAAAATCCAAATAAAAAAGTAATTGCACCAAAAAAGTGGTTCAATAAAACTACAATAAATTACAGTGAATTAGTGCCAGAAAATTGGTTGAAATTATGACAAATTTTATCTCCATAATAACCCCAATTTATAACGGTCAAGAGTTTCTGGCAGAAACCATTGAAACAGTTTTAATGCAAACCTATACTAATTGGGAGTTACTTTTGGTAGATGATGGGTCAACTGACAACACTAAAAATATTTGTAAAACTTATACTGACAAAGATGACCGTATAAAATACATATACAAAACAAACGGTGGACAAGCTTCTGCACGAAATTTTGGAATAAAAAATGCAAATGGGGGATGGATAGCCTTATTAGATGCTGATGACCTATGGAATATTAAAAAGTTAGAAAAACAGATTAATGCCTTAATAGAAAATCCTGATGCAAGCTTGTGTTTTACTAATACTTTAGCCTTTCAAAACTCAATTAACAATGAAGTCTATAATTTTGACAATAAAGATTATGGATTATTAAATGAAGACTTTTTTTATAAAGTTTTTGTAAGTAATAATGTTTCTAACAGTTCTTTAGTGATTAATAAGCAATCTATAATTGAGTCAGGGCTGTATAATGAAAATGAAAACATAAGAGGGTCTGAGGATTGGGACTTATTATTAAGGTTACTATATAATAAAATAAGGATTGTAGGTGTAAAAGATAAATTGCTTTATTATAGAATTCATGATGGTGGAATACATTTACAAAATGCGCGAATGTTTATAGGTAAAACAAAGGTTTACGCTCAATATAAAGATGACAAAACCATACCAGAATTACTTAAACTAAAACAATACCGACATACCTATCGTGAATTATTAAACTACTTATTTATTGAAAAAAGAGAATCAGAAATCTTAATCTACGCAAAAGAATTATGGCGATTAGATAAATACAGTTTTGCTACACTAAAACAAAGAATTATTTTTAAATTGTTACCTTTAAACAGTGCTTTATGGATTAGTAATAAAATAATTTACAGAATAGCATACAGGATTGAAAAAATCCGCTACTTATTAAATGGAATATGAATCAAAAATTAAGAGTTTTACATATCACACCATGGTTTCCAAATCCAGATAATAAAATAGAAGCTATTTTTATAGCCGAGCATTTAAAAGCTTTAAATAATTACTGTAACAACCATGTGTTACATATTCAATTTGGAAACAAAAGAAATACTGAATCTGATATTTTTGAAACAATTAAGATTGACCGTTTAACTTTAAAGCCTATATTTGACAAATGGATTTTTAAAGAAAAATTAGCTTATAAAGCAATTTTAAGCTATTTAAAAATCAATCATCAAAAATATGGTGTCATTAATTTTTACATTACATATCCTAATGCAATTCATATTAATAGAGTAGTTGAACAATTTCCAAATGTAAAATTTTGCATGACTGAACAATGGTCTGCCTATCATACTCAATTTCATTTGCCTAAACTAAACAAAGGCAGAAAAAGGATTGAGAATATATTTCATAATAATATACCTTTATTCACAGTTTCAAATGCTTTAGGAGAAGATATAAAAACCTTTATTGGTGACGAAACCAAACGATTTAAAATAATTCCTAACTGCATTAATGTAAGCGAGTTTAATTACCATAAAAAAGAAACATCATCAGATTTTATCTTTACTTCAATTAACAATTGGAGTCCAATGAAAAACCCAATCGTACTGATTAAAGCCTTTGCAATTGTATTAGAAAAATATAAAAACATGAGATTAGTTTTGGCTGGGGATGGTGTGTTAATAACAGAAATGAAAAAAATGGTGAATGATTTAAATCTCGCAAAATCTGTTGAGTTCCTTGGAAGAATTCAAAAGAATGAAGTGGTAAATGTTTTGAAAAAAGCAAATATTTATTGCCAATCGTCAAATTATGAAACCTTTTCAGCGGTTTGTATAGAAGCCCTAGCAACTGGTACGCCTGTTTTAGCAACTAATATTGGTGGGATGAAAGATTTTGTTAATAAAAATAATGGAATTTTAGTTAATAGTTTAGAAGTTGAAGACTGGGTAATCGCTTTAGAGAAAGGTTATTTAAATTATGAGAAATTTAATAAGCAAGACCTTTCAAATGATTGTATTGCTATATATAATAGTAAATCAGTAGGGAAATTGTATTATTCAGAATTAATGAGGGTACTTAATGAAAAATAAAACTATCTTGTTAATATCACCTGAATCTTGGGGTACAAGTTTTGTGTCAAAACATCACTACGCAAATTATTTAGCTAAACAAAATACAGTTTACTTTTTAAACCCCGTGTTAAATTCAGTTATTAATCCATTAGGCAATGTTAATGCAAAGGTTAAAGAAATTAAAGAGAATTTGTTTGAAGTTAATTATCAAAATCTTTTACCGAAACTTAATAGATTACCAAAATTTATTCAAAGGTATATTTATAGAAAACAAGCGGAACAAATACAAAAATCTTTAAAAATTGACAATTTTGATATTGTGTGGAGTTTTGACCCGTACAGGTTTTGGGATTTAGATTTTTTCAAATCAAAAAAGAAACTTTATCATGCCGTAGATGTCCATCAAGCAAAATATGAAATTGATATTTGTAATAGCGCTGATGCTATAATAATTATTTCAAATTATTTAAAAAATAGAATCATCTCTCATAAAAAAGTGATTCAGTTAAATCATGGTGTACGAGTTTCAGATAAAATAAACAAATTTATGCCTCCTATAAAAAGGGACAATAGAGTAAAAGTCGGTTTTATGGGTAATATAACCAGTACAAATATTGATTTTGATATTCTTCTTAAGATAGCGGAAAAAATTAAACCCATTGCCGATTTAATTATTGTAGGTCCTACTAAAGCAAATAATTTGGGTAGAAACCATAGTCCTGAAATAGACAAGAAAATAAAATTGTTAAACGAATGTAATAATGTCAATTTTTATGGTGAGGTTAAGGCTGAAAATTTAAATACAGTATTAAGTCAATTCAATATACATTTAATTTTATATAAAAACTTTGAAAGGAACATTGCTCCTCATAAAATTTCAAATTATTTTGAAACTGGATTAGTAGTGTTGTCATCCTATATTTTCGATATAGATACCTACCCTAAAGAATCTATAATAGCATTAGAGAAAAATAAAAGTATTCCAAATAAGTTACTTAAATTGATTGAAAATCTAGATTATTGGAATAGTGTAGAGTTACAAAAAATAAGGAAAGAATATGCTATTACTAATTCTTACGATAATAAAATAGAGGAAATAAATCAATTATTATACAAAAATTAGATGAAAAAAATCTTGTTAGTTTCAATTGCATTTCCTCCAAAAAATGACCCAGAATCTTTTCAGACCGCAAAATATGTTAAATATTTAACTAAAACAAATCATGTTGATGTAGTCACCTCAAAATCACCAACGCTTTGGATGCCTTTTGACGAGAAATTATTGGCTTACATTGAAAATGTAAAACAAATCATTTCGATTAGAATAATTGAGCCGAAATATTTGAGTATTTTTATAAATAAATTGGTTAGACGATTTGTTTGGCCTGACACAAGATTAACCTTTCATTTGCAATACAAAAAAGTAATAAAACAATTAAAAGAAAAGCCAGATGTAATTTATTCAAGAGCTTTTCCTTTAAGTTCTATTTTGATGGCGAAAAAACTAAAAAAACATTACAATGTACCCTGGGTTTTGCACCTGAGTGATCCATGGTTAGAATCACCTTTATTTGACTATAATAAATCTAAATACCACCAGAAAAAGGAAAAGGAATGTTTTGATAGTGCTAATGTAATTTCATTTACCTCTCTAAGTACAATCGATATTTATAAAAATAAGTATCCAGAGTATAGTTATAAGTATAAATATTTCCCAAATGTTTATGATGATGAGGATATTCAGGATATGCCGCTGAAAGAAGGTCAGAGTGATATTAAAATTGTATACACGGGTAGTTTGAATGGCTCAAGAAGTTTAAAAATGCTAATTGAGGCCATTAATAAAATCCAAAAAAGTAAGGCGTCAATTCCTTATAAGATTGAAGTGGTTGTGGCAGGGAGTCTTGATTCTTATAATGATAAGATGATTAAAGAAAATTCTGATTTCATAAAGTATGTCGGTTTTTTATCAATTGTAGACGTTAAAGAATTGCAAAGAAGTGCAGATATCTTATTAGCTGTAGACTTTGATTTTAAATCTAGTTCTGACGCTATTTTTTTCCCATCTAAACTATTAGATTATTTTATTACAAAGAAGCCAATCATTGCCATCACAACTAAAAACAGTACAACAGACTTACTTTTAAAAGAAATTGATCATTTTTGTGTCTATCATAATGACAGTTACAGTCTCATTGAATTATTATTAGATCTTGAAGAAGTGACTACAAAAACATATGAAATTCCAACAAAATATTCAGCATTGAATAATGTTGAGAGATTAACTAATTTATTTAATGAGCTATGAATAAAATTGCGATAATAGTTGGTACAAGACCTGAAGCAATCAAACTAATGCCTGTATATATTGCGTTTAAGGATTTCAAAGGTTTTCAAGTTGATTTAATTTCCACAGGTCAACATAAAGAGATGTTAAACCAAGTTTTTGATATTTTTGATGTTGAGCCAGCAATTTCATTGGAATTAATGACAAAAAATCAAACTTTGAATGGCTTGGCAAGTAAACTTATAAATAGTTTAGATGAACTGCTCTTAAGGAATGAGTACAATGGCGTTATTGTGCAAGGAGACACCTTAACAGCTATGATTAGTGCAATGGTATCTTTTAATAATCGTATTTCAGTATTTCATGTTGAGGCAGGTTTAAGGTCTTATGACATGGACCATCCTTTTCCTGAAGAAGCTAACAGAAGAGTGATTGGTATTTACGCCACTTTAAACTTTACACCTACAAATAAGGCGTCAATGGCTTTAATAAAAGAAGGCTTTACTGAACAAAGTGTGATTAATGTTGGTAATACTGTAATTGATGCGTTATTCAGCGTTCATGATAAAATTAAATGTAACCTATCTAATTATGAAAAAACATTTTCTGATTTTATATCAAAAGGAAGAAAATGCGTTTTAGTTACTGCACACCGTAGAGAAAATTTCGGAGATGGATTTATTAATATTTGTGAATCTATTGCCATATTAGCGGAAAAGTATAAAGATGTTGATTTTATTTACCCAGTACATTTAAACCCTAATGTTCAGTCAGTAGTTAAATCAAAGTTAAGTAACATTTCAAATGTCAAATTAATAGAACCATTAACTTATGATAATATGGTATATCTTATGAGTCAATCATATTTGATTCTATCAGATTCTGGTGGTATACAAGAAGAAGCACCCTCCTTAAATGTGCCTGTAGTTGTAATGCGCGAAAAAACTGAACGTATGGAAGGTATTGAAAACAACTGCTCTGTTTTAGTTGGTACATCAAAAGAAAAAATTATAAATACGGTTGATGATTTATTGACAAATTCTGTTCTTTATAACAAAATGAGTAGTGCTAAAAATCCATATGGAGAGGGTAAAAGTGCTTCTAAAATTATTGAAGAGATTTCACGTTTTTATGACTGATTTAAATACTAATAATGTTGAACGTGAATATTTTATTAAATAACTCTATAATCAAGAGATGGCAAAACAAAAAATAATCCATATTCTATATTCTGGTTTGGGTGGAACGACCGAATATGTCTTTAATTTGATTAAAGCAGATGTTAGTCAGGAATATGAGAACGTTATTTTGTTTTATGGGATTGAGTCACCTCCAAGTCAGCAACTTTTATTGGCAGAAAAATTAGTAAGTAAGGTCATTTTTATTCATAAAAAACAAGGTTACGACAGGAAATCTTTTAAACAAGTAAGTGAACTGCTTAAAAAAGAAAAACCCAATATTATTGCGTTACATATTAATTCATTGATCTTGACATGTGCTAAGTATAAAGATGCAAAGTTGATTTTTGTTGAGCACCAAGCGAATCATTTAAAAACTAGAAAAGAATGGCTCTGGACATTTATTGCACAATATATAAGTTCATATATTGTCTCATTTACAGACCTCTATCAAAAGGAATTAAAAAAAAGGCTAAGTTTTTTTTATTCGGCAAGTAAAAATGTAATGATAAATACGGGAATAGACCTATCACTTTACAATAATCTAAATATTAAAACAAGTGAAAAGGTTAAGGTGGGTATTATTTCAAGAATTAATTCGTTTAGAGATCACGAAACATTACTTAAAGCATTTTCATTACTCAAGAATGAAGATGTGGAGTTATTTATCGCAGGTAATGGTTTACTTAAAAATAAGTTGGAAAGTAAGTTTAATCACGGTGTTCATTGGTTAGGTTTATTGGATCAAGATGGAATTTGTAAATTGTTAAAAAAACTGGATATTTATGTGATTGCTAGTTTTGGTGAATCAACAAGTATTGCACTAATGCAAGCACAGGCTAGTCGATTACCAATTATAGCAACAAACGTAAAAGGAATAAATAATGTACTAACGGATAAGAATTGTGTTTTTGTTGCGCCAAAATCAATCACAGATTATAAAAACGCTTTAGAATTATTGATTAAAGATGAGGTGAAAAGAAAGGAGTTAGCGGAAAGATCATTTGAATATGCTAATAAAAATCTCTCTCATATTCGTATGTTTGATGAGTATAAAAAAATATTCGTTAAATGAAGATACTCTTTGTTCAAAAAGTAAAAGCATTAGTGGGTTCTGAAAAATATTTTTTGGAATTGATTCCTGAATTGGAGAACAGAGGTATTGAGACTGAATTTGTTTGTATTTTTAATTCAGTAGATAAAGAAAAAACCATTCCTTTTATAGAGGCCTATAAAAATTTGAATTTAAAAATACATGTATTAGAAGTAAAATCTGATAAAGCCATTTGGACCACACTAAGTTTTATTAAAAAAATTGTAAAAGAAAATGATTTTGATTTGGTTCACTCTCATTTGATTCATGCAGATTTTTGGACATCAACCTTAAAACGATTAGGTAGTATTAAATGCCCTATAGTTTCTACAAAACATGGTTATGATGAAAACTTTATTGCTGAATATGGCTTTAATGGAAAAAAAGTAAAACATAATTTATACTATAAACTGTGTAAATATTCTGAAAAAAAAATTTCTAAAAGTTTTGCTGTTTCAAATGGATTAAGGAAGCTATTTATTGAATCAGGAATTTGTAAATCAGAAAATATAAGAACCATTCATCATGGCTTTAATTTACCAAGTATAGAAAATAAAATTAATAATGAGTTTAGATATTCACCTCATCAATTAATTCTATTGGGTAGAATAATTCCTTTTAAAGGACATTTATTGGCGTTAAAAGCAATAATTGAGGTAAAAAAACAAATTAAAGATTTTAAATTATTAATATTAGGTCATGGTGACAAGGATTTAATTAATGAGATAAAAAAAATTATTAATGAAAATAAATTACAAGAAAATGTAGTACTTTTAGGTTATAAATCTAATATTTACGATTATTTAGTGAACTCAGATTTAATGCTTGTGCCTTCAATTGCTGAAGGTTTTGGTTTGGTATTTTTAGAAGCTATGAATGCTGAATTACCAATTATAGGCTTTAATGTACCTGCTACTAATGAAATTGTAGAACATAATAAAACAGGGATATTAATTGAGGCTTATAATACTACTAAAATGGCTAATTCAATTATTAAATTGATTACTGATAACACATTAAGAAAAAAACTTAGTAATGGTGCCAAAGAAAAATTAATATCATATTTTTGTTTAGATAGAATGGTTTCAGAAACAATACAATTTTATAAAGACTCATTAAATAATGAATAGAGGAACATTGTGTATATCATTAGATTTTGAAAAGTTTTGGGGCATACATGATGTTGCAAATTTAAATGATGTTGAACACAAATTATTGAAAGTCGATTATGTTGTTAATCGATTATTAGACTTGTTTGAAAAATATAATATTCATTGTACCTGGGCAACCGTTGGTTTATTAGGTTTTGATTCATTTGAAACATTAAATGAATTCTGTCTTGATAAAAGAATTTCATATTTAAATGAAAATTATTCACCTTTTCCGATTAAGAAATTGATTGACTCAAGTATTAATAATAAAATAATTACTGCAAAATCTTGTATTGATAAAATCAAAAAATCAAGAAATCAAGAAATAGCTAGTCATACATTTAGCCATTTTTACACTTTGGAACAGGGACAAACAAAAGAAGAGTTCATAGATGACTTAAATAGTTTTAAAACAATTGTAGGAGATGTTAAAAGTATTATTTTTCCACGTAATCAAATTAATGAAACATATTTACAATTGTGTGCTGAGCACCACATTATTTCATATAGAGGTAATCAAAACAATATATTT
>Ga0316208_1003901_pt1 | contig 10278 bp, 10 predicted proteins | sample 3monopyrite_MG_FD_204944 | JGI IMG/M metagenome (GOLD analysis project Ga0316208, IMG submission 204944) | Microbial mat bacterial communities from mineral coupon in-situ incubated in ocean water Damariscotta River, Maine, United States -... | ecosystem: Environmental > Aquatic > Marine >...
TCCACATCCGCGTCGGTCATGATGATGATCTTGTCATAACGCAGGTCATCGACGTTGAATTTCGTGCCCATGCCAACGCCGAGCGCTTCGCAGAGGTCGTTGATTTCGGCGTTGGTCGTTAGCTTTGATGAGGCCGCACCCAGCACGTTGAGGATCTTGCCTTTGAGGGGCAACAGCGCTTGGTTCACCCGGTTGCGCGCGCCTTTGCCAGACCCGCCCGCACTGTCGCCCTCGACGATGAAAAGCTCGGTTCCCGCGCGATCTTTGGACGTGCAATCGGTCAGTTTGCCGGGCAGGCGCAGTTTCTTGGTCGCGGATTTGCGCGCGGTTTCTTTTTCCTGACGGCGGCGCAGCCGTTCTTCGGCGCGCAGCACGAGGAAATCAAGGATAGCACCGGCAGATTTTGTATCCGCCGCCAGCCAGTTGTCAAAGTGGTCGCGCACCGCACCTTCGGTCATTTTGGCGGCCGCCTCGGACGACAGCCTATCCTTGGTTTGCCCCACGAAGGCAGGATCGCGGATAAAGCAGGAGACGAGCGCGCAGCCCCCCGACATCAAGTCGTCGCGGGTGATCTGGCCCGCTTTCTTGTTGCCGGAAAGTTCACCGTAAGCCTTGATCCCTTTCAGGATCGCCGCCCAGAAGCCGCTGACATGGGTGCCGCCTTCGGGCGTGGGCACCGTGTTGCAGTAGGATTGGATAAAGCCGTCGCGCACAGGCGTCCAGTTGATCGCCCATTCGACTTTGCCGGGCTCATTGAACTTTTCTTTGAAATCAACAGTGCCGGCAAAGGGTTTCTCGGCATAGGTGGTGGCGGTGCCCAGCGTTTCCTTGAGATAATCTGATAGGCCGCCGGGGAAGTGAAAGGTGGCTTCGGTCGGGGTTTCGCCATCGTCGATTTCGGATTTCCAGCGGATTTCGACGCCGGAAAAGAGATAGGCTTTGGAGCGGATGGATTTGAACAGCCGCGCGGGCTTGAAACGGTGCGCGCCAAAGATTTCGGCGTCAGCGTGGAAAGTCACGGTCGTGCCGCGCCGATTGGGAGCAGTGCCGATCTTTGCGACAGGGCCAAGTGGGACACCGCGCGAAAACCGCTGTTCATAGATTTCCTTGTTGCGTGCCACCTGCACGACCATGCTGTCAGAGAGTGCGTTGACAACGGACGCGCCGACGCCATGCAAGCCGCCCGAGGTCTGATAGGCGTTGCCGCTGAATTTGCCGCCTGCGTGGAGCGTGCAGAGGATGACTTCGAGTGCTGATTTATCAGGGAATTTGGGGTGCGGGTCGATGGGAATGCCGCGCCCGTTGTCCTTGATGGTGATGGCATGGTCCGCGTGTAGCTCAACCTCGATCCGGTTGGCGTGGCCTGCAACGGCCTCATCCATGGAGTTGTCGAGCACCTCGGCGACAAGGTGATGCAATGCGCGCTCATCCGTGCCGCCGATATACATGCCGGGGCGTTTGCGGACAGGCTCCAGCCCCTCCAGCACTTCGATGCTGTCGGCGTTATAGTCGTCGGGGGTGGCCCCGGAAAGGAGGTCGTTGGCCATGCTGCTGCTCGTTCTTGTGTTTGAGGCATAATGGCAGGCAGGCCCGCGCGGGGCAATCATGAAAGGCGTTGTGAGGCCGCCCCGCACTCTGGTCAGCTACAGGTTTGATTTGTCATTGCAGTCATGGCAGGGCCAACTAAGCTGACCAGAAAGGAGCAACATCATGCGCGTCTTTTTTACAGGTGGCAGTGGCAAGGCTGGCAAACATGCGATCACCTATCTGCAAGCGCAGGGGCATTCAGTTGTGAATGCCGATCGCGTTTCGTCTGGACTGGATGTGTCGGAATTGCTGATTGATCTGTGTGATGCGGGGCAAGTCATTGGGGCGATGTCGCAATTCGCCGACTTTCACGAGCTTGAACCGGGCACTGGCGTTCCCAAATACGATGCCGTCGTTCATTTCGCCGCGGTGCCGCGTGTGATGATCGGCACCGATGGCGCGTGTTTTCACCAGAATACACAAAGCACCTACAATGTGATCGAGGCGGCGGTGAAACTGGGAATTCCCAAGGTGATCTTCGCCAGTTCCGAGACCACCTATGCGGTGTGCTTTGCTGAAGGAGATCTGAAGCCTGAATATGTGCCGATAGATGAAGAACACCCGACGGTGCCCCATGACAGCTATGCGATGTCGAAGGTCTGCAATGAGGTGACAGCGCGGTCGTTTCAGGCCCGCACGGGGATGGATATCTACGGGTTGCGTATCAATAACGTGATCGAGCCGCATGAATACGCGGAACAATTTCCCGCTTACATGGATGATCCCGCACTGCGCCGCCGCAATATCTTTGCCTATATCGATGCACGCGATCTGGGTCATATGGTGGATTGCTGCCTGCGCACAGATGGGCTGGGGTATGAGGTGTTCAACGTGTCCAACGACGATATGTCGGTGGGGATAACCGCTGGGGAAGTCATTGAACGCTTTTATCAAGGCGTGGCCGTCAAGCGTGACATGCGCCCCGATGAAACCTTCTATGCCAATGACAAGGCCAAGCGGAAGGTGGGTTTTGCGCCCAAGCATTCTTGGCGCGATGTCTTGCGCTGATGTTTCCCCGGTTCGATCTGGCCGCGTTTGAAGCCGCGCATCAGGACGCACGCGAGCAAAGCGCGCGCGATCTGGATCATATCTGCCGCGACACCGGGTTTCTGGTCTTGGAAGGGCATGGTGTTCCGCACGGTGTGATTGCCGATGTCTGGCAGGCAACAGAAGCGTTTTTCGCGCAAGAGCCCGCGGCCAAACAAATGCTCGCACCCCCGTTTCAGGGCTATCCTTACGGCTATCTGGGGCCGGACGCCGAGGCTCTGGCCCGCTCCAAAGGGGAGGATACCCCGCCGGATCTCAAAGAGAGCTTTAACGGCGGCCCCTTGCGTGTGCCGCCGGATGCCAGCGCGGCTGCGATGGGTTTTTGTTATCAGCCGACGCTATGGCCTGATGTGCCGGGGTTTCGGGTGGCGTGGGAGGCCTATTACGCCGCGATGGAAGATCTGGCTGCACGGGTGATGCGCGCCTTTGCCGCGGCTCTGGCGCTGTCGGAGGATCATTTTGATCCGTTCATCGCCAATCCGATTTCCGCACTGCGTGCGTTGCATTATCCGGCCACGGCGGGCGCACCCTTGGACCGGCAACAGCGTGCAGGGGCGCATACTGACTATGGCTCGTTGACTATTTTGCTGCCGCAGCCGGGCAGTCAGGGATTGCAGGTTCAGCAAAAGGGGACATGGGTGGATGTGCCAGCGCCGATAGGTGCTTTCGTCATCAACATCGGTGATCTGATGGCCCGTTGGACGGCGGACCGCTGGGTGAGCACCTTGCACCGTGTGCTCGCCAAGCCGGGCCAGCCTGCGCGCCAGTCGCTGGCGTTCTTTCATCAGCCGGATTGGGATGCCGAAATTGTGCCGCTTGACCGGTCCGACGCCTATCCGCCGGTGCGGTCTGGGCCCTATCTGATGGCGAAATTTCAGGCGACCGGCATGTCATGATGCCTGTGCGCTGGTCGCTGGGGTCTGCAGGTGTTTGCCCGCAAAAGGTGAAATGCCTATTCACATGACCCAGCAACGCGCAGCTGCGCGAGGCGGCATCTGATTATGCTTTACCGGGGCAGGGATCACACCTAAGCCTTGGCCTATGGAGCGTATCGCACAAACATATCGAGACCACAGCCGCGCAATCTGGGTGCTCGGGGTCCCTTTGATTCTGAGCAATCTAGCGCAGTTTGCAATCACGATTACCGATACGGTCATGCTGGGCTGGTATGATGTGACGGCCCTTGCAGCGGCGACAATTGCAGGCACGTTGTTTTTTGTCATCTTCATTGTTGGGGCCGGGTTTGCGCTGGCTGTCACGCCATTGGTCGCGGCGGCCGCAGAAGAGGGCGACGATGTGCAGGCCCGCCGCGTCACCCGAATGGGGCTGTGGCTCTCAATATTTTACGGGCTGGCTGTGACCATCCCGTTTTTCTGGGCCGAGGATATTCTGATCGCCATCGGGCAGGATCCGGATGTTTCGCGCCTTGCCGAGCTTTATTTGCAGATTGTGATCTGGCAGATGATCCCGGCACTGATTGTCATGACGCTCAAGGCGTTTCTGGCCGCGATGGAGCATACGGCGATCATTCTTTGGTCCACATTTGGCACCGCGATCCTGAACGGGTTCATCAACTATGCTCTGATCTTTGGCAACTGGGGCGCACCAGAACTGGGGATCAGGGGGGCGGCGGTTGCTTCGCTGGTCGTGAACCTGATCACGGTGCTGATTTTGGTGGCCTATATCCGGCGGGTGCTGCCACAGTTTGAACTATTCAAAAACTTCTGGCGCAGCGACAGCGAGATCATCCGCCGGGTCTTTATGCTGGGTTGGCCGATTGGCCTGACAGCCCTGGCTGAAGGCGGGCTTTTCAGTGCTTCTGCCGTGATGATGGGCTGGATCGGCGAGATTGAACTGGCGGCCCACGGGGTTGCGATCCAATTGGCCAGCCTGACCTTCATGGTGCATATCGGGTTCAGTCAGGCCGCGACGGTGCGGGCCGGGCGTGCGCTGGGGCGCAAAGACGAGACGTCACTGCGGCGGGGCGGGATTACGGCGATCGGGATGTCGGCGCTGTTTGCGGTCATCACATCGTTGATCTTTCTGACGATCCCGGAAGCACTTGTTTCGCTCTTTATTGATCCGGGCGAGCCGGAACGCGCCAACTTGCTGCGCATTGGCGCAAGCCTGGTCATGGTCGCCGCCCTGTTTCAATTGGTGGATGGCCTGCAAGTGCTTGCGTTGGGTCTGCTGCGCGGCGTGCAGGATACGGCCGTGCCGATGGTCATGGCCACGGTCAGCTATTGGGTGATCGGGCTGCCGGTCAGTTACCTGCTGGCGTTTAGCTTTGGATTTGGCGCAGTGGGCCTCTGGCTCGGCCTTGTGATCGGTCTGGCCATCGCGGCGGTTCTGCTTTCGTGGCGGTTCTGGGGGCGATCGGTAAAGATCACCCCGCAGGTGCTAGCCGAGTAGCTCAAGATCGCGCATCCGCAGGCGGGGATGGTTCATCAGTCCGAAGTCCTCGAACCCGCGCTTGTGGGGGAACAGCGACAGGTATTCACGCAGCGCATCTCCGCGCAGCCCCAGATTGAAGGCAGAGCCCGGGTGCAGTGTCTCGATTTCGAGCCCATTGACCATCAGACAGCGCTGCGCTGCAAAGCCGAACTGGAATACGCTGACCGGATTGGACGGCTCCAGGCGCAGGACATTGTTGCCATCAACAAAGTCTGCCGCCGGAATGAAGGCAGCCTCCACGCCGGTGACCTTGCGAATGCCGTTGGCGCGGTGCAACAGGCGCGCCGATGGCCCAAGTACAAGATCCTGTGATGGACGGTTGTAACCCAGCGCGTCGCCGGTAATCCGTGTCAGCGATGGCTGTTTGGCATTGGCGGCATTCGTCGATGGGCCAAGTGTGATCCGACCGCGCCACAGCAATGTTTCATAGTCGCCGTTGGCGAGGCGAACCTTGTCACCGGGCAGCACATCTTCGACGGACATATGCCCATTCTGAGTCTGGACGATGGCGCCGTGGCCGAGCACGGCAAAGGCCTCTTCAAAGGCTGGATGGGCGCGGGCGATTGTGTTGAATTCATTGAATCGGCCGTGCGCATCAAGATACATGACCTCGTATTTGCGCTGCGCCACATCACCACTTTGGGTTCTGGCGTGTTCGCGCTGGGCCGGGGTCTGCCTGATTTGCTGACTGAAGATATCAATCGTGGGCGCAGGGCTGGAGGAAAGAGACGAGTCCATAAGAAAGCCTTTTCAGATATGACTTCATTTGCCGTCCCACCAACAACAACTGAGCAATAGTTACATTTACTTTTGTTGAACGGCGAAAGCGCCGTACAAGAGGAAGCCCCAGTTCTGATCCAACACACGGATCAGCGGAATACCCTTAGAAACATCGGTCTTGTGAGCCTCAGGCCAGAACTGATCTGGTCTGGCCTACGCTTACGTCAAGCCCGACGGGCGACGATTTTGAGAGGCTGCACATTGTCGTTCGCTCTTTGCTCGCGACGCGCAATCATTGCTTGACGCACATCGCCCCGTGCCCAGGGCATTGGTGTGTCATATGCGGCTACTGCAGCTTCGAGTGACTTCTGCCAGCGGCTTTTCATGGTGATACCTCTTTGCTTCTGTGCAACCCTTCTGGCTGCGATTGAGGACTAACCTGACGGATCAAACTGGCGAGATTTTGACGACAGCAAAAAAAGATTCAGTCAATTTCGTTAACTGACCGGGAACGGCATATACTATTGAAAATATGGGGATTTATTGGGTTTTGAGGTTGCTGCACCGACCCATTGTTTAACGAACCTAGGCACGTATTGCCTCATTTAGTTGAACAACGCGCGCTCAGAGCCTTATTGCGGCGATCAGCCTGCCGTAATCGGCCTGCTTTTCGTGGACGGACCGGCGATAACTGTAGAATCGCCTGGGGTCCGCGTAGGTGCAGTGGTGCGTCCATGCGGCGGATCGGATCCCGCTTTGCTGAAGCTGGAGCAGGCCAAAGCCCGGCAAATCAAAGTGAAAGCGGTCATCAATGCCGCGCCGGAAGAACCGGTCGAACCCGGGGTCTACGGCAATGAAGGTATCGCGAAATTCGGGGCCGACCTCATAGTTGTCCCAGCTGATGCATGGCCCGATCACCGCAACAATCGCCGCGCGTGATGCGCCAAGGTTTTCCATCTGCGTGATCGTCGCTTCAAGCACCCCGTTCAACGCGCCTTTCCATCCGGCATGTGCGGCACCTATGACCCGCGCCATTGGGTCGGCAAAAAGCACGGGTTGGCAATCGGCCGTGAGGATCGACAGCGCGACCCCTTCGGTTGCAGTTACAAGCCCGTCGGCGATGGGCGATGGGCTGGCTGGTTTGGTCACAGCGACAGCATCTGCGGAATGGACCTGATGCACACCGACAAGATGCTCGGTCGTGACCCCCAGCATACCTGCTACGCGCGATCGGTTGATCGTCACGATCTCATGCTGGTCGGAACTGCCGTAACCGCAGTTCAGCCCCGCAAACACGCCCGACGATGCGCCGCCCAGCCGGGTAAAAAACCCGTGCGGCACGCCCTCCAAGAGCGGGTACGTGATGATGTCGAGTGTCATGGTTCCAGTCCCGGCGGTGGAGCGGCGTTGGAAGGATAGATACTGATCACTTTGAAAAGTTCACCCATTTCGCCCCGATGGGTCAAGCGCCGATGTGCCGCGATATGGGATTTGAGTGCTTCCCCAGAGAGCCCTTTGGCCAAAGCCTGCGCACGCTGAGCGATGCCGAGCCGCTCTAGAAACACGCCTTGTGGTGTCAGGCGGCTGAATTTGGCCAGGTGGGCGTGTTCTGCGATGGCCGCGAAATCGACATGGGCAGTCAGATCTGCCTGACCGGGAGCCGCCAGCGGATCGGTGTGCTTATGGCTCTTGAGCGCCTGCAATGTGTCACCCTGCGAGGTCCAGTCGCCATAGTCGATGATCAGCGCACAGCCGCCGAAGGTTTCGATTTTTGCGCTGAGTGCAGCAGTGATCGCGGGCAAGGCAGGGCAATACTCAACCAGATCGCCGTCCTTGGTGTCGTTCAGCCGGTCTTGCAGCAGGCCAATGGGTGCCGCCTCTGACACTCCAAAGCCAAGCGCACCGTCGGTCAGCCCGATCATCTTTTCGCGCCAACCGTCGCCTTCGCGCAAGAACTGACGGATCGGAAGGGCATCAAAGAACTCATTTGCGATGACGAACAGCGGGGCATCGGGCAGGGTGGCGGCGCTGTCATGCCAAGTGGCATCAGCGATCAGCTTGGCCTGAGATTGGCGCAGCGCGGGCGAGGTTTCGACCAGATGCACGGTGAGCGCATCATGAAATCCGGGCACGCCTCTGGTTGCGCGCAGGGCGTCCGCGATCAATGTGCCGCGCCCCGGCCCAAGCTCTGCCAGCGTAATCGGGGCGGGGCGCCCCTGATCCATCCAGGCTTGCGCCAGCGAAAGGCCGATCAATTCGCCAAACATCTGGCTGATCTCCGGGGCGGTTGTGAAGTCACCCGCCGCGCCGAACGGATCGCGGGTCGCATAATAGCCGTGCTGCGGATGCATCAGGCAATCTGCCATATAGTCGGCAAGGCTCAGCGGGCCGGTGCGGGCGATCCGGGCGATCAGCAGATCACCCAGCGCCGTCATCTGCGTGCGGCGATTGTCACAACAACGATGCCCACCAGGATCATCGGGAGCGTAAGGGTCTGGCCCATGGTCAGCCCGTAGCCGCCGATCTGGAACGCCAGACCCAGTTCATTGCCGAAGCTGACGAACTGCGCATCCGGCTGGCGGACAAATTCGACAATGAACCGTGCAATCCCATAGCCCGTGAAAAAGACCCCGGAGAGCAACCAGGACTTCTTGAGCGCGCCAAAGCGGAAGGCCAGCAACACAAGGATCGTGCCGAGCAGGAGCCCTTCAAGCCCCGCCTCATAAAGCTGCGAGGGGTGGCGCACGCAGGGTTCCAGCGCCGTCGCACAGGATTGTGCGGCTTGTCCGGGGAAAATAACGCCCCACGGTAGGTCGGTTGGTCGCCCCCAGAGTTCGGCGTTTACGAAGTTGGCAATGCGGACCAGAAGGATTGCAGGCGTTGCGGAAACTGCAATGATATCGGCCAGATCGGGTAGAGGGACATTCTGCCGACGGCTAAAGAGATAGACTGCCACGACAACCCCCAGAAAACCGCCGTGAAACGACAGGCCGCCTTCCCAGATCTTGAGGATATCAATGGGATTGGCAAGAAACTCAGCCGGTTTATAGAACAGGACATAGCCCAGACGCCCGCCGCCAATCACACCGATCACGATATACGTCAGCAGATCTTCCAGCTGCTCGACCTTCATGGGGGGGCCGTTACGCCACAGATGCGGGCGGTTCAGCGCCATTTTGATAATCTGCCAGCCGATCGCTATGCCTACGATATAGGCCAATGCGTACCAGCGCAGAGCGAGCTCGAACCCGAAGATTGTGAAAGAGACAATCTCGGGCGAGATGTCGGGGAAGGGAATAGCGCCATACATGCGGCCTTTTCTTGTCTGGGTGTCAGGCAAAGTCAACCGCTATCGACCGGCTTGTCGCGCGCGCCGCAAATGCCCATATAGGGGTCATGCGGAAACGGAGTGGACCATGCAGAGCAACAACAAAATCCTTGATGACTTGAGCCAATTGATGACCAACGCCATGGGCGTGGCCCAAGGCGCGAAGGACGAAGCGAACACCGCCATGAGATCAATGATGGATCGCTGGCTGGCTGATCGCGATTTTGTGACCAGAGAAGAGTTCGATGCGGTCCGCGCAATGGCCCAAAAAGCCCGTGAAGAGAACGAAGCACTGGTCGCGCGAATCGCGGCTTTGGAAGCAAAGAAGTAGTCTGCCGCGCAGATTTGCGTCAGACGCCCTGATTTTCCCCGTGTCTTTTGTCGCCCTGTCGGCAAGATGCACAAAAGGTCAACATAGCAAAAAGGAATATGACGATGGCATTGGGTGACATGTTCGGCAAAGTGGCCGGTATGATGGGCAATGATTTTGATTTTGCCGCGAAACTGAAAGAACTGGGTGTTGAGCCGTCGATGCTCGAAAATCTCGATATCGAGGCGGCAAAGACCTTCATCGAGGAAAAGGGCTTTGATCTGTCGATGCTCGACAGCCTTGGACTGGATATTGATGAACTGATCGCCAAGTTGAAAGGCGAAGCCTGAAACAGGCCGGGGGGTTACCCCGGCTGATGTCGTGGCGCCCATTCAGCGCGCCGCAGGAAAGCCTATCTTCCTCATGATCCCAGCTGACGCGCGGGACGTGCAAAAAATTGTCCGATTTCTTCGATGATGAGCGGGCCTTGCGAAACTGAAAGCCATAGCGATGCAGCGCTATGGCTTTCTTGGTCCGGGCAATCGCCCTGCTGACCTCACGTGTGGCCAGCCGGGCGACAAAGCCCATCGCGCACAGTTTATCCACATGAAATGAGGCCGCCTGCGCGGTTATCCCCAAGAAATTGCTTTACAGGTGCGCCCTGATTGGGCCACGATATGTAGTAGGGGAGACGGTGATCAACACCGCCCCTAGAGCAGGCACCTAGCGCTTGGGCACTGCCATGACCCATGCGCCAACGCAGTGAGGCCGAGCATATGGCATTGTCCGAACATTACCTTGAGGCTGATGATCTTCACCCGATTGATCTGGT
>Ga0316208_1003903_pt1 | contig 10277 bp, 2 predicted proteins | sample 3monopyrite_MG_FD_204944 | JGI IMG/M metagenome (GOLD analysis project Ga0316208, IMG submission 204944) | Microbial mat bacterial communities from mineral coupon in-situ incubated in ocean water Damariscotta River, Maine, United States -... | ecosystem: Environmental > Aquatic > Marine > Coastal...
TTTTTCAACATTAACCCAAGGGATGGGTGGTAAATAAGTTCTTGAATATAGTTTATTATTGTCATCTAATTTATTTGGTGTTATAGAATTTTCAAATCTAATTTGTAGATTAGTTTCAATATCATTATCATACCTCGCAACAAATTCTAAATAAGAGGAAGTAATAACACTGTTTTTAGGAATATCTAAGTTTCTGAATATCATTCCAACTATTTGCTCTCCATTATCCTCCCCAAGCTCCAAGTCACTTGAGTTCAATTTCAGGGCTTTATCAGAAATATACTCTTCACCATCATCTTTTTTATCAATAATTTGGATTGTTTTCTCTATTGAATAAAGATTTAATGGTAAAATTATAGAGAGGATTATAAATAGATGTATATATGTTTTCATAAAAATAGTTTAAATACTAATTAATTTAAAATGAGTTCGAAATTACAAATTTAGATTGATATAAACTTCTCGCAATAAACGTATAATTAATAATAATAATTTAAGATAAACTTAATTTTTATTAAAATAAAAATTACTAATGTTTTGTATATCGGAGTATTTTTAACTAAAAAAGCGGATTCTTCTAATTAAAAAGAACCCGCTAAAATTAAATTTCAAAACTAATATAGTTTTCTATTATTTTACTAATAGTACTTCTTTTGATTTGCTTGTATAATTAGTAGTCAATCTTACAAAATATACACCAGAGCCATAAGAACTCATATCAATCGATAATGTATTAGTGCCAGCTAATTCTAATCCATCAATGACAGTTGAAACTACTTCCCCTTCGGAGTTAATAATCTCAATTTTTGTTGGACTATCAAAGGCTATTGAATACTCGATATCTAAATTATTGCTTATAATTTGTTGTGATGTATTTATGTCATCTGCTTGAGTTGCGAGCGTCAAGAAACGTTGCGTAAGCAAGCAAATCTCAGGGTCGATTCCATCTTGGCTTCCTATTGGAAGAACACATTCTAAGTTTTTATCTTCGATTGAAAACTCTGTTGAATTTTCTAAAACATAGAACATAACTTTTGCAGTCGCATCGCCTTCAAAATCTTGTGCAAATGATTTTAATTGAGTTGCCATATTTAATGTTACTCTGAAGTTAGACTGGATATCACCTGTAACAGTAATTTTTCTTGTAAAATACTCTTCGTTATCACCTGTAATAAGAACAGGTTCACTTATTGTAATTGCTAAGTCATTATTAACCATTCCATCACCAATTAATAGCATTTCTCTCTCTCTATATTTGAAATCAAAAGATAACTCAGAGATTCCGAATTCATTCCAAGAATTTGATTTACCTTCGATAAAAATTGAAACGTTTGAGCCTACAGTTTTATTTTCAAAAGAGTTTGATAATTCTAACTCAACAGTTCTTTTATAAACACTACCATTAATTTGAGCAGTAGCTTCATTTGGTTTATTGCCACCATCTATAATGAAATATCCAGTAATTCTAACCGATTTTGAATAATCAGTAGGGGTTTCATCTGCATTATTGTCTATTGAATTGTCGTTTGAAGGTATAAACTGTACTGGAATTACAAGTGGTTCTGCAGCTGTACCATCTAAATCTGACTTAATAGTTCTACCTATATACTGGTCAATATTATCAATAACAAACACATTATTTGCATCGCCAGTTACTTCAATAGTTTCAACAAAGAAAGGTTCGTCTGTAACAAAGAACTCTATGTTTGCCATTGGTTCATCACATCTTAATATTGCATCATAATTGTATCCTATAGGAGTTAGACCAATTGCAGTACCAGGTCCAACAGCATCAATGCTTTGACTGTTCAATTGTGATAAGTCCGCAGGTTCATCTCCTGTTACGGCATCTGAAATAACCATAATTTCTTCTCTATTCTCGCCTACTACTCTTGGTGTAAAATCAAGCGGTAGCCTTTTGGTTTCGCCAGTTGCAACTACGAAATAAGGAGTATCAATATCCGTAAACTCATATTCTACAGGTAGGTTATTTACATCTAAGAAGTTAAAAGTATTTTGGGTATTTGTAGCCCATTTAACAGCAAATACTCTAAGAGGAGCTGATTGAGAAGGATTTTCTATTAAAACAAATTGAGTCTCTTCAGACAAATCGCCAACCAATGTTTTATCAGTAAATATTGCACCAGTCGGATTGACTTTAGGTAGGTGAGCAAATCCTTCAATTGTACCTGCTATAGTAAGACCATTAGCTGTATTATCATTATATGTAAATTCAAGTCTCGCAGTTGGAACTCTAAATGTTGGTCCATACTCATTTTGTGGAGTAAAGATAATTGGAATTTTAAATTCTTTATAAATTCGTCTATCAATGTCAATTTCATTATCAAGTGAAGATTCAGGTATAATCGTAATGTCCAAATCTGTTAATTCAGCAATAAATTTGAATGCAGGGTCTATCATAAAATTGTTATCTGCATTGTCAAGCAAATTAATTTGTTTAATTCTAAACTCTGAATCTCCTGAGTTTGTTACTTTAATAAAACCTTCATCATTTACTCCGCCCATAGGTCCAGTATTCTTAGAAAGTACTCTTTTTGATTCCCAAACTAAATTATTTACTTGTGGTCCTGGTGAACTTACTGCAAACGCCCATAATCCAATTTCTTTGCCTTTTATTGCATTAGATATGAATGGTACATTTCTTACAAATACACCTTTTTGGTCAGCGGTAAAGCACAGTGAAGATAATTCAGACGACTCTAAGTCTTGTGGGAATATTTTCTCGTCTTGATTGTTTAGAGTAACTTGCCCGCCAGCCTTTACAGTAATAGGGTTATTGAATGTAAGAATTCCAGCATTGTTTACAAATGCAAATTGGTCGTCAATACTATAAACATCTAACTTAACAAAATTGCCATCTATGTCCGTGATTTCATTTTCATTTATACCAGTTATAATCAAATCCATTGAGCCTGGTCTATTTTTTTCAGTGTTCCAGTTTGTAATTGAATATGATTTGCCTTGGTTTTTACTTGGGAAACAAATTACCGAGTTATCTAATCCAACTGGCTTATTTCTTTCGTCCCAATCTGCAACTACTATATAAGGTTCTACACCCTGACCTATTAATGGGTATACGAATTCAGTGCAGCTTGTAGATACTACTAATTCGTTCAAATCCCAAAACCCAGCACTAAATAGCTCGTTTGTCTCTTTATGAGTATACTCTCTTTTGTCTTTGTCGTAATACTCCTCAGTTGGCGTATAAGTAATTTTTATATCAAACGTTTCACCTTCTTCGATTATTATCTCTTCGCCATCATAATCAACGATTTGGAAAACAATTTCGTCTTCTTGCCATGGTGCGTTAATTTGTATATCAAGATTAGTTATTGTTGTTGAGCCAGTTGCAGCATTTGATATAGTAATAATTTTTTCTTCTGATTTAGTATTGATTCTTTGTTGTCCAAAGTCAGTATTGCTTAATTCAAAATTTGGAGCAGAGTAAACAATACTGTCTAATGAGTAATTTTCTCTTTGATCAACAAATGAGAATGTCATAGAAGCATCTTTTTTCATATCTAAGATTTCAACATATACTATCAAACTATCATCTAACTCACCGTACCAGCCACCATTTTCTCTTTTCGGATCATTTTCTTCTTCATGCAATTCAAAATATCTTGGTGCAGAGTTTCCTTTAGCAAAATTTCTAAAGTTTGTAACATCACCGATTGTAAACGGATAGTCACTCATTTTTGTATCTACTTGGTTTGTATCTGGTCTTTCATAATTAATTAGCTCTGTTGCTGTAATGTCATATCTTTGACAAAGATTTTCAATAGTTGTTCTTGGTTCTTCAAAATCAACTATAGTCAAATCTTTAAATGCCGCAGCAGCTGGCCAAGCATAAGAATTAAATCTACCAAAGCCATAAACATAAGCTCCGAAAGGTGTATCTCCTCTTATTGCATGAGGTCCTTGACCTACATTCACGACTCCCCAATATATTTTTGTATTAGGAATTTGATTAGTCAAGAAGGTTGGATCAGATGAACGCACAGTTTTTCCATCAATTGTAATTGAAGACAATAATTTTTCATTATTTTGAAAGTCAGAAGTATCTCCAATAGCAAGTATATTGAAAAAATTATCTACATAATCATTATCTGACGCATTAGTTGGTGTTTGAAAAATAGTTGACTTTGTATATTGTTCAACAGGTGTAACAGGGAAAAAGAATGGGTCGAATCTTGATTGCTGGTCGTCCCACCAAGCTGAATAAGCATATTGAAGAACTAAAATTGGATTATTCGCTTTGAATTGCGAGGTGCCTCTTATTCCTTCAACGTCTTCATTATTATAATCAGCATCAACTGTGTGATATTCAATCCACTCATTAGCTTCTAATTTATAAGTTAGAGAATTAATGAAATCTCTTGTTTTTTTGTCATACCATGTAATTACAACTTCCGTGTCATCTTCCGATGCAACAACTCGAAAATAATCGCCCTTATCTGTTTTTCTATCTAATTCTACTGTATAATACTCTTTTCCCCATCTTGATACAGGAGCGAGCATAGCAAGAAGATTATCTCTACCATTATATACAATATTTTTAGGAATCATTGTTCTTTCGTGACCTGATATTATCCCAATTGGTTTATTTTTATCAAGTGATGTTATTTCAGTGCCAGATAAATCGAGTAAACCTCTATTTTTTCCATTTCCTTGTACCAAATAAGTTTGATATTTATCTAATGTAATAGTTTTTGTCTGCCCGATTTTCCAGTTTGGATTAGCAGTTTCTGCTCCAACAGGTAAACCTTTTAATTTTACTTTAATTCTTGTCTTATCTTCAGAAGCAATTATCAAAAATTCTGTCTTCCACTCTGCCCATTCTTTAAAATCCCAAAATGAACAATGGATATATTTATCATCCCAAGCTGAAACAGGAATAGCGAGGTAGCCTTCAGAAGAATAATTCTTTCCCATAAGGACATAGACTGAAACTGGTACATCAGAAAGTATTTCTAAACCTTTATTTGCAGCTTTTCCTATTTCTCTTGTTTCCCAATTCCAAGTAGTTCCTCCATTTTGAGTAGTCAAAGCAACCACACCACCTTTTGTTAATGTATATCTTTGCTCGTATCCAGTTAATTTATTTTGAAGTACAAATTCTCCATCAAAATCTGAAGCAACATAAATATCTAATGCATCTTTTGGTGCTTGATCAATATCATTTGCAGGAAAGCCAAGCATAAAGCGTTTCCCCATTGAATTCGAGCTGCCTTGTGAGGATTTTTTAAAAGCATCTTTTACCATCTGAGGAATCTCTTTGTCCTTAGCTGAAATGCTAAAGGAAAATAGCCCCGTGAGTAAAATCATAAGTAATATTTTTTTCATCAAAATACTCCGTAAAATTATAATATAATAAATGTTCGGTTTTATAATAAGATTAACAGTTGTGTACTATTTTTGTTACACTATTCTGCAAAACCTTTGTAAAATACAATTATTTGTATTTGTTTTTTTATTTTAATAACTACCTTAGCCCTCAAAGTAACAAATAATATTTTAATAAAAAAATTATTTGTTACTTGTTTAAAATTATTATGTTTTAAACTATTAAATATTATTATTTTAGTGGTTCTTGGATGTAATGAAATTTAATTTAAATAAAAAATATTTTAATTAATGTAAATGCACTATTTTTAGAGAAAAAACTCAACTAATTTATCCCAAAAAGAGCCTTTTTTAAAGGATAAATCCACTATTCACAATTATAGGTTTAGCATTTCGTCTCTCGCAAATTATGAAAACTAAAGATTGATTTTATTTTGTTCAAATTTCGCACTGTTAATGTATTAAATGGCCCAATCAACTCATCACTACGACAACTTAGCTTGCCTCTCGCTGCTGGCTTTATACTGTATATTCTCAACTCTTGGGTTGATAAAATATATGTTAGCCAATTAGGCGATATAGAGATTGCAGCAGTTGGAGTTGGTGAAACACTACGTTTATTTTTATTCACTCTTGGAGTAGGATTTGCTCTCGGCTCAAGTGTAGTAATTTCTCGAAGGATAGGGGAGGGTGAGACTGAAAAAGCAAATGAATCTGCTACCCAAGCTATGTTCTCAATGTTTGCTTATGCCATAATTGTATCAGTAATTTTTTATTTTAATATAGAAAACATAATTAGGTTATTGGGTTATCGAGGAGACTTAAATTCTCAATCAATACTTTATTTGAAAGGTATAATTATTGGAATACCTTTTAACTTTGTATTATTCCAAATAAATGCAATTGTTCGCTCTTCTGGAAACACAGTTTTACCAATGTTAATGATAGCTGTAACTATTTTATCGAATGCAATTTTATCGCCTTTATTAATATTTGACTTTACCCCAATTGGTGCTTTAGGAATTTATGGAGCTGGATTAGCTACTGGAATCTCGCAATGGATTGGCTGTGGGTTAGCTTTATTAATCTTAATTATGGGTTATACTCCTATAAAACTTAGATTGAAAAATTTTAATGTGAACTTTAAACTAATTGCTTTAATGCAAAAAAAGGGTATCCCAACAACGCTTCAATACTTGACTTTGAGTATTAGCCGAATAGTCTTAATAAGGATATGTTATCTATTTGGAGATGAATATGTTACAGCTTATACCTTGGGTCTTAGTCTTGATTTATTTGTATTTATGCCAGTTTTTGCCATGGGTGTTGCTATGGAGATAATTGCTGGACAAAACAGAGGAGCCAACCAAATAGATAGGATATTCGAATATTTTAATTCCTCAATAAGACAGATTGGATTTATATTAATTCCAATGATGTTTCTTGTTTTTTTCTTCGGTGAACATTTTGCAGCATTTTTCACAGATGATCAAAAAATAATTGAAGAGACACAATTATTATTAAGAATTACTTCATTTTCTTATATGTTTTTTGCTGTCGGTACTTTTTCTACAAGAATTATTAGCGGTGCTGGGGATACCTTTCGCTCATTTACTATATATATTCTCGTTCTTATATTTACTCAACTGCCTTTAGCTTATATACTCTCAATTAGTTTTGAATTTGGTCCCATTGGTATCTATTTTGGTATAATGATAAGTTTTACATTGTATTGCTTAATTGGACTAATACATTTGTATAAAAAAAAGTGGGTTAATATTACTTTATAATTTGAAATAATTAAAAATTATTGGAGACCTTTTTGCTATTCCCGTGTCATTTAATATTGTAAGGGTCAGAAACTTTAAAAAGGGTTTCAAATACCTTATAATAGCTCTTTCCATTGTGAAGAAAAATTAATTTTAGACATATTTTTAAACATTTTATAAAAAATATTTGTAGATAAATTGTATTTTTTATAAATTAATGATTGCAAGGTAGAATATTTGAGTAAACAAATATTGTTTTTGCACAAAGTCGTAGTTAAATATTGCTTTTATTCTTTAAAATTAGTGTGGCATATATCTTGCGATGTAGTCATATTTTTAATTAAAATGTCTTAAAAAGACAAATTAAGTGATAAATAATTGAAAATTAAAATTCAATTATTTTAAATGAATATTATTAGCCAAGTAAATGACTTGGTAAATATATTTTATAAAAAAGTAAATTAAATAATTTTTATAAATTTTGTATCATTTTTTAGGAGTTCCTCATGCGTAGAAATTTTCTACATATATTAATAGCTTTCGGGTTATTAATTCCGGGATCGGCATCTCTATTTTCTCAAGTGAGATTAGTTGATTGCGGAGCTAAAAATATTTCCTGTATTAGTTCAGGTACAGCTCCCTTACCTTTCTTGGAATTGAAAGGTGCAAACCTACGTTGGGATCACGATAGCCCAGCAATTTCGACAGGTTACTATTTTGTAACGAATGAAGCTCAAGTTATTGATCCAACAAACTTTTGGAAACCAAAAGCTACGGACTTTCTTGACACAACAATCCAATCTCAGAATTGGAAAGATATAATTACAGGTCCACGTCAGGTTAATCCTGAATATTGGGATGATACGGATGAAAACAAAGAAGGTTATGCCTTCTTTAGAAATCCCGCTTCAAATAACGGGGATTTTTTCGAACACGGTGAGTTTATAGTAGTGGATTCTACTGATGATGCTATTGCTGGTCCTATTCCATTAAAATTAAATGGTGGATTCAGATTTAATGGTATCAGATATGATTCATTTTATGTTTCTACTAATGGTATAGTTTCTCTTTCTAATAGAAGATATAATTATGAAAATGGTATAAGAGCAATTAATGATCAGACTAATGATGCTTATGATAGAGAATCAATGGATTGGTACGAGACATTCCGACCAAGAACAAACGAAGAAAATGGCGGTGGAGTTAACGATAGTTATAATGATGATTATGGTTATGTTTATGCTGCACTTGGCGGTAATGTTTCTAATATCCATGGTGGAATTAGAAGTCATGGTGGACCTGGTGCTTTACAAGCTTTAGCGTATAAAACTCCAGTAATTGCTCCAATGTGGGGCGATATGGAATTATCACAATATTCAACAGCATTAGAAGCAGTTGATCCTCATGGTCTTGTTAGATATATGAGACATGAAGATGGCGAAAGAGTTTATATTTATTTTATAAATTTGCAGCCTGTAAATGGGAAGGCTACAAGATGTGGTAACTTTACTGCAGCATATGGCTTAAGACAAAATTTTGATGCTTCTTATTTATCAGCAAATGTACAAGTTATATTAGATAATAGAGATAATTCAGTAACAATAGTTTATCGTTCTTTAACAGGAAATAGAAGTTTTGGTAATTGTACTGCGTTTATGCCAGAAATCACAAGATATAATAATATATCAGGTGTAAGAGGTTTTGCTCGTCATCAAAATTTCCGTAGAATTGATTCTGAATCATCAACAAGACCAGAATATCAGCAATATACTATAATGTATGATAACGAAAGAATACCACAAAGGCCATATCCGTCAACTAATCTTGCCATCAAATACAGGCAATGGCAAAATACTTTAAGAGTTGTGGATATACAATACAGAGTTAGAGATCCTAAATTAGATCCAATTTTTAATGACTTATCTTTCAAAAAAGAAGTAAAATCATCAGAAGTTCCTAATTATGAACTACTAGCAGGTGAAGAAAGGTTAGGAGCAATCCAACCAGTAGCTCTTATTCAAAACTTGACAAATAATATTCAAGGTCCTGGAATAATGACTAAGTCTAAAAATGGCTCAAAAGATCATTTCCTTATGAATTATATTCAACAAGATTTGGAATTTAGAGCAAGTTTTGTTATTGTAAATAAAGCAAGTTCAAGAATCGCTTACAGTAAAGTAGTTTCAATTGATTCTACTTGTATGGCGTTGGCATTGGACGAAGTAATCGACTGTGCTGACGATCCAAATGTATTAATTAGAATGTCTGATGTTGAGAAAAAAGGTCAAGATTATACAGCTACTCACTGGGGCAACCCAATTGATGACCCAAATGGAGATTATACTGATTTCCCAGGCGATGGCTCAGCACATAATGAATATGTATTAGGTTCTAATAATACAGTTGACGGAAGACCATATAATGGAGTCCCAACTTATGGAATGGTTCAGGTATTTTTCCCACCTTGGGAGCCATCTGAGTTTACACCTAAAGCAATAGGAAGATTAGAGGCATTTATAATTGCATTGCCGGAAACAGTTGATGGTGATGACTTAAAAGGTGAATGGCCATTTGATGATACTACTTCTACTCCTTTATTTGTAATGAAAAGGTTAGATATATTCTATGATGACGTTACTGATTTTTATACAATTGATGGTACTATTATGCCTTCAGTTTTAAAGTGGGTTAATATAGACGCTCAAGTTGTAGATGGTGATTTGATTTCAAGACATGCATTACCTCCAAGAGGCAGATGGAGTGCTCAGTTTGTTGATAGTCCAATAAATTTACGTTGGCCAGAAGATAAAATTAATATTGCAAAAAATACAATTAGAAATTCACCAGTAATCAAAATGAACAGATTAAGAATTGGTGGAAATGAACCTACTCTGTCTAGAGATGGTGGTGAAAGATTTGATGCTGGAGGTGATGAAATAAGATCATTCCCAATTGATATGAGAGGAAGACAAAATGCAATTTTAACTCTTTCAGTTCAAAGACATGAATACACTGAAAATTGGGATAGAGGTTGGGCAGACCAAAGACTTTGGGGGCCAGAGCCAAGAGTTGCTTTAAACGGTGATCCTTTGAGACCTTATAATGTTGCGGCTTCTGTTTCTCAAAAACCTGATGAATTAG
>Ga0316208_1003905_pt1 | contig 10273 bp, 13 predicted proteins | sample 3monopyrite_MG_FD_204944 | JGI IMG/M metagenome (GOLD analysis project Ga0316208, IMG submission 204944) | Microbial mat bacterial communities from mineral coupon in-situ incubated in ocean water Damariscotta River, Maine, United States -... | ecosystem: Environmental > Aquatic > Marine >...
TATCAAACATGCAGTGAGCGAGAATCAGGGAATCGTGCAGGTGGAATCATCTTACGAAAATGGAGATGCGACCGTGGAGTATGACGCCTCGGTGCTCAGTCTCGACTCGTTGACGGCTTCCATTAATGCCACAGGTTACACGGTGGTGGAGACTCAAACTAGTGAAGAATCAAGTAATTAATCAATTAAAATATACATATGAAAAAGTTTAGTTTTATCATTTCGGCCATTATCGGAATACTATTTTCCGTTCAAGTACAAGCGCAAGAATCTTCCAACGCTCAAAAGCAGGAAGTTGAAAAAAAGGAGGTTGTATTAAAAATCACGGGCATGACCTGTGCAGGCTGTAGTAGCGGGGTGCACAAAGCACTGTCGAGTACTGAAGGTGTGATCGAGGATGATGTGGATTATCCTGGTGACACCTTTACGATCACCTATGATGCGAAAAAAACCAATGTGGTGAACATTATTGAGGTAATTGAAAAGGCCGGATTCAAGGCTGAAGAAAAGAAATCCTAGGACGCATGGAAAAGGAAATAACACTACAATCAACCATTACCTGTCCTACGTGTGGACATCAGAAGGAAGAGACCATGCCTACTGACTCATGTCAATTTTTCTATGAGTGCGAAAACTGCCATGAAGTCTTGAAACCGAAGGCTGGTGACTGCTGTGTGTATTGTTCGTATGGAACCAATCCGTGCCCGCCCATTCAGGAAGGAGGCAAGAGTGATTGCTGTGGATAACGATAAAAAAAATATACACAATGGATCAATTTGACCTTATCGTAATTGGTGCCGGAACAGGTGGCACAGGTGTGGCACGACCTGCCGCAAAAGCAGGATGGAAAGTCGCTATGGTGGATTCCGAGCCCTATGGAGGCACGTGCATGCTCCGAGGCTGTGATCCCAAGAAAATGTTGATAGGCGTGACCGAAGGTGTGGATTGGGCCGAACGAATGAATGCAAATGGACTGAATAGCCAGGCAATATCTATTGATTGGGCAAAGATGATGGCATTTAAGCGCACCTTCACTGCCGTGATGCCGGAGAAGCTGGAGATCGGCCTGAGTAAAAGCGGTATTGAAGTATTGCACGGTAAGGCTCGATTTAACGACAATGGAACCTTACAAATTGGTGATCGGGAGCTGTCGGCAAAGTACTATCACATTGCCACGGGCGCCACACCAGCAGCTCTCAACATCCCCGGCGAAGCGCATGTCATTACCTCCACCGATTTTCTTGAGTTGGCATCCACACCCAAACGAGTCGTGTTTATTGGTGGTGGTTTTATTGGGTTTGAATTTGCCCATATCTCCAAACGGGCAGGTGCACCGGAAGTCACCATATTACAACGTGGCAAACGAGCGCTGGTCAATTTCGACCCAGACCTGGTAGCCATGCAGGTGAAACGAACTCAGGCATTGGGCATTGATGTGCAATGTGAAGCATGTGTTCAACGTGTCACTAAAAATGGAAGCGAATACGTGGTGGAGTATTCCACTCCTGATGGTAATAAATCTATTGCCTGCGATCAGGTAATACATGCAGCCGGGAGAGTACCAAATATTGCCCATCTGAATCTGGACGCGATCGATGTAGAGGTGGGAAAAAGAGGCATAAAAGTGAACGAGTATTTGCGAAGCACATCCAACCCAAATGTTTTTGCAGTCGGTGATTGTGCGGATACCGGAGCACCGAACCTTACGCCCGTTTCAGCCAATGAAGCAAGAATTGCAGCCAAGAATTTGTTGGCAGGTAGAGACGAACGAGCCATGAAGTATCCACCAATACCAAGCGTCGTATTCACCTTGCCACCCGTGGCTCGGGTTGGTCTGTTGGCGTCTGAGGCCAAAGAGCGGGGGCTGAAGTTTGATGTGAGATTTAAGCAAACAGAAAACTGGTATTCGTCCATGCGTGTGGGTGAACAATTTTCCGGATACAAAGTATTGGTGGAGAAAGAGACAAATAAAATCCTCGGCGCACATTTGATAGGGCCAGGAGCAGAAGAACAAATCAATATCATCGCTATGGCTATGGGGCAGGGCATGACGGCCAATCAGTTGAAGGGGGTCATTTTTGCCTATCCCAGCTATGCTTCAGATATTGGTTCGATGGTTTGAAATTAGGTTCATATATACAAGAACAATTATACCCTATTGGGTAGTGTAGTATCTCTTCTTCAACCAAAACGCCACTTTCACCAATACTATCAATGCGGGAACTTCTACCAATGGACCAATCACGCCTGCAAAGGCCTGGCCTGAATGGAGACCAAAAACAGCAATCGCCACAGCGATCGCCAGTTCAAAATTATTGCCTGTCGCGGTGAATGAAATGGAGGCATTTTTTTCGTAGGACGCACCCATGGCCTTACTAAGAAAGAAACCGGCCAGAAACATCACGATGAAATATATCAAAAGCGGAATAGCTATCCGTACGACATCCATCGGTATTTGTACAATCAATTCACCCTTTAGCGAGAACATTACAACGATAGTGAAGAGTAAGGCAATTAAAGTGATCGGTGATATGGCGGGAATAAATTTTGACGTGTACCAAGCCTCTCCTTTAATCTTTACAAGCACCACTCGACTGACCAAGCCAGCCAAAAAAGGTATGCCCAAATAGATTGCTACGCTTTCAGCAATGGTCGCAATTGAGATATCAACTATAGCCCCTTCAAAACCAAAATATGGTGGCAACACGGTAATAAATATCCAGGCATAGAAGCTGTAACCGAATACCTGAAAAACACTGTTGAGTGCCACTAAACCTGCACCGTACTCGCTGCTACCTTCAGCTAAATCATTCCAAACCAACACCATGGCGATACATCTTGCCAGTCCAATCAAGATAAGCCCCACCATGTATTCGGGATAATCGTGCAAAAAGATAATGGCGAGCACAAACATCAAAATTGGGCCAATGATCCAATTGAGAAGTAACGAAATAGAAAGGATTTTGACATTTTTGAATACCTCAGGCAGGAGCTTGTAATTCACCTTGGCCAGAGGAGGGTACATCATCAGGATGAGTCCGATCGCAATGGGGACATTGGTTGTGCCATGACTAAATGAATCAATAAAAGTTGAGGTGGATGGAAAGGTATAACCGACACCAACACCAATGGCCATGGCAAGGAAAATCCATAAAGTTAAGTTCCGATCAAGGAAGCTGAGTTTTTTCTGTTTTGGAAATTTGAACGATTGATTTTTAAAAATTCAATGAGGTTTTAGTGTAAATTTATTTGAGGTTTTTTAAAATTGATTTCATGGCGTCATTGTGACGGGTTAGTGAAGGAAGGTAAATAATTTAATGTATGACCGAATCAGACATCCATAATTTTCTCTCACTCTTCCCTGATAGCCTGATGAAGCTCTCGAAGGAGGAGCAGGATTTATCCATTGCACTGTATCGCCAGCTGGCAAAAGGGCAACCCGTATCATCAGAAGTGCTGGCCGAATCTGTTACAGAACCTTCCGCTGACGTACTTGCAATCATCAATCAATGGGGTAGTGAGGTGCATAGGAATAATGATGGAAATATGGTGGGCTTTTTTGGTTTGAGCTTGAATAGAACAGCCCATAGTCTGGAAGTAAACGGCCAGTTGCTTTATACCTGGTGTGCTTGGGACACGCTGTTCATTCCGGCTTTGCTCAATCAAACGGTCGAGATCAATTCCACCTGCCCTGTGACATCTCAAGCTATCGCTTTAGAGGTTTCGCCTTCAGGCATTCTGAGTGCTCAACCAGCCACAGCGGTAGTATCGCTCATATCACCAGATCCTGAGAAAATTTCAGAAAACGTAACAGGCACTTTTTGCTGTCATATTCATTTCTTCGCTTCGAAAGAAGTGGGAGAGGCCTGGTCAGAAAAGAACACCGGAACTTCCATCGTCTCTCTGGAGGATGCCTATCATCTTGGAAGAAGAAAAAACGAATTAAGATATCCGAACGTATTTGCATCGACCTAATACTATCAATAATGCTCTCAAAAAATTTAACTAAGGACATCACGACAAGGCTTAAAAGCATCAAAGGACAAGTCAACGGTCTGATAAAAATGCTTGACGAAAATCAGGACCCTGAAAAAATACTAACTCAGTTCAAAGCTGCTCAAAAAGGATTAGATAAAGCACACCATGAGCTTTTGGATGAAACTTATCGCAAATCATTGGCATTGAAAATTGTGGAAACCGTTGATGCTTGTCCAGGAGACTGTGGTAACGAGGATACTATTGAATTTCTAAGAAGAGAATTTCCTGCCATTGAAAAGGAGGATCTTACTCAAAAAATGAAGGAAATTTCAAGAATGAAAGAGCACATTGATCAGTTCAAAGGCCCTGTAAAATAAATTGAAAATTTTCCATTTTTCTCTTGCAGACCACCCCACCCCGAGCATGAGCTTTGTTTCATAAATAATAATATTATGAAGCGTTCAGTTGAAGTATTTACTGCAGGTTGCCCGCTATGCGATCCAGTCGTCGCTATGGTGAAAGAAATAGCCTGCGAGCAATGTGAGATCACCATTTATGATCTGGTTAAGCAATGCAATGACAAAATTTGTTTGAGCAAAGTTGAAGCCTATCAGATCAGCAAAGTTCCTGCTGTGGCTGTAGATGGAAGGCTGCTCAATTGTTGCATGAATGAGGGTGTATCAAAAGAAGAGCTAATTAATGCCGGTATTGGTCGGCCAATTAGCTAGTCAGGTATGACACCCCATTTAGAAAAAATAGTTGCTTTGGGTGCCTCAGTGCTTACAATTGCCGCCCCGAAATTTTGTTGCTGGAGTTCCGCTATTGCGGCAGTCGGCAGTGGTGTCAGCTACTTAGCCTGGGTCTATCCCTTACGTCCCTATCTGTGGGCGCTATCTTTTATGATGCTTGGGTACAGTTTTTATAAGACCTATAAGCCAAAAAAATTTTCTTGCGAAAGCTGTGCTCCCAGCAAACGATCCTTCCTTCAATCCAAGCTCTTTGTTTGGATTACGGGTATCGTTGTGCTACTCGTTTTTGCTCTAAATTATTCGAAATGAAGCATCTAACCAGACACATTTGTTTAGTTGTCACTGTACTAAGTATAAAGGCGGCTGCCCAAGGGCCTCCTATCTTTACAGACACACCCATTATGCTAGGTTTGGAAGGCGGAGGCGTTAGAACATTTGGGAATATAGTTTCTAAAGAAAACGCCAAAGCCTACGTTCATATTTTGGCCATTCCTTACAATATTTCAAATAAGTGGCAGGTGGGAGTGATTGCTCCTTTTGTATCAAAATCTCCAGATGGATTGAAGACTAATTCGGGATTCGGCGATCTGAAAATATTCACGAAACATGAGATTTATAAAAAGGACGGAAAAGGCAAGACCTTTAGAGGACTACTGAAGATCACCGAGACATTTCCAACAGGAAATTCTAAGGATTTGCCCCCGCTCGGAGCAGGCATTAACCAAACGACCATCTCTTTGGTCAATGGGTATGTGACGACCAAGTATGGAATCTATTGGGAGGTGGGTTACAATGTAACAAGTGGAGGGCTTTTCGATAATGTTGTTTATAATATCGCCTTTGATTATCCACTTCTTCCTCAGGTGTATCCACCCAAGCAGCTAAATGTATCGCTGGAATTGAATGGAAATTATGTGCGAGATGGGGTTGGAAACAACCTGTTCATTTCACCAGCTATTCAATTTATTGCGGGCAGAAAAGTGCTTTTCGAAACCGGGGTACAATTGCCACTAGATGAGGTGGCCATAGAAGGGACAAGGACGAATTATGTTCTACGAATTGGAACTAGAATTTTACTTTTTTAAAACAAAATAGATGAGAAAATTAACACTAGGATTGGTTGTCATTTTACTAGCGGGTAAGCTGTATGCTCACGAGCCGCTGTATGGATTCGGGCCGCACGTGCTGTTTAGGGGAGGTTTTGCGCCACACATCAACCTGCTTTTTAATCAGGACACTTATCAGACCGAATATGCACTTGGCTATGGTATTACCAAAACGTGGACACTGAGTGCTGAAGTACCGTATCAAGGAACCGATTCGGAGTATCTGCGCAGGGGTTTTGTTCTTAAGAGTAAAAATCGGCTGTGGTTGAATACGAAACCAGGCAAGAGTTTTCAGGGGTCAATTGTTTCCAGAGTAGAATTGCCAGCGCAAGATGACCAACCTACAACAATGCAATTGGCAATGACCGTAGGGCAAGAGGCGTTGAAGTTTTATTGGTTTGCTTCGGCAGGTTATGTGGCAAGATTTACGGATAATGAACTAGAACCCGGCAATAATGTGTTGTACAACTTCTCGATTGGCTATCGACCGTTCAAGGTCGATTACTACAAGCCGGATTTAGTGTTGTTTATAGAAACGACAGGAAATGCCTTTCAAAAATCAAGAATGAATGGAGAACTTATGGGGCAAAGTGGAGGCACAAATCTTGCGATAGCTCCGACCATGTTTCTTACGTATAAGAATCTGGCCATAAGAGGAGGTATGCAGTTTGGTCTTTCAAATAGTGCTTATGCTCCTAAAATTAAACGAAACGTTAGAGTGACCATAGAATTACATATTTAGAATTTCAAACAATCAGACAATGAAAAAAATAAAAGTAACACTTACGTTAATGCTGGCAATGATCGGCATGCTTGTTCTCAGCCATGAGGTAGTGGCACAAGACACAAAAACCTACGTGAGAATTGATGTGGACGGACTGTCGTGTCCGTTTTGCGCCTACGGGATGGAGAAGAATCTGAAAAAGGTGAAAGGAGCAAAGCAGGTGTACATCAGTGTGCAGGATGGATATACCACATTCAATGTGCCGAAGGATAAACAACCCACCGAAGAGGCACTCACTAAAATTGTCGAGGATGCTGGTTTCACAGCCAGAAAAATTCGTTTTTCACCTACCCCTTTTAAGAAAGATGCTAAATAGGATTTCATCAGTAATTCTTATTGCAGGACTGATTGGGTCTTGCGATAACCAGAAGGAAGCCAAAGAAGGAAACCAGAAGGTAATAGCCAATGAGCCACCAAGTGATTCGATCAATTGGGTGCTCAAAAAACAGATCACTCTGGAGGGCATCTCACCTGTCGGGCTGGCTCTGGACGGGGAGAATTTATGGTTAGCCGACACAGACAACAACCGGCTGGTGAAGACTGACCTTGACGGAAATGTGTTGGAGAGAATTCCCAATATCCAGCGTCCCATGCACATTGATTTTACCGATGGCAAACTCTATATTACCGAGTATCTAACGGATACAATTTCTTATTTCCGTGAAGGGAAAAAATGGCAGAGTCGATACGATATGCAATTTGATGCACCTGCAGGAATTAGTGCCGTTGGAATCACCGAGGCAGTTGCTGATTTTTATAATCACCGTATCATTTTGAAAGAGGGGGACAAGGAAATAATCATTGGAAAGAAAGGATATGGAAAAGGCGGACTCTTTTATCCCACAGATGTGAAACTCTACCAAGGCAAGGTCTATGTAGCGGATGCGTACAACAATCGCATGCAGGTATTTGATCGGGAAGGAAACAGCCTGCTCATTCTTGGGAAGAAAGAAAAAATCAAAGTAGCTACGGGCATTGAAGTAGCTGGTGACCATATTTTCATCACCGATTTCGAGCGCAATCGTGTGCTGATCTATTCGCTAGAAGGAGAACTCAAGCAAATACTCATTGAGTCTTTTGATAAGCCTGCCGATGTGCTTGTTGATGGAAACCTAATGTATGTGGCGAACTATGGTGGGGGGACGATTTCCGTGATCGAAAAAAAGTAAGCACGTCCCAGATGCCTACTGATCCTCGGGAATGGTACTTAAAACGAACGGCAAATTTTCGCAATTCTAAAAAGCGAATTCCATATTTATTGACAGAAAATGAATTTTATCACTAAAATCAGTGCTTGAAGTTTCATGATCATTTAGCTGATAGGAATATCGGAGATTCGTCTGGAATGAATCTGAAATGCTCAATCCAACACCGCCAATCAGACCGAAATTCTTATTTGTAAATCCACCGCCAATCGACTCTGTAACAATGCTCAATTGAGGCCCTGCTTGAACATTAAACTGATCGGTTAGATAATATTTAACCACCACAGGGATTTGCAAAAAATCAACCGCATCAAAACCAACCTGATATTTCAATTCTGGCTGGATGTAAAGCTTATCGCTAGATTGAAATTCGGCGAATAAACCAATGACTCCTGCACTTACAGAGTAGGATTCCTTATACGATCCAGATTTTGCAATTTCAGTCATATTTACATATCCACCAGTGATTCCGTATTTGACCTGTGCATGGAGAGAAAAACCAGATGCTAAAACCAATATTAATGATACTAAAATTTTTTTCATGTTGTTAATGTTTCAGGTGAGTTTTCGCAAAAATACAATGCCGAGATTTTAGTTTACACCTTACGGAATAATTATTTGCGAAATAAGTGAGATTTAATCTTATGTAGATGATAGTCGCAGATTCTTACAATCATCGGGTGATACGTGACCCCTCCTGAATCTTCGGTTTTCTCATCCTACTTCGATAGAAATAAAAAAGGCCGGCAAAAGGCCAGCCTTTTCATTTCTAGTGAACTCGGAGGGATTCGAACCCCCAATCTCCTGGGCCGTAACCAGGTGCATTATCCAGTTGTGCTACGAGTCCTTGGGCTATTCAGTTAATAGCTGTTAAAAAAGGAGTGCAAAAGTAATAAAATCCATTAAAAATTTTCGTTACAGAGAGGTAATTCTATATTTGCCACCAAAATTTATCTGATGACAAAATTCCTCGTTTCTTTTTTGCTTTTAATCACCTTTTTTTCTGCGTCGAGCCAAGAGAAATTAACCGGTCAGCCTGACCTTCCTGGTGATATACTTTTTGATCTTGGATTCAATTTTTGGGATCAGCAGAATGATACGTTGAAAAACTGGTCCTCTAGATCTGTAGGTATTTATTACAATAAGCGGTACAGAATAAGTAAGAAATTTTCTTTTTATGCTGCCGCAGGACTAGGACTTGAAAAATTCTCTTTTAGTAAGAATTATTTTTTGAACCGAGGCGTGAAGGGTGCTATTGTTTTGGACACGCTCAATTCGGTTATACTAAGGAACAAAATGTTAGTGACGTATTTGGACATGCCATTAGAGTTGAGGTTTCATCCAAAAGGGACGATCGAAGGGGAGGGTTTTTTTGTAAGTGCAGGCGTGATACCTGGGCTCAAATTGAATGCGCACACGCGTATCAAGTATGAGGAGGCTGGAGCAAAGCAAACGCAGAAACTCAGGGCTAACTTCGGTCTCAACGATTATCGATTGGGATTGCAATTTCGTGTTGGGTGGGAAGGGGTGAACTTCTTCTACAAAACCTATATGACGGAACTATTCAGGAAAAAACAAAGCATATATCTTCCGGGTGATCTTGGAAATGAAATCGACTCGTTTAATCCAACCATCACAACAATAGGAATTAACTTCTCAGGATTCTAGAGAAGAAAGAAGGTTGTGGACGAGCTGTAGATACATCCCACAATTGAGCCTACCCAAACTTCTGAGGGACGGTGGTAGCCTAGGTATAATCTAGATGTGCCGATGAGTCCTCCCGCAATAATTGCCAGTAAAATCAAAGGCTTGAGCTCAGGAAGCGAGAGCTTCATAGCGAGTCCAAGCAAATTTCCCGCAATGGCCCAGATGGCTGCTGAATGAATGCTGATCTTAAACTTCAGATTGATCAAAAACATGATCGCGATCATGCCCGTTCCAGAGAAGAGCAATACTCTAATGATCTCACCAAGCTGAAGATCAACAACTAGCCATTTTCCGGCACCCACATAAAAAATCATAAGAATGACAAAGGGCAATAGTCGTTCCTTTCGATTTGAAAGTTCCAAATCTGAGATGAACGGCGTGAGACCCTTGAGTAAAACCACCATAATCGAAGGGAATAGGGCCGTCAGAAAAAAAAGGGACATGACCAACTTTGGGACTATTTCAATTGGGTAGGGACTAAAGGCCTCCGGGACATAAAGGTATAGAATCAGGCTCATGTAAGTGGCCATCAGCAAGGGATGGAATATCCCCGAAATAAGTTGCATGAATACTTTCACGAAAGCTGCTTTCGTAATCGTGCCACAGGAATGTTTAATTGCTCCCGGTATTTCGCCACCGTTCGGCGAGCAATGTTGTAGCCCATAGCCCGTAATATTTTTTCAAGCTTATCGTCAGAAAGCGGCTTGTTTTTGTCTTCATTTTCCACAGCATCTTTCAATTTAT
>Ga0316208_1003907_pt1 | contig 10269 bp, 5 predicted proteins | sample 3monopyrite_MG_FD_204944 | JGI IMG/M metagenome (GOLD analysis project Ga0316208, IMG submission 204944) | Microbial mat bacterial communities from mineral coupon in-situ incubated in ocean water Damariscotta River, Maine, United States -... | ecosystem: Environmental > Aquatic > Marine > Coastal...
TGTAAAATCCAACTAGCAAAAAGAAGGGCAAGAGGCTATAGAAATATCGAAAATTTCAAGAACATGATTTACTTTTTATGTGGTAAATTGAAATTTGATTACCCACTGTATTTCACATAGAGCCAAATATTTCAGGAACACCAGCTTATCTGGCGCCTGAAGTGTTGGCAAACAAAGGAAAAATGATGGCAGATACACGCAGAGACATTTATGCCATGGGTATTTTGCTGGAAAAGTTGTTACCAAATAACAAGAATGTGGAAATTCAAGCCATTATCAATAAAGCCACAGCACATGACATAGAAAACCGATACTCATCGGCTGAAAACCTAAGAAAAGACCTGGACTTGTATTTCAATAAACAAGCCATATCGGCACAAACCCATAGCTGGTGGTATTTAAGCAAACTATTTATGCAGCGCAGATTTGTTTTGGTGTTTTTTTCATTCGCGATTTTTTTGTCATTGGTTGGTGGTTATATCGTCCAAGCACAACAAGCCAAAGCTGCCTTAATTGCACAACATGAAGCCGAAGAAGTCTCGCAGTTTTTAACCGATTTATTTAACGCCTCTAATCCTGACCGCAGTGATGACAAAATTATGACTTCGTTAGATTTGCTGCTTAAAGCTAAAAGTAAATTATTGAGCATTAAAAAACCAGCACTATCAGATGCCCGTTTTATGCACACCATAGGTTCTATATTAACCCGAATGGATAAATTAAATGAAGCCAAAACCCTCATCGAAAAATCTTTGCAGATTAAAAAAGAACAGCTTGGAGAGAATCATCAAGAAATCATTGTTGGTTTAACGCAACTGGGATTGTTGAATAAAAATTTGGGCTTATTTGAAGAATCTGAAGAGCAATTGTCTTCAGTCATCCAATTGTTGCGACAGCAAAGAAACCCCGATGCATCACAATTGGCCTATGCTTACAATCATTTAGGCAATTTGTTTACTAAAACACATGAGTTTGATAAGGCGATTGAACAACACCTACAAGCCATAGACATAAGAAAAAAACTAAAGGATAAGAAGTTGTTGGCTGATTCATATAATAATTTAGGCGTTATTTATCACGAAAGAAATGAGCTAGAAGAATCCGCTAAATATATGTATTTGGCATTGGCTCTTTATGAAAAAGAATACCATGAGTTCCATCCATTTATTGGCATAGTAAAAAACAACCTGTCAAAAATAGAAGAGAGTTTCAACTACGATTTTGTCAAGGCAGAAAATTTATTACTAAGCTCCTATCATATATTTGTCAAAGCTTATGGGCCAGAACACAACAATACATTAACATTACAAAGTAATATCATCGCCTTTTATAACAGAAGAATGCGTTATCAAGATGCCATTGATTTTTATTATGAGAACATAGACGCATTGCTCGCCAGTCATAAAACCAACAAAATTGTTAATCACATGAGTACCATAGGCATGATTTTCGCTAAAAACAATGAGTTTAAAAAATCGACAAAAAACCACCTGGATTCATTAGAATTGGCAGCCAAGTCTCCTTTAACTTTACAATATTTATTCGAAAAACTCAACACCCGATTTGCCAGAAGTTTAATCATTCAGAGCGAGTTTAAACAAGCAAACAGCTACCTGTCAAAGGCATTGGAATATAACCAAAAAAATCACCCCAGCGACAATGTTTTTGGATTATATATTGTTAATTTAAAGGCTTATTTAGCCTATAAAGAAAAAAAATATAATGAAGCAAAAAATTATTATTTACAAATATTAAAGCACAAAAAAACCGAAACATTATATGTGGTTGAATACATTGATGCCACTATTGGTTTAGCAAAAATATACCGCCAATCGCATGAATACAATCAATCAGAAAATGCATTAAATAATGCAGAGCAACAACTGATTTCAATAAAGCGCGAAAACCACAAAACCATGGCAATTGTCTATTATCAACAGGCGATGCTCTATCAAGCCCAAAAGCAAGATGATAAAGCAGAAAAAATGCTGCAAAAAGCCTTGCTCATGCAAGTAAAAATATTGCCACCTCAACATCCAGATTTAATCGCAACCAAAAAAGCTTTAAAAGATTTTTAAATGTAAGGTGGGTTTACCCACCATGAATGCTTAAGTGGAATCTATGTACTATTAACCAACACTGCTGGTGGGTAGAACCCACCTTACAAATTCAAAAAAAACGTCATTGCGAGGAGGTACGACGCGGCAATCTCCATGAGCACCGTGGTTGTATTTGAAACTTTTTAAGTAACGCAGAGATTCGCAAAGAAGGCGCAAAGGGACGCAGAGGTTTTTAAAGTGTCATTAGATGGATGGCAACACATCGCAACTGATTGCGCTTATTTCTATCAATAAAAATCTCGCCCTAATTGTAAGGTGGGTTTTACCCACCACCAGTGTTTGGTATTTACCTATGGCTTTCGTTCGCCATCCATGGTGGTAGAACCCACCTTACAAAAATTAATGATATAAATTGCCTAATAATTTCGCTCTCTGCCTTCTCTAACTATATCCACTATTTCTGATGAGCTTATTTCTAAGTCAACACCTTTGATATCAAGAGGTGACTTTTTGGGCTCAACAGGTTTTAAATAAAATGATTCACCATCTCTTTTTTTTATGCAGACAGCACCTTCCTTTATAGCATCTTCTAAAAGCGAAGCAAAGTGTTGTCTGGCTTCAGTAAAACTATATTCTCTCATTATTTCAGCTCCAGTGTGTTGATACCCATTTTATCAGCCGTAATTTTTAATTGCTTATCAAGTGTAAGTAATGACGTACTTGTCTGTTGAGCACATTGAACGCCTTTCTTAGCGGTAATTTCGAGTGGGAAAATTTTTTCGAATGAAAAAATGACGCTTTAAATTGTCCGCTGGAGCTATTTATTATACTTTTTTATTCAGGTGCTCCCATCAAATAACCTGCTGTTAATCCTTTATCTTTCATGAATTTTTTAATTTCCTTCTTATTGTCGGCCAGTATTCTATCAATTTGAGATTCTTGGGGGGCTGTCCATATACTCCACTCAATTAACCTTCTTATTATTCCTCGTATTTTATCAAAACTGTCGGTACTTAGTTCTCGGTAGAAGATCATCGCTTTTTCATCTGCATCAATAATTTCTAGTTTCGCCGCGATAGCATCTTTTAATATTTCACTCCATGACATAATTGATTTGCTACGGAATATTCTTGATAATTTATTTTGATTAGTATCGTTTGAGTTCTTCTTAGCATCCCAACTATGCAATGCTTCTTCATAGATGATATTAAATAATTGAATGATATTTTCTACTTCTTGATCTCTCTTGTAGTGAATAGAAGCCATATCTTCTTCAATTGGGCTTCTATATAAGAAATTTGAAAATAAAGATTTACTAAGCATATCTACGGTCAGCGGATACTCTGTAGAGCTACGGTTACTTTTAGAAACTAAGGCAGTCATCTTGTTTTCTTCAGTTTCTAAAACCATGTTGTATAGAAAACTATTAAATCGCTTGTTTGCCTCTGCAACCGTTAATTGTTCAAATTGTTTTAGATATTGAACAAAACCATCTTCACTTTTCTTTTTGTCATCTTCCCTATTTTTGTAATTTTCAAATTGTTTTCCAAATTGACTCCCTAGCTTTGCGACCATGATAGAAGAATAAAATCTAGTTTGGGCAAACTTATCATGAGCTGCGATATTTGTATTATTTAATACTTGGGGGTCTGGTTCTATATACACCTTGAGTTCAAATGTTTTTCTACCTCCCCAAAGCATAGCTGCTATTTTATGTTGTCCATCAAAGACCAGAATTTTATCTTTATATAATCGCGCTATTGATGGCTGTAAAACTGGATGTTTTTGAAAATGCCTATAAAGATTGAATACTTTATCGAGAATTAGATACCTTGGTTGCAACCCAATTTCACCGTCTTCATCATCATCACTATTTATTGCTCCCACTGGAATTAATGCATAGAAATACATCCATCCCGTTGTAGGACATGTGAATAATTGATAATTAGTTTTTTTATCAATTATTTCTAATTCAACTTTTTCATCCGAAATTGATGAGTAGCATGATTGACCGTATGACTCGATCAGCCCTTTTTGTTTGAAGTATTCTAATTCGTTTTTTAAAGTTAAAGCTTGCCCTTGAGAAAAGAATTCTTCCAACTGCAACTTTACTCTGAAATCTTCTAAAGGCAATCGACCTTTTTTAAGATTATGCTCTTTACACATGGGCGCAATATTATCTATTTCAGACGCCCCTTTGTCGGAAAATGCTTTTATATGGTCATACTGAATTTCACTATCAGAAGTTATTTTATGCCCCGTTGCATAACAGATTTCCCCAAATCTCTCTAAAATTAATTTCTTTTCATCATCTGATATTTGTCTTGAAAGAGTTACAGCCATATTAATAGTTCTCTGAATTGAAAGGGTGTTTTTTGGTATAACAACTTAATATACCTTCAATAATGCCATATATCGTTAATTTTTTGTTAATAAAATAGTTGTATCCATAGTATTTATACTAACACAGGCATATTTCAAATAAAAGTACTATAAGTTGCCACCTCAACATTAAGATTTAATTGAAACCATAAAAAATTACTAATTGTAAGTTGGATTTTACCCACCATGAATAAGGCCTGTGTTGAATTTTTTTACACCCGAAGAAGTTCTCAAAAGTGTACTGTTATGGGAGCTATTCGAACCAATTTTCTAACGATAGATTGTTAAAATGCTCAAAATCCTTGGTGTTTCTGGAAACAAGAGTCAAATCATGTGCTATGGCAATGGATGCAATTTGACCATCAACAAAAGCTGGCGTCAAGCCAAGCGAAGTTAACTCGGCGCGTTTTAGTGCGTGAATTTGTGCGCTTTGAGCGTCATAGGGCAATACTGGGAATTTGTAATTTTCTAATTGCTTGAGAAATAAGGTCAGATTATCTTTTCGTTTTCCATTCGGTAAAACAAGTCTGCCATAATTTAATTCATGCATCACCAATGAGGCTGTGGCAGATTGATTGCCACTTTCATTAACACGCTTGATGATGTTTTTATTGGGGCTTTGCTTACTGAGTTCAGATAAGACGTTGGTGTCTAATAAATACTTTAGTCCCATGCGCCCTCTCGTGGACTTGACTTATCACGCCAGCTGTTTATTTCTTCATCAGAAATGTCGTTGTTTTCGTCTTGTCTTAAAGCTTGAAAGGCAAGTAATGCTTGATTCAGCCCGCCTTGACCTTGATGTATCAGTGCTTGATATTCTTTCAAGGACAATAAAACCGCCACGGGTTTTCCTCTGCGAGTTAATTGTGTCACTTCACCCGTTTCAACCGCATGAATAATTTTAGGCAACTGAGAACGTGCTTCGGCTATAGAGAAAGTTTGCATAATTAAGATAATGTACATATAAATGTACATCTATTGTAAATGATTTAAGTGATAAAAATCAATGTTTGGATAGGGTTTTTGTACTTAAAGCCATATATACCGACATGTTTTAGTTTAAGTAAGTGCCATTCGGGTTCTACCCACCAACAGAGTTAATCTGGAATACATTGCTTTTGGTGAGTATTCATGGTGGGTAGAACCCACCTTACAAAAATAGATAAAATAAATGGTGTGATTTGATGATTTATTTCGCTGTTATAGATACAGACAAATATTTAGGATAAATCATGAAAGCTTTAATGTTGTTATTTTTAACCATCACCTATTCAATCAATAGTTGGGCAGTAGATTGCTCATCCACCTATATCACTTTAGAAACCCAGCTGCAAGTGGATAATTTTCAGACAGACTTTGGGCCTTGTGATACGGTGAATGGAACATTAAGAATTAGAGATTCTAGTTTGACCAACTTAAACGGGCTCAACGGTTTGACTGCTGTCAATTCGAGCCTTTTGTTATTGAATCTTGATTCACTAAACAACTTAAATGGCCTTGCTAATCTCAACAGCATATCAGGAGAATTGAGGGTTTTTAACAACATTGCTTTGGTTGATATCAATGGATTTTCATCGTTACAAGCGGTTGGTGGTGATTTAAAGCTGGTCAATAATTCCATGCTTGCAGATTGTTCGGCGGTTGTTACTTTAGTGGATAGCGATGATGATTTTGCTGTGGGTCCTGCTGCTAGCAGTGCAAGTGTTCCTGATGTTGGTGGCAGTGTTATTGTCAATGGAAACTTGGCAAATTGTAATACCAGGCAAGAAATTCTAGATGCGGGCACTGTCCTGTATGTCGATGTCAATACCATTGCAGATGGCAGTTGTGCCATTGGCCAGTGTTGGAATCATGCTTATCCCAATTTACAAGATGCCCTGGCAGCAGCCGTTAGTGGTACGGATATCTGGATGGCTCAAGGGGTTTATTATCCAGATGTGGGCGCGGCTCAGGTTAATAATGACAGAAATGCCAAATTCACCTTGTCTGCAGGTGTTTCAATCTATGGCGGTTTTGCAGGCAATGAGACTGATTTCAGTCAACGTGATGTGACTGCCAATACGACCATTCTATCCGGTGATATTGATGGCAATGATACCAATGATGATAACAATTTTATCGCAGAAACTACGGTTGATATTTCTGGATCCAATAGTTTCAGCCTTGTTAATGCTGAAAATGGCGATAACAATACTCATATCGACGGAATAACCATTACCGCTGGTAGAAACGTAGGCGGTGTTAATAATGGTGAAGGTGGTGGCTTATATTGCAGTAATGTTCAAACAGGAGTTGGCATCAGTCAAGTTGTGTTTATTGGCAATTATGCAAAGACAAAGGGTGGGGCTATGTATGGTTGTGCAAACAATATCAATCAAACAAGCTTTATTAGTAATCTAAGTCCTATAGCTGGAGCCATATACAGTTTTGGTGGCAACATCAAATATTCAGATTTTATATCAAACAAAGCTATTACAGATGCTGGTGGGGTCATTCGAAACGGTAATGTGAAATTGAGGGTCACAAATTCAACATTTAAGGGCAATTCTTCCCCTGAGGGCAAAGGCGCTGCTGTGTGGACATCATCAGATATTTTTATAGAGAATAGCCTGTTTTCTGGTAATTCAGCAGGTAATACGTTCTTTGAAAATGGTGGTGGATTATTTCTACAAGCTTCATCTAATGCAGAGTTAATTAATGTGACATTTACTGGTAATCGAACAAAGAAATCTGGCGGTGCCATAGGTTCATCTAGCACAGGTAGTCTCACCATAAAAAACTCAATTATTTGGAATAATAAAGATGCAAGTGGAATAGGTACGGCTAATGCTTCAGTTTATCACCCCAATGGAACAATTTTAATCAGCAACAGTTTGGTTCAAGGTTTTGGTACATCAGGAATAGGGAATTTAGATCAAGATCCATTATTTATCACAGAAACCAATCCAACCACAGTACCAACCACTTTGGGAAATGCCCGATTACAAGCAGGTTCACCCGTTATCGACCAAGGCGATGATACCTTTGTCATCAATTCACTAGATTTAGATGGCTACAGTCGTATTGTTAATACAGTTGACATGGGGACGTATGAATATTTTAGCTCACCAATATCTGTAACTGTTACAGGTTTACAGGGTTCTCTGGTCTTGCAAAATAATGGTGCTGATGACTTAATGTTCAATAGCAACACGACCCAGTCTTTTTCTCAAGCCATAGAAAGGTCCAATGGTTATGATGTTAGCATTTTGAGTCAGACAACTGCCGTTAACCAAAATTGTATAATTTCAAACGGTACGGGTACAGTTGGCAATGATTTAATAGATAATATCACGGTCGTTTGTACGACCATAAAGTATGATGTTGGTGTTAATGTAACAGGTTTGGCAAATGGTGCGACTTTAAGTTTATTAAATAATGCAGAATTACTTAACGAAGAAGCACTTGAAATAACCAGCAATGGCATAACAAACTTCGCAACACCCTTGGATGATGGCAGTGCTTATGCTGTATCAATCGCCACAGAACCTTTGGTTCCAAGTCAAACCTGTGCGATCACCTCAAATAATGCATCAGGTGTTTTAGCGGGTTCAGATGAAACGGTAAATATTGAATGTACCACTGATGCCATTCAATTAAACTGTATATCGGTTCAGACAGGCAACTGGAGTGATTCCAGTACTTGGAATTGTGCTTCTGGTTCGCTTCCAGGCGAAAATAGCTTGGTTACAATTATATCAGGACACACGGTGACATTAGATGTTGATACGCTAGATCTTGGAAACCTAACAGTTGAAGCCGGTGGTGATTTTGCAGTGGCAACTTCTGCCAATGGATTAAGTCTAAATATCAGTTTAAACTCAGGTGCATCATCAATTGATTTAACCGAAGCTTCGACAGAATTATTTGGTGACTTGACCATCAATGCCCATCAAGTGGGTATCAAATTAGGCGATGTCATTGGAGGATTTGGCTTAACACTCAACAGTACAGCAGAAACACGCTTGCTAGGCATAATTGGTAATCCAATGCTTGGAGGTGCAGGAAATTTAACCGCATTAACCACCGATGCTGGTGGAACAACCGTTTTAGCCAATGCTGATGGTGGCGTTAATAACCCCAATATTATTGTTAATGGACCACGAATTTTCAATGATGATGTTTTGCTGTTTAATCGCGCCCATATTAAAGGCACTGGTGGATCAATTACATTTAATGGCACGGTGGATACTGATTCATCTGTTAGTTTTAGAGAATTTTATTTCAGCTTTATTAACAACACTACCTTGAGCTTTAATCAAGATGTGGGTGTTAATAAAGAAATTGGTGGTTTCAAACTTTTTAACTCATCAGGCGCCACGATAGAAATGAATATGTCTGTTTTTAAAAATAGAGGATTACAATCATGGTCTGAAACGATGGTGTTAAATTCACCAACAGGTATAGTTACACTTGAAAATACGCACCCAGATACAAGTAAATTTATCCAAATAGGTGAATCAGGGCGAATAATTCGCAGTGCAAATGGAAATTCAAATTCTCTGGTTCTGAGTTCACTAGGAGGCGTGGTAATCAATGGTAATATCGGTGACAGTACCAACCCTATTGTTGGTTTGGAAGTCACGGCAGCAGCAAATATTACCCTTGACGCCTCATCAATAGTGACCACTGTTTCTCAAGGATTTGCAGGAAATGTTGTGTTGGGAGAGAATGTTACTTTGTCATCAGGTGTGGTTTTATTAGACAACAATATCAATAATGCAGGATTTGATTTAACGGTGAATAATTTCGATTTAGGGTCAAACTCTAAAATTACTGGTGTGTTATCAGGATCAGGTAGTTTATTAAAAACAGGTTCGGGTTTATTAGAAATTTATTCTAGCAATACGCTTAGCGGTGATGTTATGGTCGTCCAAGGTGGAATAAGCAATCAAACCATTTCTGATAATGTTTTTCCATTGGTTGCCTTATTTGATTTTGCTTCTGGCACACAATCAAGTCTTGATTCAACTGCATCAAGTGTCTTTACGCTTTCTAATAATCAAACAGTTAAAGGTTCAGGAGTCTGCAATTGTCATATTGTGGTGGGTGATACAAATATTCTAATCCCAGATACCAATCCAGCAGCTTTGACATTTAACAGTCTTGCAATGGACGCTGGCAGTACTTTGCAAATTGCAATAAATGGCACAACAGCAGGCAATGATTATGCGCAAATATCTGCTGCTGAGGTCAATTTGGATGCTGGGAATGGTGATGCCAATGCCGCCTTGGTCATTTCTTTAGGATTTACACCAGAACAAAAAGACAGTTTTACTATCGTAAATAACACGGGTGTGAATCCTGTTAATAATATCTTCAGTGGCTTGCCAGAAGGCAGTTATTTTCTTGTGGCTGATACTGTGTTTAATATCTCTTATGAGGGAGGTGATGGCAATGATGTGGTATTGACTGCGTTGCCTATTGTTTATGTTGATGCATCAGCGCCAGCATTAGGTGATGGCACAAGTTGGACAACCGCGTTTGATACGCTTCAAGATGCTTTGGCAGTGGCTGTTTCAGGACAAGAAATTTGGGTAGCACAAGGTGTATATTATCCAGATGAAGGAAGTATGCAAACCAATAATGATACAAGAGAAACCTTTTCTTTGATTGAAGGCGTGTCTTTGTATGGTGGATTTGCAGGCAATGAAATAGATCTATCACAGCGAAATGTCAGCCTCAATGTCACCATTTTGTCCGCAGACATCGACTTAAATGATACCAATGCCGATGGCAATTACATAGCTGAACGGTTTCAAGCCATTAAGGGCAATAACAGCTTTCA
>Ga0316208_1003908_pt1 | contig 10266 bp, 7 predicted proteins | sample 3monopyrite_MG_FD_204944 | JGI IMG/M metagenome (GOLD analysis project Ga0316208, IMG submission 204944) | Microbial mat bacterial communities from mineral coupon in-situ incubated in ocean water Damariscotta River, Maine, United States -... | ecosystem: Environmental > Aquatic > Marine > Coastal...
TCGCAGAAACATTGTCAAAAGTCATTTTTGGGGACCCTCAGTCAATCGATGAGACGAGATGCGTCACCTCCATGCACATCGGATCCATTGGTCCGACAGGGGAAGTCGGACAAACGTAGTCAATCTGTGAACTCGCATTGCGGAATCGGTGTTGGAACATTCACCGACCTGTGGAGTGTCAGCCAGAATTCGTGGAGAACCCCGAGCTTCCTACGATGAAGCACCGACGTCCGAAAACCCGCCGAAGAAACCACGGCCTCAAGCCAGATGACGCGACGATGACCGCTACTGCTGCTGTGTGTTGATACCCAGCGGTCGCCGAAACGCACTTAGAGCCTGAGGACCAGATACGGTCCCACGCTTCTCAGTATCGGACGAAACCTTTGAGAAACTTTCCCGGTCACGAAAAGTTTCCGAATGGGGCGAAGGTGGCGGATCAGTCGAAGTTATCGGATCGGGCAGAAGTTCCGGATGATCGGCCACTTGCATCGAATCAGGTCTTCCTGAATGCAGCCCGTTTACAGAGAGAATCCCCGCAAACTCACACAGTTGCAGACACATCATGTCCTGAAACTTCTGTTCTTGATGGGTTTCGGCAAGTTCAGGTACGATCGATGGCACCCCAAAATCCGTGCAGAAGGAACGTTACGATAATTCAGCCAGCCGGAATGCGGCTGTTTGACGGGGCAACAAACCGCTACGGAAAGTTCGAAGTATCATCTTTCACCGATCCAATTTGAATTTGTGGGACCCGTTGAATTTGATTGACCGGTTGACCGGTTCTCAGAGTCTGACGTCACGGTTGCCAGATATCTGGTTGCCTTTGCTATCCATCGGAAAGCTCTGGAATTCTGTTTGGATCGCTCCTGTTAACGCCTGCTTCCGGGCCACAAACCTTATTAATACAGCGGGGACTCATCGCAGATGTTGGAGTTGATGGTCAACGGCCCCGAAGCCAACCAGCAATGGCGACGCGAGATCCCTGCCGACGAAGTCGTTCGCATTGGGCGGGCACCTCGCAGCGGCTGGGCAGTTCCATGGGATCTGCTGATTTCGCGTGAGCACTGCGAGATCGTTCTGAAGGGGCAGTCGATCGGCGTTAGGCGATTGGAGGCGGCTCGCAATCCGGTTTACCTGAACGAAGTCGACACTCGCGAATTCAACATCTCGCCGGGTCAGGGATTCCGCATCGGCCAGACGACGTTCCAGTTGGTTGCTGTCGGACTCGACGATGGACTGTCGGCTTCGCACCTCGAAGAACAATCGTTCGGCCCTGAAGAATTGAAGGCGTTCAAATTTCAGAATGCGGAAGAGCGTCTGGACGTCCTCGCCAGATTGCCGGATGCGATTTCAGCAACTCGCACTGATAAAGAACTCGCTCAGGCCGCCATCAAGGTGATGCTCGACGCGATGCCGCATGCCCAGGCGGCGGCGTGTGTCCGCTACCCACCGAAAATGACAGTCGAAGACGAACCCTTGATGATGCAGTGGGACAGCCGCCGTGACGACATCGGCAGGTTCAGTCCAAGTCGCAGACTCATCGCCGCAGCGATCGATCGCGCCGAGGGCATCCTTCACATCTGGCAGGACACCGACGATTCCAATCCAGCGTTCACCGTGACCGGCAGCCTCGACTGGGCGTTCTGCATTCCCTTCAAGGGCGAACATTCACAAGGGTGGGCGCTGTATGTTTCCGGGCAGTTCGGAGCGCCGGGTGCGTCTGCCATCGGCGAGACAGATCTCAAAGGCGACCTCCGATTCACAGAACTGATCTGCGACCTGATCGGCTCGATCCGACAGGTCAAGACGCTGGAGTCACAACAGGCTGGACTCGCTCAATTCTTTTCGCCAGCGGTCATCGAAGCCATCCGCACAGCCGGAACCGAAGACATTCTTGCGCCGTGCGAGAAAGACATCACCGTCCTGTTTTGTGACGTCCGCGGATTCTCGAAGAAATCAGAAGAGGCGAAAGACAACCTTCGCGAGTTGCTCGACCGAGTCAGCGAAGCGCTCGGAGTCATGACTGCCGGCATCATTCGATACGACGGAGTCATCGCCGACTTCCAGGGTGACGCCGCACTTGGCTTCTGGGGCTGGCCTGGCGACAGCGAAGAAGGACCAGTCGCCGCCTGCCGCGCTGCGATTCATATTCACCAGGCATTCCGGGCCGCGATGAACTCTCCCGAAAGTCCACTCTGCGGATTCACTGTCGGTATCGGAATCTCGCATGGTCGCGCCATCGCTGGCCGCATCGGGACGACCGAGCAGATTAAAGTCGGAGCGTTCGGCCCCGTCGTCAACATGGGCGCCCGTCTTGAGACGATGAGCAAGCAGTTGAAAGCGTCAATCGTCATTGACGAGATGACCGCCAGCTTTGTCGAGAAACTGGACGATGACGATCTCAGGTGCCGAAAGCTCGCGCGAGTCAGACCGGTCGGCATGAAGACGGACATGACCGTGTTCGAACTTCTGCCCCCCGCGTCGATGGACAACACAATCAGCAACGAATCAATCGAGTCGTACGAGAAAGCCGTCAACGCGTTCATGGGCGGAAACTGGCAGGAATCAACCGAACTGTTCAACGGGATTCTGGCTGACGATAAAGCGAAAGAATTCGTGACGGACTTCGTCACCAAAAATGGCAACGCACCGCCCGCAGACTGGAGCGGCGTCATCCACATGACAAGCAAATAGCCAACACACAAAACAAGGTACCCGTGCGGCAGCACCACATTCGGAAGGACGGGTAAGTCTCGTGAAAATCACATTGGTCGAGTCGTCGGTCGGGCATGGACCGCGGCAACAAATCCTGGCTTCTTACATCGTGAACGATTCGATCGTCATCGATGCGGGGAGTATCGGGTTCGTGTCGCCGCTCGATGTGCAGAAGAAGGTGAAGCATGTCTTCATTTCGCACTCACACACGGATCACCTGGCCTCGTTGCCGATTTTTATCGACAACGTTTACGTGCCAAGTCCGGAATGCCCGATGGTCTATGGCAATGCCGACGTTCTGGACTGCCTGCAGAAGCACGTCTTTAACGAACGCATCTGGCCGGACATGATCCGCCTCTCCGGCGAAGAAACGCCCTTCCTGAAGATGCAGGAAATCCACAGCGAGACGACGGTCGAAGTCGACGGCGTCAAAATAACGCCCGTCGCACTCGACCATATCGTCCCGGCAGTCGGGTTCATTCTTGAAGACGACGAAGCGGCAATCGCCATCGTCTCCGACACGAACCCAACGAATCGAATCTGGGAAGTCATCAACGAACAGCAGAATCTGCAGGCCGTCTTTCTTGAATCCAGCTTCCCGAATCACATGGGTTGGCTTGCGGAGAAGGCCATGCACCTCACTCCCGAAATGTTCGCTGGGGAGTTGCAAAAGCTCACTCAACCGGCTCGCGTCATCGCCATTCATATCAAGACGGCGTTTGACGAGCAGATCAAGAAGGAACTGACTGAGTTAAACCTGCCGAACGTCGAGATCGGCGAACCGGGCAAGACCTACGAGTTTCATTGAACGATCACACTGACACCAGGCCGCCTCCGCCCACGCCCACGCCCTCGCCCCCGCCCCCGCCTCTGTACATCTTCGCTGGAGGCGGCACCGGCGGGCATCTCGCGCCGGGCATCGCCGTCGCGGAACAATTGCGACGGGAACAGCCAGACTGCCGCTTTCGCTTCGTTGGTTCCGGTCGTCCTGTCGAGCGTCAAATGCTCGAACCAACCGGTTTCGTTTACTCGGTTTGTGAAACGCTGGCGCTGAATGCTTTGAAACGACGACCGTTCGGTTTCCTGCGGTCTCACTGGCAAGCCTTCCGCTCAGCGTGTCGCGATATCAGTCAGGACCAACCGACAGCAATCATCGGACTCGGCGGATTTGCGAGCGTCCCGTTTGCATTGGCAGGAAAATGGTGCGACGTACCGTGCCTGTTGCTTGAACAGAACTCTGTACCGGGGAAGGCGAATCGCTGGTTGTCGAGGTGGCATCCGATCTGCCTGACTTTCGAAGAGTCAGCACAACACCTGCCTCGACGCGCCGTTTCATACCTGACCGGTAACCCGCTCCGCGAAGAGATCCGGCAACTCGCGATCTCGGATCACCAACTTCCGCTCAGCCCTCCGACGCTGTTGATACTCGGCGGAAGCCTCGGCTCACGACAGGTCAACGATTCAATCCTCAACGCCGTCGAGCGACTTGCCTCCGAACTGACCTGTTGGCGGATCGTCCATCAGACCGGACCTGAAGGCGCAGAGTCTGCTCGCGGCCTCTACTCGAAGCTCGGTATCGCCCACGAAGTGGCTCCGTTCTTTTCCGACCTGCCAGCTCGCCTGGCCACTACAACTCTGGCTGTTGCTCGGGCGGGCGCGTCAACTCTTACAGAACTGGCTGCGGTCGGAATTCCAGCCATCCTGATCCCCTACCCAACCGCCGCTGACGATCACCAAACCAAAAATGCTCAACTCTTTGCAGACGCGAATGCGGCAGTGATCGCCACGTCGCCGAATCGGTCTTTCGCACCAGTCGAACTTGCATCAGAACTGAAACCATTGCTCGCAGACACCGGCCGGCTACTCAACATGGGCCGAGCCATGAAAGCGCTCGGCAAACCAACAGCGGCCGCCGACGTTGCGGCGACGCTCGATTCGTTGCTGAGCTGACGTGACGTCGCCATCATCAGCGGCGACTCAAACGATGGGAACTACGAAAATGCACACGAACCTCCGGATGACTCGACGCAACGCCCTCGCCGGACTGACGGCTTTAAGTGGGGGAGTAGTCTCTGCATCACAGGCGGCGGCTGCGGCCAGGAAACCTCCGGTCACCGAAATGGGCGTCGTCATTTTTGACTGTGGCATTCGCCGCCGCTGGTTGATGAAGCAAAACTCCGACTTCGACCTGTTTGAACCGACAAGGTTCCTTGAGCACTGCCAGTCTTTGGGAGCTGGCGGGATCCAGGTAAGTCTTGGAGTGATGACGTCGAAGGCCGCTGCCGACCTGCACGAGCGGGCGCACGAGTTGGGGATGTACGTCGAGGCCATCGTCAAACCTCCGGAAGATAAATCCGACCTTACTCGATTCGAGTCTGAAGTAAGAACGGCCCGCGAAGCCGGTGCCCTGGCAGCTCGAACGGTCATCATTCCTGGGCGTCGCTACGAGCGGTTCAAGACGTTCGCAGAGTTTCAGAAGTTTGAGAAACGCGGACAGAAGATGGTCGAGCTGGCAGTGCCGATCGTCGAAAAGCACAAAGTTCCGTTGGCGATCGAGAATCACAAAGATCAGCGTATTGAAGACAGAGTCGCACTGCTGGAGCGAATCAGCAGTCAGTACGTCGGAGCGTGCGTCGACACTGGCAACAGCTTCGCTTTGCTCGATGATCTTTACGGAACCATTGACGCATTGGCTCCGTTCGCATTCTCGGTTCACCTCAAGGATCAATCGCTGTCCGAGTACGACGAAGGGTTTCTGCTTGGAGATGTCCCGTTGGGCAAAGGCAGCTTTGACTTGAAACGGATCGTTGCGATTCTGCGAGCAAAGAAACCAGCGGTCCGGTTTTCACTCGAAGTCATCACTCGCGATGCCTTGAAAGTTCCATGCCTGACAGACCGGTATTGGAAGTTGGTGCCGGACGCGGCAGGCCCCGACCTGGCACGCACGTTACGTTTCGTTCGCGGCCACGTGGCAAAGTCGCAGTCGATCAGCAAGCTTCCCATGGAGCAGCAACTTCAGATGGAAGATGCCAATGTCCGAACCAGCTTGAAATACGCGAGCGAAGTTCTGAATCTGTAATTCCAGCGGAGTGCGAAGTTGTCCTGAATGAATCACTCAATGCTCGATCAGAATCCCTGAAGATTGTCTTTGAATTCGAACATCTTCTGCTCTCAATCGGGCAAGGGCGGAAGTTTGAGCCAGCAGCTCAGTCGACAGTTCAACTCTTTTTACGCTTCTTCCTGGGAGCGTCATTCTTTGAATTGGAATTCTTCTGACTCTGCTTCGCCGAAGATGCACTCTTCCATAGAACGATTTCCTTGAAGTCATTTGTCGACGCTTTACCGGTCGTGCTGCGGCCACGGCGGACTTCAGCAGTCAGTTGCGAAAGCAACCGCTCGGCGATTTCCGGATTGCTTGTGTAGAGATTCGTCTGCTCGCCGGGGTCCGCGTCCAGATCGTAAAGCTGCGCTTTCGACGCTCCCTTTGGAACTTGATTCTCTTTCGGAGAGGACCAGCCGCCTGAGCCTCGCGCGAGAAGCAGCTTCCATTTTCCGGTTCGGTAGGCGAAGTGCCCGCTGAACGAGTGATGAATAACTCCTTCGCGAGTCGACTCGATTGTTTTGCCAGACAACGCCGGCAGAAAGCTGACACTGTCTTCGCAGGACGTTGCCGGAAAATCATTACCGACGATCTCAGCCGTCGTTGCGAACAGGTCAGTCAGGCAAATGAGCTGGTCGCTTGTCGTCCCCGGCTTAACCTTCCCCGGCCATCGAACGATGAACGGGATACGGTGGCCGCCGTCCCAGATGTCAGCCTTCGAGCCTCGCAGGTGAGCACTGACAAGGTGACCTTTTTCGGCCAAGCTTTTGATGTCTGCGGCCTTCGAGCAGCCGTTGTCGCTCGTAAAGATGACGAGCGTGTTGTCCGCAAACCCGTGTTTCGCCAGAGCGGCTGAGACTTCGCCGACAACATTGTCAGTCTGCATGACGAAGTCACCGTACAAGCCCAATTTGCTTTTGCCTTGCCACTCCGGCGACGGAACGATCGGTGTGTGAGGCGAGCCGAGCGGCAGGTAAAGAAAGAACGGCTGCTCATTGCCGGCTCGATACGCGATGTACTCGACACTTTTCTTCGTAAGGCGAGGCAGCATGTTGATGACGTCGTCGTGGTCGATGACTCGGTCATTCTCGATGACGGCTTCCATATTTCGGGCGTGATGAAAACCGTGGTAATAATCAAAGCCGCGATCGATGGGTCCATCGGGAATCTTCGCCCCGATCGGTGGAGTCTTGTGCTCCTTTTGCGTGTACGGTTTGCCCGTCTTCGGATCGAGATACTCGAAGTTCAAATGCCATTTCCCGATCGCGGCCGTGGCATACCCCTGCTCTTTGAGGAAGCCCGCCACCGTTGGACGCTTTGCCGCAATCAGGCTTGGCGCAAACCCGGTAACAACACCTTTTTGAAGCCACGTCCGCCAGCTGTAGCGACCGGTCATGATTCCGTAGCGAGTTGGCGAACAAACCGACGAACCGGAATGAGCATCCGTGAACATCATCCCTTCCGAGGCCAGACGGTCGGCGTTTGGCGTGGGGATTTTACTGGTTGCTGGAGCCAGGCACTGGATATCTCCGTAGCCCAGATCGTCGCAGATGATGTAGACGATGTTCGGCCTGTCGGCGGCGACGGTCGACGAAAAAAGATGACAAAGCAAAGCGGCACAGTAAACTGGTTTCATGATGATTCCGTAGGGTGGCACCGTAATAAAGAAATGCTTCCAGAATGACTTTTCAAATCTATGATCCTGAGTTTTACCACAGAGGCACAGAGCACACTGAGGTTATCATTGGAGATGTTTCTCTGTGATCTCTGTGCCTCTGTGGTTAGAAATCTTTACCAGGAAACCGTATAGCAATTTTGGACACTCTCGTCTTTTGAAGAGCCGTCAGAATTTTGAAACAGCGGGTGGGAGTCGTTATTTCTGCTCGTCGGAGACGCCGTTGCCATCCTTGTCGACGTGTCCGGACAACGGGTTTCCGATGACGGCCTGCCAGGCAATCTTCCGAAAAAGTCGATCGAGTTCTCGGCTCGGAAAGTCGGGTTGTCCTTTGAAAGGGACGTCGCCGTCGATCAACTCGGGCGAGCGACCATACATTGTGGCGTAGAAAACGTAACCTTCAAGGTTGCGAAATCCGAGGCCCAGATGTCCGAGTCGGTCGTTCCACAAAGAACGCTCCTTTTTCCCGACATATCGATGGAGGCCTTCGACGCCGGGCAGTTCTCCGCGGTGATAAGCCTGAACCGCCAGCACCATCGCGCCCGACGTCGGTATCACAAATACTTTGCCTGGGTACTTCTCGTTGAGTGAGCCAATCAGCGTTTCGTATGTAGCGTGCTTTTCCTTCCCGAGCCGCACGAACAACTCGGAAGTCAGCTCGGCTTCGGTCGTCGGGATCTCGTCCAACTGATCAAGCTGCGGCCACGCATCCGAAAGGTAGAACTTCATCTTCGGGTTGTACTTCAGACAGAAGTCGATCCAGCAAGAGTAGTACTCGGGCCGGTCCTGGAAATACGGTCCCCACATCATCGCGTCCCATTCGGCGTTCGCGATTGACGCCAGCAGCTTCGGAACGGGTTTGCCGTCAAACTGAAAGATGCCGTTCTCCTGCTCCCACTTGTACCGCGAGCTGCCGGTCATTCCGCCGCCGGTATGGGTGAACAAGGGCGGCGAATCCGGCCCGGCTGCGCGAGCTATCAAAGGAAACGTCTGATAGCCCGGCATCATGAAGCTGTGGCCGGTCCCGACGATTCGCAACGAGCCGTCTTCAGGTTTGCGATAAGACGTCACCGCACTTTGATTGCCGCGGAGTGTCTTTTCATAGATCGCGGCGATTTCCGCAGGAGTTCGATATGCCGCTGCGTGTTCAGGAAAACGCTCAGCATCCCAGCCAGGATCGACTCTGAAGCTGTTCTTGACGCTGCGCCGGGCAGAAGCTTCCTGCATCTTCCTGCGGAAGTTGTTGGCTTCCTGAACGGAGAGCTTCCCATCTTTATTCGTATCAGCCGCTGGAAATCGCTTCAGCCAGTTCGCCAACTGTTTCGCTGACGGATCCGCACCGGTTACCAAACCGCAGAAGACGAGCACCGAAGCGAGCACGAGAACGGGGAGTTGTATTTTCATGTTTGTTTCTTCAGAACGACTTCGGTTCTTTGAATTCGCGACGTGCGAAGACGATGCAGGTCGTCGTGATGGTCCATAGTTTTCGGCGAGGATAAGACAGCTCGCCACCACGCGTCGAGAATACCGGCTCCACGCTCCTCGAACACCACTAACGGCGTTATGTTTTCACGGATTCGCACTCGCTGCGAAACTGTCAGGCCATTCGTAAACCTCAACCCACCGTAAATATCGAATCCAGCATGTTCAGAATATCGACTCTTCAACTTCTTGCCGTGTCTCTCGTCACGTTGTGCTGCCAGTGGTGTCTTGCGGCCGAGCGTCCAAACATCATCGTGATTTACACGGATGATCAGGGCTTCGGAGATGCCAGTTGCCTGAATGCGAACGCGAAGTTTCAAACGCCGAATCTCGACCGGCTGGCCGCCGAGGGGCTCAGCTTTACGAACGCCCATTGTTCAGACACGGTCTGTACACCGTCGAGGTATGGGCTATTGACGGGGCGCTATTGCTGGCGCACGACAAAGAAAACCGGCGTGATGGTCGCTGAAGGCAAATGTCTGATCGAAGATGGCCGGATGACGCTCGCGTCGCTGCTGCGAGATCAGGGCTACGCAACGGCGATGGTCGGGAAGTGGCACCTGGGCATGGACTTCCCCGGCGAAGCTGGCAATCGAGACTGGACTCAGCCCGTTCGCGACATGCCGCTCGATAAAGGGTTCGACTACTTCTACGGGATTCCGGCGTCGCTCAATTACGGAGTGCTTGCCTGGTTCGAAGGTCGTCATGCCAAAGTGCCGCCGACTGTTTTTACGGCGAAGAAGCCAAACAAGCGGCACGTCGACTACCGCATCAAGCCGCCGTATCAGAATTCGCCTGAGGAAACTCGGCGAATTGTCGGAAAACTGGGCATGGAAGTCGCGCCGGACTTCATCGACAACCAGTGCCTGACACGATTCACTGACAAAGCCATCGACTGGATGTCCGGCAAAGCCGCCGCAGCGAAGAAAGGGAAGCCGTTCTTCGTTTATCTGCCGTACACCTCGCCGCATTATCCGGTTTGTCCGCTGCCAGAATTTCATGGCAAAGGCGATTGCGGTGGGTACGGTGAGTTCGTCATCGAGACGGACTATCACGTCGGACGGATTCTCGATTTCCTGAACAAGTCCGGTCTGGATGAAAATACGATGGTTGTTTTCTCCAGCGACAACGGCCCGGAGAAATCCTGGAAGCAACGCATCGACGACTTCGAACATTACAGCAGCGGCCCTTACCGAGGCGGCAAACGCGACATCTACGAAGGCGGCCATCGAGTTCCGTTCTTCGTCCGCTGGCCTGGCGGAATCTTCTCTCCAGGCCGATCGTTCAGCGGCCT
>Ga0316208_1003909_pt1 | contig 10266 bp, 11 predicted proteins | sample 3monopyrite_MG_FD_204944 | JGI IMG/M metagenome (GOLD analysis project Ga0316208, IMG submission 204944) | Microbial mat bacterial communities from mineral coupon in-situ incubated in ocean water Damariscotta River, Maine, United States -... | ecosystem: Environmental > Aquatic > Marine >...
CGCACCGGTTGTGCATCCGTGGCGCATCCGGGCGGACGGCCCACCGCTGTGGATTATCCACGGGCGCAAAGACCGGATTGTCCCCAGTGCCGCCAGCGATACCACAGCCGCAGCCGCAGCCGCGACATCCGCCAATATCACGGTGACGATCCCGCCGGACGCGCCCCATATCGGCATAGACCGCTATGTTCTGGAAACCCGCACCGACAGCGGCAACAGCTATTTCGACGACATCATTGCGTTCCTGCGGCAGCACATCGCGAAGGCCTAGGTCGAAATCAGGGTAACCCCCTCGATCCCGCGCACCTCTTCGAGGTCGGCGGCATAGCGGTCGTCGATCTGGTCCTGCAACGCCTCGGTCCAGCCGGGAATGACAATATCGGCCTCAACCGCATCTTCCCTTGCAAACCGCTTGAGAAAAATGGTGATGACGCGGGTGCGCAGGTCTTCGGGCATGCCCGGATGGCTTTCGAGGTATTTTTCCAGCCGCTCCGCGCCTTCCTCGCTCATCAGCCGCCGGGCGATATGTGTCTGCGACGGGATAGAGAAATCGGCATCCAGCAGCCCGGCGGCGGCCTTCAACACCCGGCCCCAGACAATCGGAGACTCTTCGGCGGTCCAGGCGATGATGGCTGCGTCCGGGCACTGCTGGCGCAGATCGCGCAGAACGGACGGCCACGACAATCGGAACGGATCGGGCGGCAGAACGTCAAAACCGGGATAATCCCCGCTTGCCCATGCCTCCGACAGCATGATGGCCGGGTTGCGCAAGCTGATCATGAAGGTCACGGGTGACGGGGCCAGAACACCCCGGTATCGCGCCGCGCGCGCGCCCAGATCAAAGAACCAGTCGCCCGCAGGACAGAAATGTGGCGCGGGCTGCATCAGCTCGGTCACCTTCAGTACAAAATGCAGATCGGCATCCGGGTCCGCCTGATCCACATGGAACATGGCGATCAACGCATCCGCATCCGCAGGTGTACCGTCATATCGCGCAGCCAGATCGGCCCACATCTGGCGATAAAACCGGGGACGGGTGACAAACACGTTGCGGGTCTGCAGGAACTCTTCGGCCGCAAGGGTCCAGATTAGTTCCTGCCCATCGTCAAAAGCCGTCCCAATCTGAACGGTGTATGAAATCTGCCTTGTCACGCTGCCGCCCCTGCCTTTGCCAAACACACCCGGTTACGGACTGTCCGGTTCGTTCAAGGGAAATACGACATGCGCGCGCAACTGACCAGCCGTCACCCGCGTTTTTCGCGCACGCGCAATACGCGCGGGCGGACATGTATCATCCCGGATTGATCGTGTCAGGCGACGCACATCACGCTGCGGCGGATGTGGACAATGCCTCGTTCACCTTGCCAAGCGACGCAATGGCCGCACCACGCACATTGACAGGTTTGAAACCATTGCCGCCATCCACCGCCTGAAAGAACGGGGTGTCCAGCTCGGACTGGAATTCGTTCAGCAATTTGCGGACATTGTCCTTCAGCTTTTCGCGCTTGTCGCCATCGGGTTCCTGCACCAACGCATCCAAAGCATCCTCAAGCCGCGAGTCGAGCGTGTCGAGATAACCGAACAGCTGTTTGGAATCCTCGCCAATCGTCGGGAATTCGGCGCTGTCGCAGGTCTTGATGATCGCGTCCTGCAATTTGCTCATCTCGGCTTTCAGAGATGTGCGGGTCTTGACCCAGTCCAGCCGTGCGCGCACGAACGGAACCACACCGGTGGGAATGTCCTGTTCCGCCGCTGTCTGTTCGGCGGTCTGCGCGTCGGCAATCAGCTTTTTCAGGCCCGGCACCGCCTTCAGTGCAGCGGTAAAATCACCCGCTTCGCCTTTTTCGGTGAAATACCCCAGAACCGCGCGCAACTTGCCCACATCGCCAAGATTGCGTTGCAGCAGATCAAGAACAACAGGTTCAAGGTCAGCCCGCGCATCCGCCCATGTCGTGGCCAGATCCTCGGTGCCGGCATCCGTATCCGCGGCTTCGGTGTCCGCAGACGCAGGTGCCGCCGCCGCCGCGGCACGCGTGATCGCATCGCCAAGGGCCTTGGCCGTCGTCGCGGCCTTCTTGACGTCGCCATCAGCGATCTGGGTTTCAAGCATACCATGCGCAGTGTTCAGCTTGCTGGCCGCATCGGGATTTTCCAGATCATCGATCTGCTTTTTCAGCCTGTCCGAGACCTGCTGCAATTTGGCCAGCGCCGGATCAGTTTCCGTCGATGCGGCGGCACTGCCAGCTGGCGGCATTTTGTCCAGGGCGGCTTCCAGCTTGGTCAGCACGCCATCGGCAGTGTCCAGCTGTCCACTTTTCAGCGCCCCAACCGCGCCGGTATAGGCCTTGCCAAGCTTGGCCTGCATGTCGGCATTTGCAAGGCCCTCGATCTTTTGTTTGAGGTCGGCGGCCCGCGCCTTCAGCGATTTGATCCGGCCAGCATCGTCGTCGGTATCTTCGGACGTACCGTCCTCGGTTTCTTCCTCTTCTGTTACGTCCGCCACATCGGCGTCATCATCGTCCTCGTCCTCACCAAGGTCTTCGACATCCTCTTCAAGGACCTTGCCGCTCATATCGAGCACGACGACGTTCATCGGAATCTTTTCGAACTTCAGGAACTTTTTCAGTTTCTTGGCCATCTGCGGCAGTTCTTTTTCGCAGGTCAGGCTCAGAACCTTGCCCTTTGCCTTGGCGGTGCCAAAGCCAAGCTTGGTGCCCGTGCCTTCGGCGCGCGCCGTGCGTCCGATCACTTCGGGCTTTTTCCTGAGATCAAGAACAAAGACATCCTCTTTGGGATCGTTGCCGGGACAATAGGCAAAATTCAGATCGCGTTTCTTGGCCATCGCGACCAGTTTCTTCAACTCGGCACCCCTCAGCGCAATATCACCCATGACTCAAATCCCTTTTGCCAGATCGGCGGCGCCGACAATGCGCGCACGCCCGTTGGGACCAGCCTACACAAAAACGAAAATCTGACAATTCCCAATGGACTCAAAACCGCTACGTATCCACATCCATCCGCTGATGCAGGATGCGCACCACGACAATCTGCGCCTCGCTGCGGCGGTAAAACAGAACATGACGGACACTTATGGCCTTGCGATAGCCTGCCCGGACATGGCCCGCATCCTGGCTGGCGGTGGTGCCGTCCGCCAGACCTGCGCAGGCAGCGGCAATCGCGCGCAGGTAGGTTTCGGCCTGGGCCGCACCCCAAATGCGAAAGTCGTAATCCCAGATGCCATCCAGATCGGCCCGCGCGGCAAGCGTCAGCAAATAGGCCGTCATCCCGCCCCGTGCCGGGCCGCAACAAAGGCGTCGACATCAAAGGGGGCCGGTGTGCCGGATGCCTCGCCCGCCTCAAGTGCGGCGCGCAGCGCGGTCATCTGCGCCTCGCGTTCTTCCAGAAGGCGCAGGCCGGATCGGACCACATCGCTGGCCGAGGCATAGCGCCCGGCGGCCACCTGTTCGGTGATGAATTGTGCAAAATGCTCGCCAAGGGCGACAGAGGTTGTGCGTGTCATGCGCCCAAATGTAGCAAAGTTTGGTACAGGTGCAATCCCGCCGGGATCAGCGCAACACCCCGGACCCGCCAATCGACAGTTTGGGCTTGGGCTTGGCCGCCGGGGCGACCGGTTTTGGTACAGGCGCCGCAGCGCGGGGCTGGGTTCTGGTGGGCGTGGTGGCCCGGCGGGGCGTTGGCGTTGGCGCCGGGCGTGCGACAGCCGCCGGTGTCGGACAGGCCACATCACCATTGATGATGATCGCGCGCAGCAGTTCCGGTGTCGGGGCCTGGTCGGGCCAGCTCACCGAGGCCAGTTGCGCGAAATACTCACGCACCGATCCTCGCGAGCCGCGGCCCCACACACCGTCGATCCCCGAGCGGTTACAGTTCATGCGCGCCAGTTCCGTCTGCAACACACGGGGCAAGCGATCCTCGTCAGGGTCCAGATAGCCCTCTTCCACCAACCGGCGGAGCAGGTCGGGGTTGCTCTCGCGCAGCGCCTCGCGCGCCTCCAGATCCTCAAGCGAAAAGCCGAATTTTTCGACCGTGGCCGGCAACAGGGTCGCCAGGCCGAACTCGTCCTCGCGGCCCGCCTCGATTATGCCAACGATAATGGACGGCTGCGGCAGGCCCGCGCCAATCCGGGCCGCCACCGGCGTGGCCCCCAACTGCACGCCCTCGATCAGCGGCGCATTGCCCGCCGCCGCAAAGGACGCCTGCACAAGGTTGTCGCCATCATCGGCAAGGTCGATGCCGATCGGTGTAATCTCAAGGCCCTGCGCCTGAACAACGGGTGCTGCCTGCACGGCCAGCGCAGCCAAAAAACCTGTAAGAACATAACGGCAAGAACGAAACACGCGATTCACCTCGGGTGGATGGGCACGTCCATTCTATATCCCGTCATCTGCAAAACTGCAAAGCAATGACACAGGACAGCGGAATGATTCTGCCTCAATCAGCCACAACCACAAGTAAAATGCGTCCCAAAAATCTCACGTCCCGGCAACAATCCGCCACAACCGGTTGAAATTGTACGCTGAAAATCGGCCAAAATCGGCCAAAATCCGCCGTGTGTTGCAAGAAGCCTGCATTTGACACGTTTTTCCGATTTCTCCCCCTCCAATGTTAAAACAAGCGTGCTATATGTCGATTATGAAAAACGCAGCCATACTCTCTGTCTCTCTGGTCGCCCTCTCGGGCACCGCTGGCCTTGGCCTCTCCGCTCTGAACGAATTCAACGTGAATGTTCAGACGTCGGCCCTGTCGACACCGGACAGTCTGTCGGCCGAAAGCGGATTTGTGATCCCTGACTATGTTCCGGATGTCGCGCAGTTCGCGGCCTTCGCCCCGACAGTCGCCACACCAGAGCTGTTTGAGGCGCCCGTCGTGGCACCGGTCGAAACAGCCGCACTGGGCGATCTGGAAATCGCACCGGACGCGTCCGAGGCCGCACCGTTCGCACCCGCAGTGCGCAAAGCTCTGGCAAAATCCGTCGGGGCATCGAAACCCACTTCGGCACCGATCTTTGTGGCACAGACAGCTGCTCTGATTCACACACCCGATGCGGCGACACGCATTGATTACATGATCGGCGTCTATCGTTAAGACAAGCCTAGGTTCGCGCAGGGTTTTTCCTGCGCGCCTCCGGATTTCTTTCCCAATCAAGAGTTGACACGCTCCGGCGTAGCCTCGCTAATGCGCATATCGTTTTGACGTTTGCATTATGGAGGTTCCGTTGAGTAGTAAACTATTGGCCTGTAGCCTTGCCCTCGCGTTGTCAGGCACCTCTGCCTTCGCCCAGGAAACAACCCCCCAAATCTCACTTGAACTCAACCGTGCCACGCCCTCGACAGACGGCGGATGCCAGCTTGTCTTCTTTGGCCAGAACGGCCTCGATCAGGATTTCGAAGAAGTCACGTGGCGGCTGGCCGTGTTCGGCTCGGACGGTGTATTCCGCAACCTCCTTGGTTTGCCTCTGGGCGCACTCAGTGCTGGCAAACGGCGCGTTGTGCAGTATAACCTGCCCACGGCCTGCGCCGAACTTTCTGAGATCATCGTAAATGATGTGGCAAGCTGTGCGCTTGCGGGCAACGATGGCACCGACAGCGACGCCTGCCTCACACAACTGACCGTCACATCCCGTACTGATATCGCCTTCGGTCTGTAACGACCCCCCGGGCCTGAAACGAGAAACTGCATGTCCATTTTCCAGATCGCTTCCCTTGGTGTTTATGGCCTACTGGCCTTTTTGTCGCTCGTTGCCATTGCCATCGGGCTCTACAAGATGATGCAGTTCGCGCGGCTCGGCGTCGGTCGCCGGGCCGAGGCCGAACGCATTCTCGACGACTGGCTCAACGGGCGCGTGGACGAGGCAATCAGCGCTGCGGGGCGACGCCGCTCAGTGCTGTCGCGCATTCTTCAGGCGGTGTTTTCCGGCATTCAGGCGCGCCCCACGGACGTGACCTATGCCGAGGAACTCAGCCGCCAGACGGCAATCATCGAACTCGCCACCATGAGCGAACGGATGCGCGCGCTGGACATGGTTGTGCAGGCCGCACCCATGCTCGGTCTGCTGGGCACGGTTGTCGGCATGATCGACGCCTTCTCGGTGCTCGCCGTGGCCGAAGGGGCGGTGGACCCGACCACGCTTGCGGGCGGTATCTATGTCGCCCTGACCACGACGGCGGCGGGCCTCGTGGTTGCGCTGTTCGCCTTTTTCGTCGCCACATGGCTCGAAGGGCGGATCGACCGCGAACGCAACATGATCGAAGCGCTGATGTCGGCGGCCATCCACGGACGGGTTGACCCGAACTCGGCCAAGTAGTCGGGGGCCGAGCCGATGGCATCGCGCAGAGCCTCCCTCCCCGAGCGCCCAAGGCGCTACAAGTTTGTGCTGACACCGCTGGCCGACGCCATGTTTCAGTTGCTGATCTTCTTCATGCTGACATCCAGCCTGGCACCCTATTCGATGATCACACTCAAGACCGCGCCCCGGGATGTGTCCGAAGAAGACGCGGCGAATGCAGGTGCCGGAGCGGGCAACGACCCCTCGCAACCCGCACCCAGTGCCGCACCCGCCGATCTGACCCTGTGGACCGTCAACAACGGGTCCGTGCGCTCCGGCGGGATTGACTACGATATCGACCAGCTGTCCGCACTGGCCGACGCCCTGGGCGAAGGCACACCGGGCCGTGTGGTTGTGATCGTCACCGACGAGGCGCGCGTGCAGGATGTGGCCAACGCGCTCGAAGCGTTGCAAGGGGCCAATGTCGGCGCCGTTCAGATCAGCCGCGGGGGCGCCTGATGTCCAAGACACGTCTCCCCGAGTTGCGGCGCGCCAAGGCCATCGACAGTTCGCTTGCGATCGTGAATATCGTGCTGCTGCTGATCTTTTTCTTTCTGGCCACCGGCACGCTGATCAGTTCCGACTCGGTCGAAATCGACCTGCCCGAAACCACGCTGTTGCCGCTTGATCTGCTGCCCAAACCGCTGCTGACCGTGAATGCAGACGCCGAAATGGCGCTGGACGGCATCCCGATGGAACCGGGCACGCTGGCGGCTGCGCTGATCGACTATCCCACCTTGCATGTGCTGGCAGACCGCGAACTGGGCGCAGGCACCCTGCTTGACCTGATCGCGGCGGAAAACCTCGTGGCCGTGAATGTCCGGCTTGTCACCCTGCGCGGCAAAGCCGCCGCCGAGGACGCACAATGAGCTTTCTGCCACATGGCGCGCCCCGCCCGGTGCCGTGGTACGGATCGTTTGCCGCCTCGCTGGCGGCCCATGCGGGCATCGTGTCCTTCGTGCTTTTTTCCGGCATGATCGTCCTCGTGCCCGAGCCCCAGGTTGACGACGCACCCGACTTCACCGTCAGCCTCGAAATTCTCGACGCCAATATCGTGGACCAACTGGAACCGGTTGATGACAGCAACCTCGTGCCCGAAGACGCGCTGGTGACCGAACCCGATAGTCTGGACGCACAAACGCCCGATGATCTCGCCGCCTTGACACCCGATGACGAGGCGCTGCTGACCCCCGAAGATGACAGCCTTCTCGTGCCCCAGGACGACGCCCTGCTTGAACCGGAACTGGACGCCGCGGAACCCGAAATCCTCGAACCCGAAGTGATCGAACCGGAACCCGTCGAACCCGAGGTTGCCCAGCCCGAGGTGATCGAACCGGAACCGACCGAACCGGAAATCGCCGAAATACTGCCCGAACCCGAAAACGAACCACTGCTCGTGCCCGAAGACGTCATTGAACCCGAAGTGACCGAGCCGGAAGCGGAACCCGAAATCGTGGCCGAAGCCGAGGTGCTGCCCGAACCGGAGCCGCTGCCCCTGCCCGAGCCGGAAGCCGACCAGCCCCTGGCCATCGACGATCTGAGCCCGATTGACGACACGGTAGTGAACCCGCTGGCCACCGGAGGCAGCGGCCCCGCACCGGTCGAGGACGATGTGCTCGCACTTCTCGCCCCGGAACCCGAACAGCCCGAAATCCCCCTGATCGAGCCTGAGGTCGTGGCAGAACCCGCACCCCTCGCATTGCCCGAAGACGTCGCACTGCCAGAAGAAGAAACCGTCGCGCCGGTTGTCCCTGAACCCGCACCCGAGGTCGCAGCACTGGCGCCCGAAGAAGACGGGGAAGAAGAAGCCTCTGAAGAGGCCGGAGACGGCGGAGACCCCGAAGAGGCCGCAGAAGACGCCGAGGAGGTCGCAGGCGCACCCCCCGCCATCCTGCGCCAGCCGCTCTCCAACCCGACGGCGTCAGATGTGGCCATCGGCCGGTTGCTGCGCCGTATCCGCGTCACGCCGGGGGAACCGTGCACGCTCGCCCTGCCCCGCCGCGCCGGAGGGGACGCGCTCGCCGGTCTCAGCATGATCGGCGCAGATGAAAGCGTGCTCGATGAGCTCGCCACACATATCCTCGAAGAGCTGGACTTTGCCCCGGTGCAGACCCGCGAACTGCTTGACCCACGCCAATGCGCCACCCTCGATGCCCTGCGCCAAAGCGAAAGCTACCCCGCCAACCGCATCGGCCTCTCGGTGAACACCGGCATCCTGTCCAGCGGCGAGATGCTGTCGGGCCGTGTGCTGGGCGCGGGCGGCCTCTATGTCACGCTGCTTCTGGTGGATGACAACGGCGTGGTGCAGGACCTCGCACCGTTTGTGACACTTGATGGCACCACACCGGTCTTCGAAGTCCCGGTTGCCCGCGCCGGCCCAACCCGCGCCACCCGTCAGATACTGGTCGCCATCGGCACACTAGGCACGCCGCTCGATCTGTCCGACCGGATCGGACGCGAGGCCCAGGAGGTCTTTGGCCAGATCCCCTCCGAAACCCTCGCCAGCATGGTGTTCGGCGTCACGACGTTCGACGTGCAGTAAGGCGCCGGGAGCAGCGCAGGTGGATTGGCGTCAGGGGCGGACGGGCCGCAACCATTCACGCGAACCCTGCCCCCTACCGTGTCAGCTCCAGAAATGCGATATCGACCGCGCCCTGCCCGTCCAGCGCCAGTTCACGGGTCATCAGCGGCAGGATGGTGTCGGCCAGCGTGCCGTCCTGCATCGCGCCTGCACGCACCAGCGGTTTGTCAGAGGCGCTGGCAATGACCATGTAGATACCCGGTGCCGCCGATGGCAGACGGAAGGAAAAGCGGCGCTCGTCCCCGATCGGATCATCCATCTGACGCATCAGCGAAAACACCTGCCCGTTGGGGTCAACCAGAGCCAGCCAGTTCTGCCGCCCCGCGCTGCCGTACAGCGTGCCCAGCACGCCGTTTGTGCGCGACATCGAATTGCCCGACAGGGCCAGCTCGATCCCTGCCCCGCGTGTGCCCTGAAGGGCACGGGCAAAATCCAGCACCGCACATTGCGGCGCCGAAATGGCGCGCGGAATGACTTCGGGGTTGGACCCGAATTGCGCGCCAAAGGCGGCACTCAGACCCTGCATCGGACTGAGATTGTCCGCAAAGGCCTCGATCAGTCCCGCATTGGGGCCCTGAGACCGCAAACCGGCATAGGCACAGTTTTCAGGCACCGCACCGGCAAGGAAGGACGCGCGGGTGCCGTCGACCCGCTCCAGCCCGGCCTCGACGGTGTCAGCCGCCTGTGCCACGTCACCTTCGCCACCGCCGCCAAGGAAATCGCCGCCCAGAAAGTATACCGCCGCACCGGCGGCAGCTATCGCGATCGCGCCAAGGCCAAGCACAATGCCGCGGCCGCCGGATTTTTCTTCGATCTGCGTGGATGTCGGGGGCATGGAACGGGGCGTACCGGTGGTAACACCCATGGCCGCCGACGGGACCGCCTGCAGACCGGGCACGACCCGGTCCTCGACCGGGGGCTTGGTGAACCGCACACGGCTGCCGCCCAGACCGGTTTCGCCCTTCAGCACGCGCAGTTCCTCGATAACCGCCGCCATGCTTGGCATCCGCTCTTTCGGGTCGGGTTGCAGCATGTGGGCCACAAGGCCCTGAAACTCTTCGGGCAAAAACGACAGATCCGGCACCGATTGACGCCGTTGCACCGCCTCGACAAAGTTGCTGCCCATGGGCATCGGTGTGCCGGTCAGCATACCGATCATCAAAAGGCCCAGCGAATAGACGTCGCTTGGCCCTTCGGCCTGCCCGCCAAAGGCACCCATCTGCTCGGGCGAGACATATTTCAGCTTGCCCGCGAACTCGTTGCCGATGGTCGCTTCCTTGACGTTATCGGACCGCGAAATACCAAAGTCGATCAGCACCGGCTTGCTCAGATCGCCGTC
>Ga0316208_1003916_pt1 | contig 10248 bp, 9 predicted proteins | sample 3monopyrite_MG_FD_204944 | JGI IMG/M metagenome (GOLD analysis project Ga0316208, IMG submission 204944) | Microbial mat bacterial communities from mineral coupon in-situ incubated in ocean water Damariscotta River, Maine, United States -... | ecosystem: Environmental > Aquatic > Marine > Coastal...
CACTACCGCCGTACTGGTCGAAATCGACGAACGCTGGGCCGTCGACACAAAGGCCTACATCAAATGGGAATGCCAGGATGCGTGATTACGCCAAATCACAATTTCCAGACGAAAGGTTGCGTAATCTTGAACATTTGCTTGCGGTCCACAACACATATGCCAGCCGACGTGTTTTTTGCCACATTCTCAATTGCGCGAATTATGGCTTTGGTATTTCGACCCTTGCGCGTCGCTGTCCGATAATCCTCGACAATGATAATGTCCGGCACAAACTGCGCAATCCAGCCACCGACCACGGCAGAAGCCGCCCGCGCGTTCTTGCTGCCTTTTCGCGACGTCGACCAGGCTTTGAGTTCTGATCCATCAAAGAACACATAAGCAATTCGCCCCGAGCGCGCCGCAATTGACAAAACGGCGGGAGTGTTAGAGGCCATATTGATCGCCACCATTATTTGCTAAATCTTGTGCTAACCGGTCGACGGTATTTTGCCGGTTTAACGACCCGATCCAAGCTTTGGGTGCTTTGGGGATCGTGAGTAGCTGCTCTTTCAGGTCACTGCGCACATCTTGGAAAACCCCACTAAACAGGCTTTCAAAACTGCGTCCATAGATCATCGACAGTGAGCATATTTCTTTGACCGTTGGCATGCGCCGCCCGTTCTCCATTTGTGAGAGCAGGGTATCGTGTATGCCCAGCAGGTGTGCGCAGTCTACTTGTGTGAGACCTGATTTCCTGCGCGCGACTTTCAGGTCCATTGCGAATTCTTGATACATATAAAAATGAACTAAAGATCTGTTAAAGGCTCCTTGGTTAATTCCATGCGGTTTGACGAGAAATAATAGACGCCACCTGTGGATAACCCTCTCAAGGTAAATCTCCCCACAAGCACGGTATCAGGTGATCTGATGGAATAAGGAATGGTTAAACCATTCCAATCACCCAATACCGCGCTCGTGGTATTCCTAATCCTTAAGTTAGTAACAGCTTAGCCGTTTCACTGGGTGATACTACTCACCCTCACAAGTGACCGCGCAGGCCATGGCCAGTATCGTGGCTTTGCCTTTGCTGTGAAAATGTGGCCATGAATAATGACAAACAACTCGATGATTTTATAGACCTGTGCAAACGCATGTATGAGCGCATGGAATGTGACGGTTCGTGGCCATGGGAGGATTCGCCAAAATCTGAGGATTTGGTAGAGTCTAAAGATAACCCAGAAAATATATGAAAAAATGCTTTGGATATGTGCGGGTCTCAACCGCCAAACAGGGTGAGGGTGTTTCCCTTACGGCTCAAAAAGAAGCGATTGCGCATTACTGCGAACAAAATGAGATCGAGATCATTCAATGGTTTGAGGAGAAAGAAACCGCAGCAAAGCAGGGGCGGCCTTTGTTTAACCTTATGATTCAGACATTGAAGAAGGGCAAAGCTGATGGACTGGTCATTCACAAGATCGACCGTTCGGCCCGCAACTTTGCCGACTGGGCCAAAATTGGCCAGCTAAACGACCTCGGCTTTGATATTCATTTTGCCACCGAGACTCTGGACTTTCGTTCCAGAGGTGGGCGGTTATCGGCGGACATTCAAGCCGTAATTGCTGCTGATTATATTCGCAATCTACGTGAAGAGGCTAGGAAAGGAATTGTCGGGCGACTTAAGCAAGGGTTCTACCCCTTCAAAGCCCCGCTTGGATATCTCGATAATGGCGGCGGCAAGGTTAAAACGCCGGATCCTATGCGTGCACCGCTAATCAAAGATATGTTTGATCTCTATGCTAGCGGTCGATACTCGTTGCGCACATTGCGTGTAGAGATGATGCAACGAGGGCTAACCAATGCGCGGGGAAACCACGCCAGCAAGCACTTGATCGAAACCATCCTTGCAAACGCGTTTTATTGCGGCGTAGTACATATTAAAACCACGGGGGCGACTTATGAAGGGGCGCATGAACCACTGGTTTCAACAAGAACCTTTGCAAAGGTGCAGGAGGTTAAATCTGGTAGAGCAGGCAAGAAAGTCACCCGCCACAATCACCTGTATCGGGGGCTTTTCAAATGCGGGTTCTGCCAAACCAGCATGATCCCCGAACGCCAAAAAGGCATTGTTTATTATCGATGTCACACGCCCGGATGTCCGACAAAATCGGTTCGTGAAGACCAAATTGAGCAAACAGTTGGCAAAGCCCTGCGATCAATGGAAGCCGACCAAATGGCGATTGAGCGAATTGTGCTGAGGGTCAAGGAATGGGTGGAAACAAAGTATGACAAGATGGCAGACGATGCCGTATTGCAGAACCGTTTTACACAAGTGTCTAATAAAATCGAAAGCCTTACAGACGCCCTGATTGATCGGCTGATTGACAAAGAAACCTACAGTGAAAGACGCAAAAAACTCCTGATGGAGAAACGGCAACTTGAAGAGCAGGCTCAGGAAATTACAAATATGAAGCAAGCCCCTGACAACGTGCGCCAATTCCTCGAACACGTAAAAACACTTGCAGCGCTTTATGAAACTGCAAACCCACATGAAAAGCGTGAATTGGTCCTATCGACCACCTCGAACCGTTTTGTTTTGAATAAAAACGTTGAATTTGAGCCTTCAAAATGGCTTAGCTCAGTGCGGGACGGCATAGCTGCCCCCGATGGTGAACCTACCCGACCCACTTCTCGAAGGTACCGCGACATAGACAAAAAGCTGGTTGAGGATTTGATTGAGGCTGCGTGGATTAAAAAGAAATTTGATTTTGGTGATTTTAATAAAGAAAGCTAAGTATTGAACCGAGCATGTCGGCCACCTAGCAACGACTCAGTAATCATTAGAATGGCTCTAAATTATTTGCTCTCTATCTAAAATAAAAAACCTTTTAACTTACTTCCGACCCACGGTATCCGCTAATCGAAGTAAAAGTTCTTCCTTAACATAAAATCCATGCTCTTCATTTGCCTCGGTCTCGTAGAATACGTGGGCATCTTTTGATGTAATGACAATTTCTTTCATTTCATCAAGAAATCTTTGGTATTCAGCAATCCTTGCAAGTAACACTTCACGACTATTTTCATTTTCATTTTCAGCTCGTCTCTCGGTCGACGCGAAATGGCAAAAAGTCATAAACTGTGCCACTGTAAGACCGACCCACTGAGCAGCAAGGATTATCTGTTCATAGCTAAGTTTGTTGGCCTTACCACCGAATTCGATCCGTCGGAAAGCGAATGCCGCTCCACGATAATTGCGTTTTTTCTCATCGTTTTCGCGATCAAGCCGTTTGAAATTTGTTGCGACATAATCGTAGGCATCACGGAAGGACTTCGGTGGATCTTCGGTAAACTCAGGGCCTTTCATATGATAACTTCGGGGTTTATCTCCAGCATGTGCTGGCCAATACTGCCTAAGGCTAGCGAATAGACTTGAGACGCTTGCCGGGAAGGCTTTGTCTGGATTTTTGTCATTGGGCGTCGCGCCTAAGTGTCTTTTTCTTGTCATCATTGCCAACACTTTACAAAAAAAAGCCTCGTTGCAAAACGAGGCATTGACCCATTTTGGGTAAATTCGTACAGTAATCCTTGGGCTGCCGAAGGATTCGAAGCATTCGGCAAGCTCGTAATGGAAACCTCTCGCGAGGCGTATAACAAATGAGCACAATGGCCCAAGGACGAATGTAATCATACCAAATTTTGGTATGAAGGTCTACAAAGCCTGTTAAACAGTTGATTCAGTGGCAAGTCAAGCACAAAATATGTGCTGCTCCTTAGTTCTACAATCTCGCGTCCAAATGGCCAATCAATTGCCAGTAAGGATGGATGTAATGAACAAAACACTAGTTGTCGTGATCGTTGTTGAAACAGAATCGGACGATGATCTGCAGACAGATAAGTCTTTGGGTGGTGAAAGCACCGGCAATAAAGATCAGAATGTCGATCAAATGCCGCCGGTTTGGAAAGATACACGCCCGCCGATGGATCCAAAATTTCAGAATCGACATCAAGAGTTTGTCGCATCTGGAGGTTGTCCAAAAAAGTGGTACGGCGTGCTTTAGTAAGAATTGAAGGGCCCATAGAGCAGCCTGTGGGCCTTTCTGCATCATCACATTTATTTGCAAAACAATATGGGAATAAATTGCCGCAAAGGCTTGAAGTTACCGCGACAAGCGCAAAAGCTTGTTGATAATTTGATTGAAGCGAAGCAGTCACTTTTGAACTCAAAAAAGCTTTGATAAAAAACCTGCCCCCGATGCCGAGGGCAGGATTATTAATATTCACTGGCTAACATGATCGTCAGCACCCGATGGGTGACTTCCTGATTGGCAGGGTCAGGTGAGTGCATCTTCATTTCCAAGTCAAAATAATCGATCTTCCAGAAGATCTTCATACCTGCAATTTCAATGCTGCCGAAGTCATGCTCACCGTGCGGATCATTGCCATCGTTGAAGTTGTCGAACTTCCCGATTTGATCTACGACCGCGGCCTTCAACTTTTCTTCGAGCGCCTGAATGCCCGCTGTGATAACCACAGTTCCGTGGCGAAAAAGCCCAATTCGCGTATCATCATTGAAGCGCTGGATACGCCGTTTTCGAAACTCATGATCGAGTTTCCAAACCGGCGAGGTTTCCAGCCCGCAGGCGTCGCAAGCGAACTCGTTAAAAACGGATTTCAGCACCCAATCGCGACTCAACACGCTCCACTTAGCCCATGCATCACGTATGAGCTTTTTAGAGCCGCAGGCTGCACAGGTCGGATACGAGCCGACCTGCTTTTCGAGTTTATTATCTTGATACCCCATGGTTCTCTCCTTCCGCTGGGTGGTCGCCCGAAACAATTTCAGACGCACCCGACGAAGGGAGAGGGAAAGAACGATCTGGCCTTATATTAGGCCTATGTAAAAGAAACGATAGGTGCCACGAGTTCGGATTTTCTCAAGTCATGTGGCGGGGCGTATTCTTCCGATTCAAAACTGGCAGAATAGCCGCATGCAACTTGATCGCAATATCACAACCATTGGCATTACAACCGGAAGATACCGGCCCAGAGTTTTTGGTATTCGGCAACCGGACCGATTGATGCACATCTATATTGTTGGCCAGACCGGCACCGGAAAATCAACGTTGCTTCGAAACATGATCAAACAAGACGCTGAACAAAACCGAGGATTCTGTCTGATTGATCCACACGGCGATCTTTCCGAGCAAGTTTCTACAATCGCAGGGCCTGAGCAAATTTATTGGAATGTTGCAGATCCCAATTGCCCCTTTGGTTACAACCCTCTCACGCACGTTTCAGCCAAATACCGGCCCCTTATAGCGTCGGGACTAATAGATGCCTTAAAAAAGCAATGGGCCGATGCCTGGGGTGTGCGTATGGAGCACCTACTGCGGTTTTCGTTATTGGCCTTGCTGGAACAGCCAAAAGCCAGCATCCAAGACATTATGCCGATATTTCTAGATAAGCACTTTCGCCTGCGCGTGGTTTCCCAAATAACCGATCCCCATGTCAGAGAGTTCTGGACCATGGAATTCCCAAATATGAATTACAAAGGTACAGTTGATGGCGTTGCGCCTATTGCTAACAAGCTCGGCGGCTTCCTGTCCCATCCTTTGGTTCGTAAGGCGATGTGTGAACCGGAGCAACCTTTGCGGTTTCGACAAATCATGGATGACGGCGGACGTCTAATTGTAAATTTATCCAAAGGAAAAATCGGCGCGGACATTGCCAATATTCTCGGTGGAATGATCCTTTCAAGTATTACCAACGCCGCCTACAGCCGCCAGAACCAACCCGAAGCTGATAGGACACCCTTCTTTGTCTATGCGGATGAATTCCATTCATTCACCACGTCAGCTTTTTCCGGGATGCTATCTGAATTGCGTAAATACGGCCTTGGGCTTGTGCTTGCCCATCAGCATACTGATCAGCTTGATAGATCGATATTGGAAGCCATTTTGGGGAATGCCGGAACGGTAATGGCGTTTCGCATCGGGGCAACTGACGCACCAATATTGGCTCACCAACTAAGGGGTGTATTACCGCGTGATCTTATCGGGCTAGCAAATTATGAAATGTTTATGAAACTTATGATTGGTGGAGAGCAGAGCAAGGTTTTTTCGGCATCAACGACTTCTCCTTGACCGATGGGTATTCGTCCGATTTTTAGAGGGGATTATCGCACAAAGATTGAACTGGGATTTTTTTAGGGTTTTCATAACGTCCTCCTTCGCTCAAACTGGTCATTAAGGCCGATCTGTGTAAGTATTTGGAGATATTATGAGAATTAGCAAAGTTTCCATAAAGAATTTTCGAGGGGTGGCAGAAGCCGATTTGTTTTTTCCAAAACATGCTGTGCTGATTGGTGATAACAATACTGGGAAATCAACAGTCCTAGAGGCATTAGACCTAGTACTAGGACCTGATAGGGCATTTCGCTTACCTCCTGTTGATGAGCATGACTTCTTTCAAGGAAAATATATCCTCGGCGAGTCTGAGCTCGAATCCGGGAATCCAAATGGCCAAGCTGTAGCTGCGGAGCAAGACGAAGAGCCGGTTGACGAAAAACCTCCCGTCATTCGAGTCGACGCGACTGTGTGTGATCTTTCCGATGATCAAAAAGCTCGATTTTTTTCCAACATAGAATGGTGGAGTGAAGCTCAAAATGCTGTCCTAGAGCAGCCAAGTGCCGAGCAGGTCGCGACTGCATCGCCTTGCATTCGGGTCTCATTCATCGGGTGGTATGATGCCGAAGACGACGATTTTTCTGGAGAGACGTTTTTCACAAAGACCGAGGAGGACGGCGCAAAACAATTGTTCCGAAAAAAGGACAAGCAAATTTGTGGTTTCTTGTATTTGCGAACCTTACGCACGGGTTCACGGGCACTTAGCTTGGAGCGCGGGAGTCTTCTGGATATTATTCTTAGATTGCAGGAAGCTCGCCCTAAGTTGTGGGAAGATAGTCTTGGAGCACTGTCATCTCTTCAACTTTCTGATGATGCTGAAGGTGGCTTGGGTGAAGTGCTTGAAAGTGTAAACAAGGCGCTTGAAAAATATGTACCAAAAGAATGGGGTGCGCAACCTCAGCTTAGGGTGTCAAATCTCACCCGAGAACATCTGCGAAAGGTCGTGACAGCATTCATGTCCACCGGCGAAGCTGAGCATCTAGCACCTTATTACCGGCAAGGTACCGGTACCATAAATATGTTGGTTCTAGCGCTCTTGTCACAGATCGCAGCAGGCAAACAGCACGTTATCTTTGCGATGGAAGAGCCTGAGATAGCGATACCACCATACGCGCAAAAACAAATCGTGAACGAAGTCCGCAAACTCTCTTCGCAAACTATTTTCACGTCTCATTCACCATATGTGATCGAAGAGTTCTCAGTTGAAGAAACGATACCGCTTAGCCGAGATACGGCAGGCGTTCTAGGGCAACGAAAGATCACGCTGCCAGCCTCTATTAAACCAAAGTTCTACCGACAGAATTTTCGCACTGTCTTTTGTGAAGGTTTGCTCTCTCGAAGGATTTTGCTAGCGGAAGGCTCAACCGAAGCTATCGCATTTCCTGCAGTGGCGCGGAAGCTGAGCCAACTAAGGCCCGACGAGTTCAAATCGTTGGAAAGTATCGGCGTGTGCACTATTGATGCTGGCTCTGAGTCCAAAATCATCGCGATGGCAGGATTGTATCGTGACCTCGGTAAAGAGGTGATTTGTGCATGTGACTTGCAAGACGCCGCAAGCAAGACCAACATGGAAGCGGCACTTGATCTGGTCCTCATGCACGGCGAAAGTGGTTTCGAAAAAATGGTATTGGCTGGGACAACTAAAGCCGCCATGGAACGTTATATTGACAGTATCACCTGGCCTGACGCTCTGAAGCTGAAGTTTCCCGATCCGAAAATCGACATCCCTAAGGCGACTCAAGCGTATCTTGCCAAGTACAAAGGCGAGGGGGTGGCAGCGGATTTCTTGGTGCAATGCAAGTTTGATGAAATTCCTGAATGGATCAAAGAGTCCTGCCTGGCAATTCAGTATTTTTGTACCGGCGCGAATGATAGCCCAGAGCCACCGGCTCAACCTGAAGAGCCAGCATGAACTTAACAGACCAGCAGAAAAAGGTATTAGACGCGACTGGAAATTGCCTTGTCTTAGGTGGGCCAGGCTCGGGGAAGACAACCGTTTCGATTATAAAGGCTGCCGATTTTGTCGAGCACCAATTACGCTCTGAGCAGCACGTGCTGTTCCTTAGTTTTGCGCGAGCGACTGTGGCACGAGTGAGTGAAGGGATTGCTCGAGACTTAAGTGTTCCAAAGACGATATCAAGTCGGATTGAGGTTGATACCTATCACTCATTCTTTTGGCGAATCCTGAAGGGGCATGGGTACTTAATCGATCTGCCGCGTTCGCTGGAATTATTACTGCCAGCCGATGTTGCTGGAGCCTTATCAGAACTCAGGTCAACCACTGATCAGACGCGCGATGATGGGTTATTGGAATTGACTGACGACGAAAAGGCGGCGCTGCAAGATATCGCGTTCGAGACAGGTCAGATAGGTTTCGATTTATTCGCGTTACTTCTGGCCAAGCTGCTGACAAAGTATCCAGCAATTGGTGACCTTGTGGCGAATAGGTATCCGCTGATCATTCTGGACGAATTCCAAGATACAAGCGAAGACCAATGGGAAATTGTTAAACAACTAGGGAGTAAGTCACTGTGTTTGGCGCTGGCCGATCCAGATCAACGAATATTTGATTTTATATACACCGATCCTGAGCGCCCGTCTCATTTTATTGAACACTTTGAAGCGGAAGAGATCGATTTGGGTGGGTTCAGTCATCGAAACCTTCACACCGATATCACGTTGTTTGGAGACGATGTGCTGAAGGGAGAATTTTCCCAACTTATGTATGAAGGTGTGGAATTAGTCGGTTACCATCGGATAGAAGCGAAAGCACACGCCAAACTTATTTCAGAGGTTATGGGCGCGCGGAAGCGCGCAATAAAAGCCAGTGGTGAAGAATGGTCAGTGGCAGTATTGGTGCCAACCAAGCCTTTGACAAAGAAGATTTCTGATCTGTTCACACAGGGATTGGGGAAACTGCCCGCCATACCGCATACGGCTATGATCGAGCGTGACGCCGCCATTTTGTCAGCCCATTGCATCGGAAACATCCTTGAAAAACGTTCGTTGGCGGACAACTTCGAGCGCTTTGTGCTTCAGGTTGCCAGTTTTTATCGGGGCCGAAGCGGAGATCGTCCGGCCAAGAGTCATCTTGCAACCGCAAACAGTTTTGTTGCCGACCTCCACAAAAGGCACAAGTTGCATAGCCAAGGTAGGGCCCTGCCTGCGAATTCGAAAATTCGTAAAATGGAACAAGTGTATAATGAAGTGCTTGCGCTTTCCTTCACTGGTGACCCGCAACAAGACTGGGTGATGGTTCGCAAAGTCTTTGAGAACGGTAGTTGTGTTCAGCTTAAGGATATCGCAGTAGAGGCTCGCAACCTGCGTTTCTTGGATCGAGGAAAGCAGCTTCGCCTTCTGCTGTCGGAAAACTGGGACGGTATTGCAACCTACCCGAACGCGTATGATCTAACTAAAGAAGCGTTTGTACAGGAACACTTTGCAAATGCAGAGCAGCCGGAAAGCGGAGTGGTTATTATGAACCTTCACAAAGCAAAGGGAAAACAGTTTGATGAAACCATTCTGTTTGAAGATATGCCCATATTTGCGAGGGACAGGGAAATTGTTCGAAACAGTGGTCGGTTTGTGCGGGGGAATAAGGCTGACGACAAACTTGTACAATACCGAAAAAACTTCCGGATGGCGGTCACGAGATCGAAATATCGAACGATTGTCCTCACGCCGAACCAAGACAAGTCCATTTTAATTAGTGAACTGATGTAGCCAATTGAAGTGGTTCGGCTTTTATATGTCAGGTTTTTGGCTTGGGTGTTCGTATCGGGGGGCACAAGGACTACATGCAGCGCACGTTACAATGGCTGACTGAGGAGTTGCAGAACGTTTCTAGGTGCACACCTCCGAACATCAGTGAACACCTTAGAACCGGATTGCCAATGAGACTAAAAAGAGACTAAACCAGCCAATTCAATCTGGTAATTATAGTTAAGTTATTGATTTTATTTGGAGGCGAGTACCGGAATCGAACCGGTGTACACGGATTTGCAATCCGCTGCGTCACCACTCCGCCAACTCGCCTTTTTCGGGCACTTTTCGTGCCTTGTGGTGATTGCCAGGGCCTTGGCCCGCG
>Ga0316208_1003917_pt1 | contig 10246 bp, 6 predicted proteins | sample 3monopyrite_MG_FD_204944 | JGI IMG/M metagenome (GOLD analysis project Ga0316208, IMG submission 204944) | Microbial mat bacterial communities from mineral coupon in-situ incubated in ocean water Damariscotta River, Maine, United States -... | ecosystem: Environmental > Aquatic > Marine > Coastal...
TTATCGACCGAGAATTTGGAATCGCTATTTGGTCAATACAAACAACTCGAAGGCCAACACAGCAAAGGGGGCTTCACGAGTTTGATCGCCGCCCTCCCAATGCTGCTGACCGATTGGACTCCCGAGAAAGTTCGCACCAGCCTGAGTGCCGTGTCAGTCAAAGAGATGAAACACTGGACCGCCGACCACCTCGGCACCACCTTGGGCTCCAAACGAACCAACGCCTATAAAGAAGCCAACAATAACACCGGGCAGATAAAAACCTAACCAATAACATTTACAACAGACCACCGCGAGGCTGGCTTTAATCCGGTGGCCATCTCATCTCGAAATCGAAGCACGGCGCAGGCTGCAGCGGATCGGCATTCGATTTCGAAAGTCTACGACCACTACGAAGAACTGCTCGCCGATCCGGAGATCGAAGTCGTCGACATCGCCGTCCCGCCGGACATTCAGATCGATGTTGTGAAAGCCGCTGTCAAAGAGGGAAGCCATATCAAAGGCATCCTCGCCCAAAAGCCGCTCGGAGTTAATTACGCGCAGGCTGTTGAAATCGTCCGGCTGTGCGAAGACGCCGGCATCACGCTCGCCGTGAATCAGAACATGCGATACGACCAGTCGATCCGAGCCTGTCGCAACCTGCTTGACCGAGGGGACCTCGGCGAGCCAGTCTTCGCCTCGATCGACATGCGAGCGATCCCGCACTGGATGCCCTGGCAGGAGCGGCTTGGCTGGGTAACGCTCCGCATCATGAGCATTCACCACCTGGACACGTTTCGGTTTCTTTTCGGAGATCCAACGCGAGTCTTCTGCAGTGTGCGAAAAGATCCTCGCACGGCCAGCAAGTTTGATCATGAAGACGGCATCTGCCTTTACATCCTCGAATACGAAAACGGATTTCGAGCATCGTCATGGGACGACGTGTGGACCGGTCCGGCTCTGGAAGGTGCCGAAAGCGACATCGGCATCAACTGGCGTGTCGAAGGCACGGAAGGCCTGGCCAAAGGAACGATCGGCTGGCCGAGCTATCCGGATCGAACTCCCAGCACACTCGATTTCACAACGACGAAACAGCCCGGCCAGTGGTTTCAGCCACGCTGGGATGACGTCTGGTTTCCGGACGCGTTCGTTGGCCCAATGGCGCAACTTCTGGTCGCTCTGGAAACGAACTCCGAACCAGAAATCAGCGGCCGGGACAACCTCGGCACGATGGCCCTCGTCGAAGCCTGCTACAAATCCGTCGCCGAACACCGGGCGGTTGAAATCGCAGAGATTGCTGCTGAATAGGCTGGCATGACCTTTCAGGTTCCACTGACACGATCTGTAGACGAATTGTTCAGTAGGCCGTTTCGTCTCGCAGCGTGGCCGGACATATCTGATCCGGAGTCGTAAACGGTTAAGAGTAAATACTTTACAACCCGAAGACGGTGAGTTTTACTCACCGCGACCTTGATTAAAAAAAAGCCGCCGATATTTTAATCGAGTCAGCAGTCTTAAAATTGAAGAGGTTCGCAGTTCGCGATGGATGCAGCACGATTTACGCCGGACTCGCCAGGTGCGGTTATCAGCATCGGGCATAGCGAACATGCTTTCGTGCCTGAAGCGCTACCTCCTGACTGGACTTTTCCTGAAAACCTTTGGCCCCTGCTTGCCGAAGCCAAACAACAAATCGGTATCCTTGAGGGAATTGGTCGAAACCTGCCAAACCCTGCGATTCTGTTAAGACCTTTGGAAGACCGTGAAGCCATCCGCTCTTCAAGTCTCGAAGGCACTTACGCGACGCCGCAGGAGTTGTTGCTTTTCGAACTCGACCCTAAAGAAGCGACGTCGAACCGTGATCCCGAGAATGACCAGCGCGAAGTCTTCAACTATCGAAAAGCTCTCCATTACGGAACGGCAAGCGAACTGCCATTGTCATTGAGGCTCGTGCGGGATCTCCATCGAACTCTAATGACCGGAGTTCGAGGAAAGGACAAAACTCCCGGAGAGTTTCGAAAGCAACAGGTCGCGATTGGCTCTTCCCGACGATTCATTCCACCTCCGCCAGAACGTCTCATGGAATGCCTCGATCCTCTTGAGAAATCGTTTCATGACGAAACCGCGAAATTCGACCCGCTCGTTCAGTGCTTCCTCATCCACTACCAGTTTGAAACGATTCACCCTTTCAATGACGGAAACGGGCGTGTCGGCCGGTTGTTGCTGGCGATCATGCTCCAGCAGAAGTGCAATCTTACAAAACCGTGGCTTTATCTCAGCGAGTTTTATGAACGGTATCGCGATGAGTATGTTCGAAACCTGTTCAACGTCAGTGCCGATGGTAATTGGACAACCTGGATTGAGTATTGTCTTCGCGGCACGATTACACAGGCTCAGGAAACGATTACCCGCTGTGAGCGACTTTTGAACATTCGCGAGTCGTTTGCCCAGCGAGTCGCAGACGTCGGTGGGACTGTCAGACTCAGCCAGATCGTTGAAGACATCTTCCACTCTCCATTTGTGCGTGTGGCCGCTTTATCACGGCGTCTCGACGTCACATACCCTACTGCAAAGGCCGATCTCGAACGGCTTGTCCAAGCCGGTATCCTCCGGGAATTGCCAATGATTGCCCCTAAGACGTACTTTGCTCCAGACATCTTCAATATCGCCTATGAAGAGCTATCATGAATATCGTTATCTTTGGAGCGGGGACGGTTGGGACTTCCATTGCGGACCTGCTTTGTGCCAATAATCACAACGTCTGCCTGGTTGACTCATCCAAGGATGCGTTGTCGCTGGTTGAAGAGCGGCTTGATGTGCGGACTCTGTGTGGATCGGCCTGTGATTCGATCGTGCTGTTTCAGGCAGGCGTTCAAAGCGCGGATCTGGTTCTGGCAGTCACGTCTCTCGACGAAGTGAATCTGGTCGGTGCCAGTCTGGCGAAGGCGATGGGTGCTAAACGGAGTCTTGCTCGGGTTTTCGATCAGGCATACCTGGACACCAGCACGTTCGACTATCGGCGACACTTCGGAATCGACAGGCTACTGAGTCTGGAACATCTAACAGCCCTGGAACTTGCTCGCTCGATCAGAATGTCGACGCTGTTTGCGGTCGAGAACTTTGCGCGAGGCGAAATCGAAGTCCAGGAAATCGCCGTGGAAGCTGGTTCGAAAGGAAGCGGTGTTCCGCTCAAAGAATTGAAACTACCGAAGAACGTCAGAATCGGCCTGATCTCAAGCGAAGAACGTTGCATCATCGCCGGAGCCAACGACGTCGTCGAACCTGGTGATCATGTCACGCTATTCGGCACTCTGGATGCCCTGGAAAAAGTGAAGCGAGACTACTTTGAGCATAAGCCACCGCCGAAACTGAACGTGATCATCGCTGGCGGCGGCGAGACGGGATTCAATCTCGCGAGGATCATTCAGAAAGGTCGCTTCAGTACGGTCCTGATGGAAGCTGACGCCGAGCGTTGCGAATACCTTGCTCAACGACTGCCGGACACGACGGTCCTTCATGCCGACGTCACGCGGCAAGTGGAGATGCAGGAGGCACGCGTCGGCAAAGCCGATATTTTCGTCGCCGCAACTGGCCGGGACGAAGACAACATCGTCTGCGGTGTCGAGGCCAAGGAACTCGGTTGCCCGAGAATACTGTCAGTCGTCCGCCGACCTGACTACGCGAACGTCTTAGAACGATTGGGCATCGACGTTGCTGTTAGTCCGCGTGAAGTCACTTCCAGGCAGATCCTCGGAATGGTTCAGGGCGGAGTCATCATTGCTGGTTCAGAGATTTCCAAAGGTGACGCCGAGGTATGGGAGGTCGAAATTGTCGAAGGAGCCCCGGTTACCAAAGCGCCGCTCAAAGACGTGTCGCTGCCTGGCTGCTTAATTGCCGCGGTGGTGCGAGAAGATTTCGTCAGTGTGCCGGGCGCGGACGATCAACTGAAAGCCGGAGACACCGCTGTCGTACTCGTTCATCGAAACAGTATTGCCGACACGCTGGCGATTTTTGAACGCGGGTAAGACTGGTGCGGGGCAGGATTGCATCCTGCTGAGGCAGGTTTTAAACCTGCCCCACGCACTTATTCACAGGCCGATCCTAAGCATCGTGATGGTGCGTCGAGACGCACCCTACGGTTGGGTAGCTTCGCGAACCGGCTGATGCGGAAGAGTTTTTCGAAACAGTGTCAGGATCGCGGGCAGCGGAACCAGTGAGACGAACAGGCAACTTCCGACTCCGATGACAAGAACCAGTCCAACGCTGTAGAGGCCTCGGTGGGCGGCGATCATCATGCTGCCGAAGCCGATCATCGAGGTCAGCGACGTCAGGACAATAGCGTTCATCGTGCTGGGCGAAAGTCGGTAGTCGTCGGGCTGTGAGTGGAAGTCGTGCAGGACGTGGACGCCGTCGTCGACGCCGATGCCAAGAATCAGCGGCAGCAGAATCAGATTCGCCGGGTTAAAGCTGATGCCCAGAATCGACAACGCTCCGTATGAAAGCAGACCGCCCAGCACCGGCGGGACGAGAGCAAGCATCGTGAAGACGACGCTTCGAAAATTCAGCACGGCCGAAATCGACAGCATCAGCGACATGAATGACCCGAGCAGGATCCACCAGTTGACGTCGCCGATTTTTGAATACTGAGCGGCGGCGACGCAGCCGGTGATGATGATCGAGGGCAGCGTCGTCTTGAGTGCTCCGTCTGGCCCCAGGAAGTTGACCAGCAGAACGAACGTGACAACAACGAGTGCGTAGACGGCAGCGTGTTGATAGCTCCGCATGATCTGCTGCGATGCTTCGTAATTCTGCAGCGGCGTGCCGGTTACTTCAGGGTCGACCGTTCGGACGTCGTTCACGAAGTCTCGCAACGGATCGATGTCCCAAATGGGCTCCTTCGGGTAAACCTGCAGAAGCCAACGACCGTCGCTGCTGACAAATCGCGACGCAAGTGCTGCCGGAAGATCTTTGATGGTGACGGGATCGGGATCGGCAGACTCCGCCAGCAACGTCATCTGAGCCAGCAACGAGCCTGTCAGACGCTGCTGATACTCGGACAGCATCGTCAGCTGATCTTCCAGTTCCAGCGGATCCAGCGTCTCCAGCAGATTGTCGATCGAAGTTGCCGCAGCCTTGGCTCGTGGATCAGCCGTGTCGCTCAACCGTGAGAAAAGTTGCTCGAACATTCGCCCGACAAGGTTCGGATTGATCACCGGCGGAGGCGGCATCTCGGTGGGTAGTCGGCTCAGCTGAGCGTTGAAACCCTGAACGAATAACTGAGTCTGTTCGTGGGAGAACTCGGGAAGCCGGGTTGCCAGCTCTTCAACATGATCGACTGACGAAAGTTTCTCGAACTCGGACTTCAGTCGTCTCGCGTCGGTGGCAGACTTTGCGACCGCCACGGCGTAAAGCAGCGAGCGGTCTCCGGAACTTTCCGCACTGTTGCCGCTGCTGAAAATTCGTCGTTGAATTTCGACGGACTCCAGCCCGTCGGCCTGCAGGTTCAGCAGGTTGTAGTCGTAGCCAACGCCTGATTGCAGTCGACCGTCGCGGAATGCGACTCCCTGAGAAGCGACGGCAAAGACGCTTGCGAGTGAAGCGACGGCTACGATTCCTGGGAATCGGTGAATGACCTTCCGGAATGCGTCGCCTTGAAATGGTGTCGGGAGGGCCTGGTGTTCGAGGCCGCGATCGGCGACGGTCACCAGGGCCGGCAAAACAAGGAACGTCGCGGCGGTGCAGATCAGGACTCCGCTGCCAGCGATCAAGCCGAGTTCGGCGACTCCCAGAAACTCAGTAAACGACGCGCAGTAAAACGCGAGAGACGTTGTGACGGCGGCGGTGACGATGCCGACTCCGACGCCCGCCGAACTGGAAGAAAGCGCGGGGCCGAGTTCCTCGCCGTGATGTCGAAGTTCGAGATATCGTGCCAGGTAGTGAATCGCAAAGTCGATGCCGAGACCGATGAGGATCGCGGCAAAGGACACGGACAGAATATTGAGATGGCCGATCGACAGTGTTGTGAATCCGAACGTCCAGCACATTCCAACGGCCAGCATGACCATTGCCAGGAGGGGGTGCTTCCAGCCTCGAAAACCGATCAGCAACAGAACGCCGACAAAACCGAATGACAGAACGGATGCCCGAATCATGTCACTTTGCGAGCGTCGCATTTCGTCGCTTTCCAGGACGGGGATTCCAGTCAGACCGACGCGGACTTCCGGGTGCTGAGGCTGGACATTCGAGATCAGCAGGCGGAGCCGATCGATCGATTTTGTTGCGCCGTTGAAGTCGCCTTCTCGCTGAACCGGTCGCGCCTTCAGAAATCCGATCGTGCCTGATTCATTCATGAGATAAACGACGTCGCCGCTTTCACGCAGCATTTCAGGATCGACTGAAACGACTTGCGGCCAGGGACTGCGGAATTCGCGATGGTTCGCGAAGTGGTCAATGCTCGCCGCCAGCCGATCGGTCAGCACGATGGTGTCTGCGAGCTTTTGTTCTGCGATGGCGATTTCTGTTGGTGTTAGTTGCGAATCGTCCGTCGTTGCGTCGGGATTCGGATTCAGTTTGCGGGTCAGACTGTCGACCTGAAGCAAGAGCGAGGTTGCAAACAGATCAAGCCGGAGTCGGTTCCAGCCGCCGTTGAGAATTGGGCGGAACTCTTCGAGATGCCGCAGCCCCTGCTCAAGTTGAGCCGGGCTCAGGTACTGCAGCCCTTTGCGTTTCAGACCGCCGGATTCGACTTTGAAGAGAACCTGATCGAACAGCTCCGGTTCCGCAACGAGTCGTCCGCCAAGGTCCTCCATCACTGCTTTGATGGCATCCGGATTGGTGCCCTCGACGACGGCGACGAGATCCGAACTGTCGCCAAACGATTCAGTAAAGCTGGTCCATCGTCGATGAAAGTCAGCCGTCGGGTCGATCAGGTCTGAACGCTGCGTGCGGAATTCGATAAACACGACCGTGATCAGGACGGCAGCGATCGCGGACAAAGCTGTCACGCTCAGAGTCACAATTGGACGTGCGCAGGCAGCTTCCGTAATGGCGCGCAGCGGCTGACTGAGATGAAACGGGCGATTGTTGTCGGTCCGTTCTGGCTGCATGCACTTATTCGCGTCTGGTCGGTTCCGGAGTTTCTACGACACCGTCCGAGGTTGTCGTTGACTTGCCAGCGATGCTCAGGAAAACAAGCCGCTGACAGATTCTGCGCGATGAATTCGTCGAATCGCTTCGCCGAGCAGCGGAGCGATTGAGACAACTCGAAGATTGTCGAAGCGGCGTTCCGGAGCGATTGGCAAGGTGTTGGTCACGACAACTTCTGTGATGGGTGCGTTGCTTAGTTTCTCGATGGCCGGTCCGCAGAACACCGGGTGAGTTGCGCTGACGTAGATTTCGCGAGCTCCCAGATCTTTGGCGACCTGTGCAGCTCCGCAAATTGAACCGGCAGTTGAGATCATGTCGTCAAAGAGCAGCGCGACTTTCCCTTCGATCGGACCGCCAATGATGTTGGCCTGTCGCGTTTCGGTGGCGCTGGATCGGCGTTTGTCGACGATGGCGAACTGGCCGCCGAGATTCGCGACGTGTTTGAGTGACCTTTTAATGCTGCCTTCGTCCGGGCTGACGATTACCAGGTCTTCGGGAGGAATGTTGAGCGAACGGAAATACTCGTCGGTGACCCCTGCCGCATAAAGATGGTCGACCGGCACATCGAAGAAACCCTGAATCTGTGCGGCGTGCAGATCGATCGTGACGACACGGTCGGCTCCGGCTTTTGTGATCAGGTTAGCGACAAGCTTGGCGGTGATGGGGACGCGGCCGGAGTCCTTGCGGTCCTGGCGGGCATAGCCGTAGTACGGAATGACGGCGGTGATCCGTTCGGCACTGGCTCTCGCGCAGGCATCGATCATGATCAGCAGTTCCATCAGATTCTTGTCGACCGGTGGCCCCGTCGGCTGAATCAGAAAGACGTCGCGCCCTCGAATGTTCTCGTCCAGTTTGCAGCTGATTTCTCCGTCGGGGAAATCTGCTAACTGAACGTCTCCCAGGTCGAGGCCGAGGTGCTGAGCGATGTCTACAGCGAGTTCGCGGTGCGCGCGGCCACTGAGCAGGACAAGTCGGTCGTACATGATGATTCCGTAATAGCCGCAGTTGAATGGGTCCGGGCATGTTGGCAGGGTAGCCATGCTCGATGCAATTCAAACGGGGCCTGGAAACTGCGAAAGAGCAAGTTCCTGGCGATCACCGCTGTTTGCGGCTCAGAACTGACAGCCGATTGTGACGTCGTAACCGGAAAGGTTCACCACTGCGGAATGACCAGCGTTCCAGGGTTGGGGCGAGGCTCGCCCTGTCAGGTCGCCGAACATCAGACCTTATAGCAGTCAGAATGGCGAAGACCGATGCAGACTGCCTGGCCGTCGGTTCGAACATCTGCCGGCAGAATCTCCTGACAAATTCAACTAATCGCTGGGACCCGTGAAACGCGGCACGTACGCATGGACGAGCCTCAACAGAAATGGCAAACTTTGATGTTTGTATTGCTCAGCGAAACCATGAGATCGCCTTGGCGTTGGCCGGCCACACCGATCTGGTCGGAGGGATCGACGCGGCTCTCGTAGTCGTGACAGCGATACGGACAAGATGCACGGGAATGGCTGTACCTGACTGATGGATCAGTTGTCATGAGCCGGCAATACCGCGAACTGCGTTGGAGCCCTCAGACTTTGACAAATGAATTGCAACCGGTATGGCCAATCACTAGCTTGAGAACCGATTACGGAAGATAGGGGCGAGTACAAACTGTAGATGACCTCCGATGGTCACGTCGTTTCGGTATTCAGTACCGATTGGTGGGACTGTCGTCGGTTTTCGTCACACGCTCTTCAATGGAGAGGTCAGACCGGATCAATAGTTCTGGTCGGATGGAGTTCTCCTTCTGCCAACGCGGCAAGTTTGCGTCTCTCTCACAAGACAGAAGTTATGACAACCGACTCTCAGGTCCCGGGCAGCATGGAGCCCGCCTCGGAACCTCGGCTCGAAATCAGCGGGTCACGACAGATCACAAACTGGATGGCTGACCACAAGGTGAGCCTCGGGTTTACGACATATCAAACCGGAAAAGTGTTTCTCATCGGCGTCAAGCCAGAGGACAAACTTTCGGTCTTCGAGCGTACGTTTAACAGATGCATGGGGCTCTGCTCAGACAACAACGGGCAGACGCTCTGGATGAGTTCGCTCTACCAACTGTGGAGATTCGAAAACGCACTCGAACCGGGACAATCAGCAGACGGATACGACAAGCTGTACGTTCCTCAGATTGGTTACACCACGGGAGACATTGATGTTCACGACGTTGCCGTCGACTCAGATGGTCGCGTTGTATTTGTGAATACGTTGTTCGGCTGCCTGTCAACGATGAGCGACACTCACAGCTTTCGGCCGCTGTGGAAACCGCCGTTTATCAGTCGACTTGCTGCCGAAGATCGTTGCCACTTAAACGGGATGGCCATGAAGGATGGTCGCCCCAAATGGGTAACAGCGGTCAGCCAGTCCGACGTAAATGATGGATGGAGAGATCGACGGCGCGATGGCGGGTGCATCATTGACGTTGAGACAAACGAAATCGTCGTTGAAGGATTGTCGATGCCGCATTCGCCGCGGTGGTATCGAGACAGGCTGTGGGTGCTGGACTCGGGAAACGGATACTTTGGGTACATCGATTTTGAAAAACGGAAATTCGAACCGGTGACGTTTTGCCCTGGCTATCAGCGAGGGATGGCATTCACCGGAGACTACGCAATCGTTGGTCTTTCACGACCGCGACATAACAAGACATTTTCAGGACTGGCACTCGACGACGAGTTGAAGACTCGAGACGCGGATGCCAGATGCGGACTGCAGATCATCGATTTGCGATCTGGAGACATCGTTCACTGGTTGAGGATTGAAGGAATCGTTGAGGAGCTTTACGACGTCATTGCATTACCGGGAGTTGTCCGGCCAATGATGATCGGATTCAAAACGGACGAAATTCGACGAACTCTTTCGATCGGACCTGACGGAGAACTATGAGCACAATTCGGACAAGCAGCTTCGGCGGCTGTCCGTTAAAATCTGGTGGCCGCCGACGTGTTCAACGTTGTGCGTGTCCACCGTGGTAGACAGCCTGGCAGGGACTGCTGAGCGCATTAAAGCGAACACTCAAGTCGCATGAGGTACTTGAGTGATCGGCGAAGCTGCTTGAGACGGATGTCGCAGCTTCGTCCTGCAT
>Ga0316208_1003919_pt1 | contig 10243 bp, 10 predicted proteins | sample 3monopyrite_MG_FD_204944 | JGI IMG/M metagenome (GOLD analysis project Ga0316208, IMG submission 204944) | Microbial mat bacterial communities from mineral coupon in-situ incubated in ocean water Damariscotta River, Maine, United States -... | ecosystem: Environmental > Aquatic > Marine >...
ACAGTTCCGCAATTTCCCGCAGAGCCTCATCGGGCTCAAAAGTCTCAATCCATATCCCCGCAAAGCACGCGCGCACGTACTCCGTAAATTGTTCAATCAGCATGGGTTCTCCAGATAGTCAGAGAAAACAGGAGTCAGCAGTCAGCGACGCCGTCGACTGCATCTGCGATGGCCGTCAACCACGAACGGACTTCACCGCGAGGGTCGCTCTCATCGAGCATTACGGGAGTCATCTGTAAAACGGCGTCGTGGTTGAGTTTGCGTTTAACCTGCAGCTTCAGTCGCCGGCGTCCGCGTCGTGAAAGTTGGCCGGGATCAAGGTCAGGACAGGTTCGCTTGAGAAGTGCGTCCGCAATCGCATCGACAATACTGCCGTCGTCCGAACACGTTGCACGGACGCGGAAAGCCGCCTCGATGGCGTCGGAATGGAGATAGCTTTCGATGCTCCGTTTCGACATGACGAATGCCCGCGCATTCGATCGTCGATTCACAATCGCCGCGGCAGAGAATCGCAGCACTGAGTCGGCCGCCGTCTCCCGGTCATAGATATGAATCTCGGATAATCCGAGTGGGGCAAATCGTGTCGCCCAGAATCCGGGATCACCACCGCCAAATGGAACAAAGATCAGACGCCCGGTTTCTTCCCACGTTCGCAGGTCCGGGATCGTGTAATCGTCACGGCGCAGAATGGCCGAGATTCGACACAGAAACTCGACGTCATAGATTCCCTCAATGAGAACCAACAACGGATGTCCTGTTGCGTCGACAGTGTCCTTCCGGCATGGAGCTGCAGCACGAAGCCCTGATGGGATATTGCGGCGTAGCGTTCCGGCTCTCACATGGGCTCCTTCCGTTCCGAACAACAACTTGACGCCCTGGCGTCAGTCGATACGGCCGTTGAGTAAAACTCAGCTGTCCGCCTGTCGCTGGCTGGCGTTCCCAGAGCGGCCTCCAGAAATCGACTCGCCTCCACGCATTCCGCCCCGGCGAACCCTTTCGTCTCCACCGATGACTGACCATCCGAATTGACGACAACTTCGATCGTCTTCGATGTTGTGTGCATCACGCTGCCCCTCCGACATGAACAGTGAGTTTGATCGCTCCGCCCGCGAGAGCCTGCTCAGTCACCGTGTGTCCCCGACGTCGCGATTCCAGTCGAGTCTTCTCAACCGCATACATCTGCAGAAGTGCGTCCAACCGCGACTGATCCCCCCACCGGCCATTGAAGTTGTCGTAGTGGACACGACCGGACTCGACATCGCAGACCACTGGATATCTCCACTCCGGCAACTCCACGCAGTAACCAGTGGCCTCGGTAGTAAAGAGCTTTGCCGTCCGATGAACGGGCCGCTCCAGCCCCAGCCGGTCGCAGCCGAGACGCAACGCCTCGGCATCTCTGATCTCAGTCCGAATGGTGACGATGTGTGACATGGTTTCCTTTCATTGCGTTAACTGTGCCATAGATGTCCTTAAACGAGCGAACGCGGTGCAGCACTTCACAGGGGAAGGCTGCACCGCGTTCGACGGTTTCAGGAACTGGTGGAAGGAGCGCAGCGAGTTTCTAAGGCGGAAGGCTCGCGTCACTCAACGAGGTCACGACTGACCGGATTGGGATTTGCGTTTCTGGATACTTTCGAAACTGCGACCATCCGGAACTTCAAGTCCTTTCGATTCATGCCAGAAGCGAATCGCCTGAGTGATCAGATCACGTGAGCATTCTTTTAACTCGGCGATGTCTCCATGCAGCCAGCCCTCTTCTCGTAAGGCCATCACTTCGTCAGCAATCTGCATGAATTGTGGCGGCGCCTCATTCTGACGTTTGAGGGCAGCGCGTCGCCGGTAACCGCTGGGCATTTCTTCGCCCGAGTCTGCAAAGGATTGCTTCAACAGCGCAGTCACTCTTCCACGCGAAAGCCCCATGCGAACTGCAATTTCCTTATTAGGAAGATCAAGTTCATAAAGTCGTCGAGCCTCCGCAGCCCGACTGCCGGCTGCAGGATCGACGATGTCAATTTCGATCTGATCGGCAGGCGACTGAGAGTCCTTGACGTCGGCCGTCAACGGCATTCCCAGCGAGTCCGCGAGTGACGATGTCTGAAGGGCGAATGTCGCCTTCAGAAAGTGACGTTTCCGTCCTTTCCGGCGAACTTCGTGAACAGTGATGACACCGCCAACCAGGTCTCGCAATGCGTACGCAGCGGCTGGCGTACTCTCGTGAAGTACAGTTCCGAGTTCCGCAAGCTGCTCGCGCAGCCATGCTTCCGTCGGAGGCTCAGCTCCGACATTCTGCTGCTGCAGGAGCGACGCTTCCTGCTGTCGCAGTTTCTGTAGTTCAAGGCGTCGGCTTTCGAGTCGTCTGGAAACATCAGGATCAGCGTTACCTGTCTCGATACGGTCGAGCAAACGACTGCGTCTTCGCTCCACTTCAGCAATCTGTTGCCTGATGGCTGCGAGTTGTGCCGGGACCCGGTCGTCCCGGTCGTGCCAGGCTTTCATGGCCGCATCAATCACGGCCCGTGTCCACACAGCAGAATCGACAATCTGTCGGCCGATCGCATCGAGAAGCAGCCGTTCTGCCAGTTCCCGATTGAGCTGCGTTTTGCAGGAACACGTTCCCCGCTTGCAGGCAGGACAGAACATGTACGCCCCATGAGCACCACCAACAACGAAATTGGCCCCGCACTCACCGCACTTGATCAGGCCGGACAGCAGGTGAAGTGGGTGCCCGGCTTCACGGTCTCTGAGCGATCCCTGGAACTTGCCACCTTCATTGCGGCGATGGCCGAACTTCTGCTCGTTCTCGTCGAGCAGTTCCTGCGCTTTGACGAACGTCTCCAGCTCAACGATCTGCAACTCCGGAAGCTGCCGAATCCAGCGTTCGGTTTCTTCTTCGGTCCGAGGTTCCTGGCGAACGTCTCCTGTTTCCGGATCACGCACATTCCGGCTCTGGCCCCAAGTCCAGATTCCCACATACTTCAGACGGCTGAGTAGTTCGGTCACCAGATTGTGCCGCCAATCCGGCGTGGACGCCCGATGATCCTTCGGAGCATTCTGAGCATTCAGTTGTTTGACCATCCAGGTGATCGACTGCCGTTCTACAACAAACCAGTGAAAAATCTTCTGAACCCAGGCAGCCTCTGTCGGATCGATGACATACCGCATTCGCGGTTTCGCGTTGCGCCCTCGTCTGGATGACTGTGTGCCTTCCACTGGTTCCGACGAGTAGCCAAAGCAGTAATCTCCGACCGAGAAGCCGTCTTCCACCGCCCCCTGCTGCCCTCGGAAAACGCTGGCCGCCAACTCCTTTAGAAACCGCTCGCTGACCAGACTGAGAATTGTGGCCAGAACTTCCCAGCCGCCTGCTGCTGAGTCGATCCCTTCGGTCACACTGACAACTCGAATTCCGTGCGTATGAACGAGTCGCTTCAGAATTGGCATCGTGATCACAGATTCACGAGCCAGCCGACTGACGCTGTAGAAATACAGCACCTTGAACTCGCCTGCTTCGGCAGCGCGAAGCAACTCATTCAGACCAAGCCGGTTTCGTTTCGTACCGGAGACAGCCTCGTCCGAAAATTCCAGGTCAACTCGCAAGTCGTGCCCGTTAGATTCAGCATTCTTCCGAGCCTCCGACTGCTGCTGCGTGATGCTTTCATCCCGCTGCTGAGCAGAACTGAATCGCGAGTAACTGGCCGCAATATTGGCATTGTCATCACCGGCACCAGCCCGGTCGCGTTGCCTCTGCCGTCGTCGAGCCGCGCGACCACCTGGAACCAAACCTGGGACGACTGCAGCACCAAGATATTCAGACTGTGCTGAAACTGTGCTGATTCCAATGCCAGGAAACCCCAGGTAACCGCAAACAACCACCACCAGCCAGAACACCGTAACCAACTGCCACAACGGATGTTGCGATCTAAACCAAGCCACAGTATCGTTTACGAAAATCCGGTAGCGGAGGTTCCCCCCCTCTCCGCTTTGATTCAAAGACTCTCAACGAGTCTCAAAAAGACGCAATCAGTTGCTCTGGCAACGGGTTGCGTCTTGTCGTTTCTGACGAGCTAGAAGACGGTGAAGTCGCACCGGGTTTCAATGGCTCTCAGCCGGAATCAGCCGTCCAGGCCAAAAAGTGTGACAAAAACGAGCCAACAAAATTGGCCACGTCGCCGCCGACGCTCGATGAGGTTCGCCGGATGGTCCAGGAATGCGACGAACTGCCGGAACATATCCGCGCGGCGGTGCTGGCGATGCTCTTAACAGTTCCGGTTCACTAAAGCATTGAGACGAGACCAATGGCACTGAAGAACTTCAAACCAATTAAGTCCACAACGCTTTCCAGTTGGGACGACCTTGTCAGGTACGAAACGGTTCAGCTTTCGGGAAAGGCACCGATGGTCTATCGGGGCCAGAAGGAAGAGAGCTGGGGCCTCACTCCATCGCTGCCCCGAGAACTTGGCCGTGTCTGCGAGGAACATACGGCCATGATTAGCAGAGAAAAGGAGTTGCTCCGGTCGTTTAAGAAGGCCGCACACCTTTATCTCGATTCTCGGCACCTACCCGCGACGAACGGCCTGATGGGGTGGTGGGCAACAATGCAACATCACGGAGCGCCTACGCGACTTCTCGACTGGACGAAGTCTTTTTTCGTTGCGCTGTATTTCGCTGCTGAAGATGCTTCAACTCAGGACGGGGCAGTTTGGTGCCTCGAACCCAATCGACTTAGAACTGAAACCGGTTCGCGAAGTGGGTTCTACGGATTCGACGATCTCGCCTCACCGGGCTTTGAAGACCTCGTTTACGGAAATCACCGCACATGGCTCGCGGTGGCTGAGCCGGAAGTACAAGTCGAACGAATGGTGGCGCAGCAAGGTTGTTTTTCGGTCAGCAACGATGTTCTATTTTCACACGATTCCGTATTGGGCAGCCTGACAATCGATTCTGATTCAAGCGAGTCTGCATTGAGCAAGATCATCATTCCCGCTGGCAGTAAGCCGGAAATTTTGAAACGACTGCTCAGGCTTAATATCTCTGCTCGAACGTTGTTGCCGGGACTTGACGGATACTCCCGATCGATGGTGGATGTGATTCGATCAGACGAAACAATTCCGAGAGGACCAGATGAGCCTGAATGAGCGATTCTGCCGAGCGGTGCGCGAAAGAAAGTGTGTCTGGTACCCTGACTGTTCCGTTCAGGGGGCGGTAAGGAACTCGCTCAGGAAGGACCCGCGACGGTTTCGGACCGCTGGACGAACACGCTCCGGAGTGGGGCCGGGAATTCCTGGACACGGGTAATTGTTGAGACGACTCTTGCCGATACTGCAAACTGCAATATACTGGTTGTGCAGGTCAACGATTCGGGGGAACTGGTGATGGTCTCGGGGAAATCTTCTGGAAAGTCGGGAGCGGCAGCCAGTCTGATGGTGCGGCTCGATGCGGACAGCAAAGCGGCTCTGGCTCAGGCTGCCGAACTGCGGAAGATCAGTCTTAGCGATTACGTTCGAACGGTGACGGTGCCGCAGGCAAAGCGGGAAGTCGCCGAAGCCAGTCAGAACACGATTGCTTTGAGCCCTGACGAGCAACTGAGCTTCTGGAATGCGCTCAGTCAGCAACCAGCGCTGACGCCCGCTCAGCGGGATCTCGGGGCTGTCATACGGGGCGAGGTTTGAATGGCTGACCGCGAATTGTCGCCGATTCGCTTTCCGGCTGACTTCCGGCTCGAAAGTCTGGAACGATCCCACCCTCGCAGCAAGTTCCGTTGTGGCGAGGCCGATGTCGATGCCTGGCTGTCGTCGAAGGCGCTTCAGCATCAGAAAAAGCGATTGAGCGCGTCAAAGGTTCTGTTGAGCGACGCAGGATCGATCGCCGGTTACTACACGCTGGCGACGGGGCAGGTTGATTTTGGTGACCTGCCGCCGGAAGAAACGAAGCGGCTGCCTCAGCGAGCGTTGCCTGTCGCGGTTCTGGCGTGGCTGGGAGTCGGCCTGGAACATCAGGGTTCTGGACTCGGTCGCCTGTTGCTGGCTCAGGCACTGCGGGATTGCTGGCAGGCAGGCCAGACTTTCGCATTCGTCGCCGTGATTCTCGACGCCGTGAACGACGATGCAAAGGCGTTCTACCAGCGTTGGGATTTCGAAGAACTGCCCGGCCATCCCTACCGGCTGTTTCTCAGCTATTCGCGACTCGACGCCATGCTAACCGGCGAATGATTGCCGCACACCGCGTCCCACCCGACTGAGCGAGGTGGGGGGGCTGAAATCCTCCGGGAGCTTCGGACCGCAGACCACCTGTATCGACGCGCGTTTTCGCCGAAAAGTTTTTGCCAGGGGGGGGGGGAGTGGAGCGGGTTGCCTGTCTCTGTGCTGTCTTGTCTTTGTGGTGTCCTGTCCTGTTCTGTAGGGACACAATCGACGACGACGGACTACTGCCGTCTACGGCGGTAGTCGATGGTGGCGCGTGGCCGTTGAATGCGTGTCGGTTGACGAAAAGGAGGGAGGGAGGTCGATAGATTTACTCGCTATCGACAGGAAACACGCCATTTCTGCCCCGCGCGTCTCGCATGGTCTGCTGGAGGACCCGACAACACTGGCGACCGGCTGGCGACGTGGCGGGGTTATCATGCGTGGTCGCTTGTTCCCACCGCTGCCAGATGGCAGGATCTCACCGGGTCGGAAGTCGCAAAGAGTCTCGCGGCTCAGCCGTGGCCGGATTGGCCGATGAGTGACGAGGCTCTGACTTCCAGACCGGTTCTGACATCGCCCGCGCCAATCGTTGGGCGAGTCACATCGAGAACACGCGGGACGGTTGCCGAGAGTCGACGCTCAGCAATCAAGCGGACCGGGTGACAGTGGCGGCTTTCTTCCCTTGCCCGCTCTGCATCCGGCCCGGCCCGTGCTGCAAGGGATTGACATGAAAGATTCGACGGAGCAACAGATTCCTTTTCCATTCAGCGGACCGGTAGCCGAGAAGATCGGTTATCCCGCAAAGCCGGGTAGCAGCCGATCAGCTTCCGTGCTTTTCGAGGCAGCCTACACCGAAGCCACACGATGGAAGGATGAGGCAGGCGATGCCTACCAGTTCACCGTTACTGGTGTTCCGAGCAAGTTGCTTGAAAAGGCACAAATGCTGATTGGATACACTCACGCTTTCGGGCTCTTCATGTGGGGGCAAATTATTGGCAACTTCGCTGATACGAATCTTGTACAAGATCGTAGAGACCTATTTCGCTGGTGCATGCTGTCTCGGGAACTTGTCCAACGTGCCCGATGTGACCTTTCACTGCTGGAGCCACGCCAGTGGCATTCCCCACAGCGGCGCATTGATGAACTCATTGAAACTGCCCGTCCGCTATTTCTGCGGAAGTCATTGCTTGAACCCACAGATGAAGGCCAGCAACGTATAGAGCGTCTTTCTGAGTTTCGCTTTCCTGTTGTCGATCCGCCTTTCGACGACAAGTCAAATCAGTATGTGGCACATTGGCTCAAGGGCATTATTGCCAGCGTTCATAGGTTTGCGACGGAACTTGGTTGGGAAAGAACAGACGAAGCCGTCGTACATTCTTCCATGTGGGCTGTACGGGATGAAACTGACGCCGATGATGCTATCGATGCCGTTCTAGCCTGGTGCGGCCCACAATGTTTGGACGAGTCCTACGACACGTCGATGCAGTATTCAAAGGAGGATGATCCAGACAGATTTAGCGGCTGTCTTCCTCCATTCCCTGTGATGTTTCGACCTTTGGTCGTCCAACACATCGTTTCTCAACTCACAGACGTGGACACGTCACAGCGAACATTCTTTGAAGTTGTGATGAAGCGACGAGTTGAATGGGCTGTGGCAATTGAAAATGCACACAGTCGAGTCGAGAACATGATTACGGCTCGATTGCGGAAACGTGCAGCAAAACTACTCCGATATGTTGAGCGAATTGCTGTCGCCAGGTTCCACATGCACATTCTTAACCATTGGGCAGAACCACATCGTGACTGGGAGGAAGAATGCGAAATGCTCACGCACGTTGCTCGCGATATGGTTGAATGCATCGGGTGTGGCATGAATTACGGTGGTAAAGAAAACGATTTCCAGCGGGCATCATGGCTCTCGTGGCCATTGATCTACGGTCCAGATTATTTAAAAGATGCTGCGGCACACGAAAGGTGGTTAGAGCGAATTCGCGAATTCAAAATACCGTCGGATCTGAATGACAAAGACGTAGTTGATTTTCGCGGGAATGCGATTCAAATCCTCTTTCACCACTTGCGGTCTTCATTTCATGCGGCCTCGCAACAGTTGAAGTGTGAATCGGCTCCGATTCCCGATGAGGTTCGATCGGTTGAAGACGCAACGAAAGTTCTTAGCCATTGTGTCAGGTGGTGTCGTGAATCTTTGAAATCAAGCCGCGAAGTGAATGCAGAAGTTGGTCGTAAAGTTCGAGAAGGGGGGCGTAGGGCAAGCCAAAGAGTCCACGGAGCGTCGAGCGAAAGAGAAGCCGAATATCGAGAGGCCGTCCTGGAAGTGTGGGCGGCACATCCGGAACAGGGAATATCATGGGTGCGGCGTAAGGTTGCTGAGGAAAAAGGTGTCCATGAACGCACCGTCTTGCGATGGACCAAAGGCCTTAAACGCCCACCAGAAAAATCTGAGAAAAACAAGACTCAGGACTAAGTGACAGTCCTCTCACTGTCACTGAATTCCCACATAACGTCCCGCACCAACAGGAGACGACCTGATTGGACTCAAAATGACGGGAGTTAGTCGATGATGGCCACGAATAAGCGAACCGGGGAATGCTCCGGACTAGTGGACGTGCAAGAGGTGGCTCGGTTGGCGAGCTGTTCGCCTCGGCATGTGTTTCGGCTGGTGAAGCGGGGGATGATTCCGCCGCCGGTCAAAGTGGGAAGGCTCACGCGGTTTCAACGTGAGCTGATTGAACGATGGATTTTGGAAGGCTGCCCGCCCGTGAAGAACGGGGGCCGCCGATGATCACTCAGGCTAAACCGCCGGTTGATGAAGCCGCCGACTCGCTGCTGATTGATGCTCGCGAGCTGGCGCGGTTGTTGTCGGTGTCGCTCGCGACGCTGCATCGCATGAAGTCAGCCGGAAAGATCGGGCCGCGTGAGCTGGCTTTGTCGCGGATGCTGAAAAGATCGCCGGCCAGATCAATGCCCAACTGGGGAGTTCTGCTCCCACCATGCTCGCGTTCGAGCCGGTTTCCGTGGCCGAGCTGCGGCGGTCGTTTCTCGACCATCACGAGCATGTGCTGCGATCGTCACTGGCCACCGTCCGCAGGTACCGCGCCGCGACTCAGCATCTGGAGGACTTCTGTGGACAGCTTCCGTCGGCACCGCCGGCCCATGAGATTTCTGCGGACCACTTTGTCCGTTACTTGCGAGAAATTCATGTCTATCCGAACGGTCATCCGAAGTCTCAACGGCGAAAACTGCGAGACACCGGCGTGCTGTTCATCCTTGAGACCTGCCGGTCGATGTACGGTTTCGCGGCTCGACGACGACATCTGCCACCATACGCTGAGACTCCTTTTTCGGAACTGAAGCAGTTTCGTTTACGCGTAGAGGACTCGAAGCCTGTCCATGTCTTTGATGCCGGTACAGAAGTGCGTTTTCTTCAGGAACTGAATGACTGGGCATTGCCCATTCACTTTGTGCTGGCGAAGACAGGTCTGCGTCCCGGTGAATTGACTCACCTGCTGATCGAAGACCTGGACCTCGACGATGGCTGGCTGTTCGTTCGCAACAAAAGTGCTCTCGGGTGGCGAATCAAGACCGGCCAGGAACGCGCAGTGCCTCTGTGTCCGGAAGCGGCTGCAGTCTTCCGACGTGTTGTCGGACAGCGACAGCATGGTGTTGTCTTTCTGAGGCCACGATTTCGTGATGAATTGCCGACACTGGCCGGACCGCTGTCAGATTTGGAAAGCGTCGCCGAACAGCGGCTTTCACAGCTGCAGAATTCTGCAGAGCCGATCAGCCGTGTTGAGTCCGCGAAGGTTTTACGCATCGTCTGGCGTGACGCAGGGCTGATTCGCACAGACGCCATTCGCAAGGCCTTCATTCGAGCCGGTCTTGCGATCGAACGTCCGGAGCTGACCTGCCCGAAGTGCTGGCGGAAGGTGTGCTCATACTACCGTAGCTCCTTGAGATTGCGTTAGGTGAAGGGGATTTCAGCTTGTTTAGGGTCTCGCCTGGGCAGTTGGCGGCCGCTGTGGACGGCGGCTATTTCGGATTGGACG
>Ga0316208_1003921_pt1 | contig 10241 bp, 7 predicted proteins | sample 3monopyrite_MG_FD_204944 | JGI IMG/M metagenome (GOLD analysis project Ga0316208, IMG submission 204944) | Microbial mat bacterial communities from mineral coupon in-situ incubated in ocean water Damariscotta River, Maine, United States -... | ecosystem: Environmental > Aquatic > Marine > Coastal...
TCTTTCTCTTACTAAATTTACTTACCCAGAGCAAGACCAATCTGATTCTACTTTTACAATTGTTAACCCAACTTTATCTTCTGACTCTTTATACTTCGAAGAGCAATTAATAGCAACAGAAGTAGAAAAGGAGTTTGCTACTGAAATATGCAATACTGGAAATTCCAAATTTATATATAATAGTGCAAAGTTTCAAATAGGTAAACACTTTAAACTAATTGATAAACAGTTTCCAAATGAAATATTACCAAATCAGTGCGATGAATTTACTATTGCTTTCAGACCATTAGCTAGAGGGACAATAAGAGATACATTAATAATTCCTAGCTGTGGAAAAGAATTTAGAATACCTATTTTTGCAATTAGCAGAGATAGAGCTTTGACGAGCTTTGAAACGCCTATAGACTTATTTGAGGCTTGCGTTGGCGATACCTCTTCTAAAAATATAATTTATATAACCAATGATGATGAAATCCCTGTATTAATAAACAATGTATTTATAGCAGGTGAGAATTCAGAAGTGTTTTTCAAAAACGAACAAGTATCCAACCAAACTTTAGCACCTAAAGAAAATCTAAGGCTTACATTTAATGGTGTACCTGATACTCTCGGATTAATTCAGTCAAATGTAAGAGTTACTTATGAGAATCTGGATAATATTTATCAAGAAACACCTATACAAATATTTGGGATTGGAACATATCTCGAACTAAGTAATGAAGTGCTTTCTTTTATACCCGAGATTAAAAACAGAATTTTAACAATCAAAAACACAGGCGTCGATCCTCTAACAATTTTTGGAATTAATGTGCAACCTGCTTCTGAATTTGATATACTAACAAATTTTCCAATTACTATTAACCCTAATCAAAAAGCTGATATTGAGGTAGTATGGAAATCTAATACTATTACAGATGCAAGTTTAATTTTAGATGCCAACCCTTGTCCATTGCAAAGAAATATTCCTATTAGAAAATATGAATCTTTCTCTGAAATCATTATAAATGATGTTTCGGTCGATCCCGCTATTGATGAACCAGTGGAAATTAAAGTTGATTATGCTAATAATGAAAATTCACCATACAATGGAATTAGAACTTTCGAAGGTATTTTCACGATCGGATATAGGCATTTTTTCCCGACTGGAATAAAGACACAATATCAATCTGCAGAATTTGAAAATTTGGGAGAAGAAGATGGGTTGAGAAGGATTAAAGTGAAAATTACAGGAAACTTTATTGATCAAGGTGAATTATTCACTCTTATAGGTGCATCAGGACTTGCAGACACTGAATCTACTAAAATGAGCTTTGAAACTGAAAATTCAACTCTATTTAGCTCAGCAATAAATCATAAAATTACAAATGGTGAATTCTATTTAATTAATCTTTTCAATAATAGAAAATTAATCAAACGCTCTTCATTATCAATAAATTTAATTAGTCCCAACCCTGCTCAAAAAGAAATTGATATAGATTTTTCTACTTCTTCAAACTCTAAAGTATCATTATTCTTATATGATAATTCGGGTTTACTCCTTGATGAAATTAAAATAAAAAATATAAATATTGGCGTAAATAAATTTAATTATAATCTTCCTGATCTGCCCCCTGGAAAATACACAATCAAATTATCATCTGATAATGCACTTGATAATAAAGAATTGTTAATCGTAAAATAATATGAAAAAAATACTTGTCCTCTTTTTAATTTTTTGCTCTTATTTAGTCTCATTACATAATACGAATAAATTATTCGCTGATGAGCAAAAGACTAAAATAATCTCTAAAAAATATTCAAATTACTGGCTTAAAACTTCATTTGGTAGTAATTTTAATATGCACAATGCTAAATTTTCACAATTACCAGGTACAGATACGCTTGCCTCCGAGATGACTGAAGCATTAACCAGCTCATATTTTATCAATTTTGGTCTAGAATATTTATTAAAAAATAAATTATTTGGAATGAAATCAAAATACTCACTTGCTCTTGGTTTAAATAAATTAAACGCTGATTTTTCAAAAAGTAGATTTATTGGAAATGACATTGACCCACTTGAATTTTCCCCTGCATCGTCCACACAGGAATTATTAACAGATTTGTCCTACATATCTATTAATCAAAAACTGTATTTCGAAGCATTTGAGAATCTACCACTTTCATTTGGTTTGGGATTTGCCGTTATGTTCCCAGTTTCAACTATTTACGAGCAAGCAGAAAAATTAACAAATGCACTTCCTGGTACTACTTTTGAAAATGGTTCATTAAGTAGGGGAGAGAGTTCTGGCGAAATAAAAAAGATGAATTCTTATAATATAGGACTTGATTTTAGCTTGAGATATAAAGTTTATTCTTTCTCTAATATTGATTTTTACACTGATTTGGCATATTCCTATGGTTTGATTAACTTAAATGAAAATGTTGATTGGAAAGTTAATACTTTCTCTGCAGGCATTACTATTGCTTATCGAACCGAGAAAAAGAAAATGATAATACCCAAAAATCCTATTACACCAAAGCTACCTAATCCACCAAAACCTCCGAAATTAATTCCACTTATTATGGAACAAATTGTATCCAATAATGACAAAAATCTTCATAATAATCAATCAATCAATATTAATATAAGCGTTAAAGAATACTTCGAAGAATATAAACTTCAGCCTTATATATTTTATGAGAATTCTAATATAGAATATTTATCTGCCAGTAATAGAAATCTTACTACTATTGAAAAAAGTGCTAAAATGGAGATGTTACTATCCATAATCAAATACTTGAAAAATAATTCCGAACTTACTGTTACCATAAATACATACGAGCAAGACAAAAAAGGAGTTGCTCAAAAAAGAATCGATAAATTAGAAACAGATTTGATAAACGCAGGAATAAATAAAAATAGAATTTATAAAAAAGTCAATATATTAGACCTTTCTTCCTTGAAATATGACGAGTTGAAAGAGGAATATAATAGAGTAGAATTTCAGTTTTCAAATAATATCAAATTGGTGCCATATTCCTTTACAAAGAAATCAATTTTTAATATAAATGAGGATGAATATTTGGTAGAACTTCGGTCGAATAGAAGTAATACCAAATTTACGAATAAAGTCAGATTAAATGGTGAGAAAATTATTGAAAATAAAAGAGAAAAATTTAAGGTGAAATTAAATAATTCTCTTGGTAAATACTTTAATTTTACTGAATTAAATCAACTTGAAATCGAAAGTACTGCTGAAAGTGGGAACCAAAAACAGCAGTCTGTATTTCAATTAGGAATTAGTTCGAATATCGTTAGCCGTGATACAATTCAAAATATTATAACACTTAATGATGGCAACCAAGTTGAGCAATATGTTGCTGCATATTTTGAATTCGATTCCGCAGAATTAAATGTATATAACAAGGATTTGATTGATAAAATTAGAGAAGCAGTCAGTCATAATAAAAGAGTAGTAATTCTGCCACTTACTGATAATCTTGGTGATATGGAACATAATAAAGCATTAGCTAAAAGACGTGCGGAAAATTATCTTAGATTATTAAAGTTGGAGAAAAATAGTATTGAAATTGAATATCCTAAAAAGTTTGTATTTTCCAATAACCACCCTTATGGGCGTATGCTTAACCGGTCAATTATCGTTCGTATTTTCAGCAAATAATTTAAAAATACAAAACCCTATAGACGAGCTATAATTATTCTCTTTGAATAAAGTTATTAATTTATATCTAAAGTAAATTCTAAAATTAAAATTTTGAAAATTAATTGCAATAAATACAAATAGTTCTTGTCTATTAGTTTAGTTTAGTTTAGTTTAGTTTAGTTTAGTGGCATTGTTAGTTATAAACACAAGTAAACTTTTAACAACTTAGTCAATAATTCAAAGGTTTATTTGTAGTTTATAATAATCAGTTAATATATTTTTTAAATTAAATGAGGCAAACGATGTCTATAATTTTTGATAATCTTACGATTATGCCAATGGGAACAGCGCAAGTTACAATAATAAACAATAAACTTGAGGTGACAAATATAGGAAACACAGGTTTTGATGGAATAATGATTGAAACACCTGATCAAGATATTAAAATAAATTTTGATAATATTAACCTAGGTACAAATGGCAATATACGAACTACAACTTTAGCATCTAATGATAGTGGGAGTATTTTTGCTATGAATCAATCAAATACATTTAAGGACTCTATTACTGATAAAATAAATTTCGCCTATGATTTTAATTATATGGCTAATACTTATCAAATAGTAGGTTATAAGAATGGAATTAAAGTATTTGATATTGCTAAAAAAAATCCAACTGGTGGTGGTACAGGTGGTACTCAGTCTGAAGAACCAATTTCTATTATAATAGCAGTCGCAACCACAGTAATTGCTTTGGTAGCAATTTGGGAAGCGATAAAGCCTTCAAAAGAAATTCGTAATGTTTTTGAATTTTATCCTGATGGCAGAGTTAAAAGTATTACCCCCGTTGTTCTTGAAGATCCTGCTCCTATTGACATTGAAGTTGATGGTCAGATATATAATGTTGATCAATGGGGAATAACTTCAACAATTAATTACGCCCAATCAGATAATGTTTCAAAACCTATTATTAAAGGAACTCAGATTACGTGCACAGGTGTGCCAAACCTGACAATTGAGTCTATATTAATGACTTAATAATTATATTCAATTTTATCGTTTCTATGTTAATTCATAGAAACGATTATTAAAGGTCTCTTATTATGAAAAACTTGCTTTATTTGATATCTGTTCTTATGTTTATTAGTTGTAATAATGACAATATATATGAAAATGGAGATATTCGTAAATATACTGTTCGGCATAATAATGTTCAAATCAATACAATAGAATTCAATACTAAAATAAATTGGGAAGAAAACTTAGTAAACGAATGGAATGTTGAAATTAGGAATTCAGATTGTATTTTATTTAAAAAATATATTACTCAAACTGATGTTGGGTTGATACGGACAAATTTTATGTTACCAACCTTAAACGACTCTTTGTTTTGGTCTTATCTACCAAATTTAATTTTCAATGAAAATTTGAAAATTGGTGATTCATTAACAAAAACAAATACCAAGCAAATTATTGAAACTGGAAAATTATATGAATATGATTTTATAATTGAAAACTTGGGTAAGGTTATTTATCAAAGCGAAATGAAATTAAATTCTGTAGATTGTAACCACAGAAAAATATCATTTAAGTATAATAATAATAACTTTAATATCGACTATTATTTCAATGAAAAATTTGGTTTGATTTATTGTCGCATAAGTGTTAATAAGAATATTTATACATTAGACTTAATCAGTTTTACAAAGAAAAATAATCTAATCTTATAAAATTATGTGTAATAAAAAACATTGAAACCAATTTAAGCACATTAATATTTAACTTGCCAAATACTATAGCTCTGCCTTGCAATAAACTATGTTAGATACTTTCCTACACAAGAAATATGCCAAAATCTATCCGACCAACTGCTCCTTATGGGCGTATGCTTAATCAGTCCATTATTATTAGGATTTTTGGAGAATAAATTTATAATGCAACATGATTTCTGATTTTCGTTTGGTAAAACTATATATTATTGTTTAACTTTTACTAATACTTCAAGATATTCTATTTTAGATATAAATCTAATATAGAATATCTTGTCTTATCAATATCATACGTAAAATCAAATACACTATTTAAATTTTAAAACCTTAAATTATAAGTCATAGCAAACGATACTTTATAATCTATCGATAACTGGACACCATTATAATTTTCATATAATGGATAATCAAACAAAAGTGATGTTTGAATTAATTCATCGAATAAATAAATTATTTGAGTGCTGATAAAAAATATATTATAGCCAGAAGCATCAATTAATTTATTATCTCTTTTATCTTGTGCTCTAAATTCATGCTTCAATTGATAAAGTGAACTAAATTTATCACTTATACCATAGAGCATATTTATTGAAGTAGCAACTCTAGTCCCATTTGTATATTTTGTACCAATAAAATCTGTATCGGTATTCATATCTATTCTATTAAATAACATTAACTGTAAGTCATTATAATTCAAAGGGTAATTCAAATAGAGGTCGGATATAAAGCCTAAAGCATTGCTTGATGGCTGTACATCTATTGGTAAAACTACATTATTTGATAATTGTTGTTCTCTGGTAAAAGGAATCTTAATTCCTAAACCAAAAGATAAGTCAAAATAATTATCAATTGCATTTAAAATGCTATATTTAGGAAGAATTGTCAGCTCAGTTAATCCAAAGCCTTCTAAAATATTATCTGAAACATCTAAATTGTAATCCTGAGTTTTTGTAATATAATATCCTGATTCTAAAGTCAATGTAAAGTTATTTGTAACACCATAGGAAGCTAATATTCCAATAAAGTTATAATATCCCTTATTGAGTAAATCAAAATCAGATATTGAAGAACCATCTCTGTAATCTGCTGAAATTCCATATTGATAATATGTAGTAAATTTCAGATTATTCTTCCAAACTGTTCCTGAACTTAATGAACCAACAGTCGGTCCACCAGGAGAACAACATTGGGCAATTATATAGCTTGGGCTACTAAATATTATTAAAATAAATATAAGTTTACCTAACATTAATAACTATCTCCTTAGTTTCTGTATTTCCTTCTCTGTCACTTACTACACATTTGATGACATTATTGCCAACACAACAAAAGGCAGCTGTATAGACAACTTTTGAGCCAGCTCCTATTATATCTCCTGCTGAAGCATTCCATTTATAGCTTATGCCAGTGCCAATAACTTTAGCACTTATTTGAGTACTGCCACCAACGCTAATTTCGAATTTATCAGAATCAAGTGATTTAAATTCAAATTCTCCTTCAATCTCATTTTCTCCATAGATACTGCTATTTACTTCTGTTGGTTTTTCATTACAAGAAGTAAATATTAATGCCATTATAATCAATAGTGTGTTTAATTTTAGATTTTTCATCTTTTTTCCTTATTTATTTTGTATATAATATTACAACAATATAATTGTATAAGCAAATACTTATATAGCTTTACGAATTTAAAATAAAGTTATTTTAAATATTATTTTAATTTAATATGATTTTGAAAAACATAGTCCGTTTAAAAGAAGAAAAACAAGAGTTGTAGTATTATTTGATTTAGATACTTTAACAATACTTTTATCATCTAAACCGATTTTCCAAAATAAATATATATGTATTTTCTATGAATTGTCCCATAGTTATTAAAAACCAGGCTTTATCATAAGTAAATTTAATATTTTAGTGATAAATATAATCTTAACCAATAATTAACAATTAATTAATAATAAATAAACAGTTAAATGTTATTTTTGCAAAGTTAAATTTTTAAAATATTATAAGGCTTAATATGCTTGTATTTAGAACACTTACTTTTGCATTTTTATTAACTATGGTGGCAACTCCACTTTTTTCTCAAATGGTTATAAAAGGGAAGGCATACGCAGATTATTATTATAATGTCCAAAATAATAATTCTGACTTTGAAGGACTAAATGGGTTTTGGTTTAGAAGAGTTCGGCTTACTGTTGACAATAAAATATCTGATATTTTGAGTACAAGGTTCAGAATTGAAATGGCAACGAACGGTGACTTCACTACAAATGGAACAATTGACCCTTACTTAAAAGATGCCTATGTAAATATAAAAGCACCTATAATTGGAAAAGACTTATTTAGAATTGGTATAATGGAGACAATTGGAAAGAAAACAGTTGAAAAATTATGGGGATACAGGGGCTTTGAGAAAACACCTACAGATTTTTATAAATACAGGTCGTCACGAGATTTTGGGCTATTATTTACTGGGAAGCGTGGAATATTCGATTATAGCTTGATGATAGGTAATGAATCAAGCAATAAAATGGAAGTTAATACTAAAAAAATGTTTTATGGTAATATAGGTGTCAAACCGATTGATGGGCTTTATATTCAGACTTATTACGACAGAACTATTAACGATGATTATGAGTCTGCAATGGCACAACTTTTTGTTGCTTACGAGTTGAAAAAATATGGAAGACTTGGCGTTTTATTTTCAAACATAAATCAAAATTCTGGCGAAACTATTGAAGATAGTCTGACAACAGTTGATCAAAGTAATAATATCTTATCAATTTATGCAGTAGCGTATTTACATAATGATTTAGATTTGATTTTAAGATTTGATTGGCTTTCAGATGAATTAATTAATCCAACTAAGATGGCTTATACACCACTAACAAGCACAAAAGGAAGAACCACAGGTATATTTGCTGGATTATCATATAAAGGAATTAAAAATTTATTTATAATGCCATACATCGGGTACTTTGCATATGAAGAAGAGGGTTTAGATGCAGATATTTATACCCGACTAACTTTTGAATTCAGATATTAATACTACTTTTTAATATTATATTAAACCGTATTAAGTTAGAAAATATATACCGCCTAAAGCTTAATTTGCTTTATGCGGTTTTCTTATTTAATTAAATAAAGATAAAGAAGAAATAAAGAAGATATAGATACGGAAACCATTTTAAAATAGATTTCGTAATAATTAATTGACGATTGTGTATATTTGTAAATGAAATACATATACATAATGATTTTTATACTCCTATTTTCTTGCGAAAAGGAAAAAGCAGTACAGCTCAAGTTGGGTGAATGGCGAGGAGTATTGCAATTGGATTCTGAAAATGAATTACCATTTAACTTTAATTTTTCATTTATTGATTCTGGTTTTACAATTAGCGTTTTTAATGCTGAGGAAAAAATTGTAGTTGATGACGTAATATATATAAATGATTCCTTGCTAATCCAAATGCCTTTTTATCAATCCGAGTTTGCTTTACTTAATTTTGGTGATAGCCTCAAAGGGTATTACTATGATAAATCTAGGTCAGAAGATTATAAAATCCCTTTCATTGCTTTCCATAATGAAAAATATAGGTTTAAACCCAGTTCTGAAAAAATCATTAAATATCCAACAATTCGTAATTTCGAAGTAAGTTTTAGCCCTAATACAGATAATCAATACAAAGCAATATTAAATATTAATAACATTAGCCCAACAAGAATATCTGCAAATTTTGAAACTGAAACTGGTGATTATAGATATTTAGAAGGAATTATAGACAACGGTGAATTAAAATTATCTTCCTTTGATGGAGCCCATGCTTTTTTATTTAAAGGAAAATTAATTAATATTGATTCTATTTACGGTAGATTCTGGTCTGGGAATCACTGGAAAAATAATTGGTCTGCTCGAAGAAATGATACATTCCAATTAACCAATCCGTACATGCTTACAAATAAAACCAATGAAAAAGTTAATTTTAGCTTTCCAGATTTAGAAAATAATCTAATTAGTTTATCAGATGATAAATATAAAAACAAACCAGTAATATTACAAATTATGGGTTCGTATTGTCCTAATTGCTTAGATGAATCAAAGTATTTATCAAAAATTTATAATAAATATAAGGTAAATGGTTTGGAAATTATCTCTTTAGCATTTGAGAGAAGTACGAAAGGAGAACAAAAAGGAATTAGAGAAAAAGTATTTGAAAATCTTAGGAGATATAAAAAATCAATTGGTATAAATTATGAAATATTATTAGCTTCGATGAGCAAAGATAAAAAAGAAGCAATTAAGCAATTACCTTTTTTAGACAAAGTACTTTCATATCCAACTACAGTATATCTTAATAGAAACCATGAAGTTATAAAAATTCATACTGGATTTTACGGACCAGCATCTGGAGTTAAATATAATCAATTCATTACAGAAAATAAGTTGCTATTAGATAAATTATTGAATTAATTTAGTTAAAATATCAAACATTTAACCTTATAATTCGTAATTTATTTATAGTAATAAATCAACTAACCAAAAAGAAACACAATAATGAAAATATTCACTTATATTGCGTTAATAGTATTAATTGTTATAGGATATAAATCAACTAATGCACAGTTTTTTGAAATGCTCAAAAACGAGGTAAAAAAACAAAAACTATTAGGAGATGACGATTTACCTTTTTCAAAAGATGAAGCTGCAAAAGCAATAAAAGAGGCATTAGTAAAAGGAGTTTCAAAGGGTACTAAAGTAATATCTAAGAAAAATGGTTTTTATAAAAATCCAGAGATTAAAATTCCTTTTCCTGAAGATG
>Ga0316208_1003923_pt1 | contig 10239 bp, 10 predicted proteins | sample 3monopyrite_MG_FD_204944 | JGI IMG/M metagenome (GOLD analysis project Ga0316208, IMG submission 204944) | Microbial mat bacterial communities from mineral coupon in-situ incubated in ocean water Damariscotta River, Maine, United States -... | ecosystem: Environmental > Aquatic > Marine >...
CGCGCGTGATAGCAATGCTCTTCATGCCGATGAATTCTTACGTGACGTAATTCAGACTCGATGGACACTCGAAGATGCCAGTATGGAATCGTCGGAAACTCGTCTACGTGCGGTACTGAAATCGTGCCGGGCGCCGGAAAGCTGCGTCGGGCTCCACTTTAGAGAGGGAAGCTCTGTCCGCAGTCACAAACCTTGCGGCGTACGTGCAGAACAGCGTTGCATTTAGTGCAGGTTTTCTGCCATTGCTTTTCGCCGATCGGCTGCTGGGGAAGAGACGTCTGCTTCTTCAGTTTGACGGCTTCCATCCGTTTGGCGTCCGACTGATGAACGGCGCACTGAGGATGGATTCCTGCCGATGAATATGAAATCTCGGAACATACCGGGCAACGTTTTCGTACGCGAGGCTCGAATAGCGGCGTCGGTTTTCGATTGTGCATACGGTTTCTTCCAGCGAGCGTGGACTCGAACCCGCACGCGGCTGCGGGTGATTTGGTGTCGAACGAAAGCGATTCAGGTCACGAGAACGGTGTACTCTGCAGGATGAAAACTCGTCCGCTCTCGCGCTCAAAAGTCCGACCATTCCTGACCGGCGCAGAATAAGCACCGGACGTTGTTGACGCCCGGTGCTTCAGTCAGAATGAATTTCTGGCCAAGTGCCAGCAGACTCCAGCTAGACTGCTCTTACGTTCTCAGCACATGGGCCCTTTGGTCCAGAGCCGACAGTGTATGAAACCTGCTGTCCTTCATAGAGCTGATCGAATTGGCCTTCTGCGACTGCGGAACTGTGGAAGAAGATATCCTTCCCCGATCCTTCGTCGATGAAACCAAATCCTTTGTCCATAATCCGTTTGATCGTGCCTTCTGCCATTGCTTCTGTCCAGTTTTTCAAAATGTCTACAAAGTTCATTGCGTGATACATTCACGTAAATCCGTTTGCCTTCAAATGGACTGTACTCGATATCGAACAAAGAATCGCGGGCGACACCCAAAACCTGCGAAATGGTTTGCATTGCCATGCGGTCGACGAGTCAATTCGCCGGATAATGGCCGAAAATTGCCTGCCGACGCTCGTCGCTGAGACCTCGCAAGGTCGCGATATTTGTTGATGGGATCTGGTCGGGATCCGGGTAGTCGGCCAGAACCCGTGTCACGGTGCTTTCACGAAGCACGTGCAGCAACGGGTACGGAGAACGATTCGTGAGGTTTTCAGGATCGTCCGACCGCGTGCCTGCGAACTGATAATCCGGATGGAAACTTGCGATCTGGAAGTGGCCTGGCCAGCCGAGTCGTTTACCGAGTTCGTCAACTCTGCCGAGGAACTCGTTGTAATCTCCAAACTCGCGCAGCAGATTGACGACGATCAGCAGCGTCGTTTCGGTGACCGCCGGGTCGGCCTGGTCAAGAATCTCAGCTTCGGCTCGAAGAGCATCCAATATTTCGTCTTCGGAAGTCGCTTCAGTGACCACCAGTCGTACGCGACCGGCATGCCAGTGTTCACCGGCAAACGGACACAGGCCCAGGCCCAGCACTGCCTGCTCGACCCACTCGCGAACGAGTTCGATTTCGGTACTTGCCATCTACTTCTCAGTGGTCGTGAGAATTGGTCGAAGTTGATCGAGGTGAAGCTGACGACCTCGCTGCAGGCTTCAGTAGAGACCATAGAAAACCTGACTGGCTGCGAAAAGCCACAGCATTGGCATCAAGCGATTCCGCCGTTCGCCGTGGCTGCACACCTGCCGCGCGATGGAGAAGGGCGGAAGACGGGGGTCCCTCTCGTCTGGACCGGAGCGGATCACCGCTTCGTCGCACTTCAGATCGAGATTCACCGATCGCTGATCAGCACCGCAGCAATATCGAAAGTTGAGGTGCCACTATTTGCGCAACGGATGGGTCAATGCTTCGGGATTACTAACCAGTTGCCTCCCGCGTTCGATGAGTCTGACAACGGCGATAGCAATCTGCCCGATGCCGAACAGCCAGCACCACAGATCGGGCCTGTGCATTAGCGCGGCGACAGCGCCGAATGTCACATGCTCAGCCTCGTCCAGCGCGAATACGGATCGGTGCCTGAACCACAGCCATCCCAAACGTTGCTTGATTGTTTTTGGCGATGACCGTCTGACTTCAAGTTCGGCGTATAGTTCCTGTCTTCGCTCGCGAGACTTGTCGAGGTAGTCCTTGTCCCGACTGATCGCGATAAACATCGTTTCCAGCTTGATGTAGTAGCGAAACAGGAATCCGAAGCACGACAGGAAACCAAGTAGGAAATAGTAGGTTTCACCCGTCAGCTTGTAGGCGGCGATCGACATCGCTGCGTTGATGATGCCGATCTTTAGAACGTCGAGAGTTTTATCCAGGTAGTCACCGATCGCCGAGGATTTCCCGGTGTAACGCGCCAACTGCCCGTCGAGACAATCGAGGATGTACGAAAAGGGCAATAGCAGGACTGGAAGAATGGCCCAATCGCCGCGAACGACTATCAGCAGGGCGGCCAGCGTGTAGAGCAGGAAGGAGGTGATCGTCACCATATTGGGCGTCAGCAGCTCAATACGGCTGGCGGTTTTCAGCAGCATGTTCGCCAGTCTGGGATACCACAAATCGCCCCAGTTACTGAAGTAATTTGGCTCGATCACAGACGCGCGATCGGGATATTCACGAGACGCCATGGACCGCTGCTTCCTCTTGTTGATCTTGCCCCTGTGGAGTCAACATCGCTTCCAGAGAAGACGGTGAAAGGCGTCCCCCGACCGTGGCAGCGACCGGTTCAGGATCGTGCGACTGACTCCACTGCACGAGTCGGTTGTAGTCGCCGAGGTGATCCACTTCCGTCCAGAAGGCCCCGTCGACATCTTTATGAAAGATGTCAAATCCGTCGTCGATAAACGCGTACAGCACGCCTTCCCACCAGTTTCTGAAATCGCCGCGAACGATCATCTCTTCAAGCCGTCGTGTGAACTCCGCGATGAAGCTCTTGTCGATGCGAACGATGCCGACGTACTCGCAATCCGTTTCCTGGTTGGACAGCTTGTTGCCTGTTTTAAGAATGCAATCTCCCCGGACGCCGAATCGGAAATCGGCGTCGTCGATTCTCGTGCAGTCTGACAGCATCACCGCGCTACCCGTTTGAGCAATGGCCGTATCGAGGACGGCATCAACATAGTAGAGGTCAGCGTTCATCAGAATGACGTCGTCGTGCAAAAGGTCTCGCGCCAGCCATAACGACGCGATGCTGTTTGTCACCTGAAAGTACGGGTTGTGTAGATACTTGACGCGCGACTGCAGCTCCTGATGGATCAGCTCGCTCTTGTAGCCGGTGATGACCGTGATGTCCGTGATGCCTCGACTTCGAAGCAGCGACACCGATCGACTGATTAAGGTGACTCCGCCTGCTTCAATCAGGCACTTCGGACGATCTCCGTTGATTTCTTTGAGCCGCGAACCGACTCCGGCAGCCATAATGATCGCTTTCACGCTTCGACCCTTTCAATGAGTGAGTGGGCGGCGCGAGAGGAGATGCCTCTTAACGCTGAAATTAGACTCGCGATATCGGCATCTTTCTGCGCACCCATGTGGGCAATGCGAATGACGTGGGATTTCAAAGAGCCTCCGCTGGGGGCAACGACAATGTCATGTTGAATTCGTAACTCCTCAACAACTTCCTCAGCGTCAAGTCCGTCGCACCAGAGCGCCGTCATCGCGTTGGAAGAACGAGCGGGCAGGATCCTGAATGCCGAGAGTTCGGGATCGTCGAGCACCGCCCGAAATGATTCGGCGCGTTCCTGGTGCTCGAGCACTAGCGCGGGCAGAGTTTTATCCTGAATGTCCAGCAGACGCTGATGCAGCTGAATCAGCAGGCCGATGGCTGGTGTGTACGGCAACTGACCACGCTGCTGATTGGCGAGGTAATTAGCGAGGTCGAAGTAGAGGCTCTTAGGATGTCCCTGCCGCAGTCGAGTCACCGCTTCCTCGCTCATCGCGACGAATGATAATCCCGGCGGTAATGCCAGCGCTTTCTGAGAACTCAGGATCGCCACATCAACATGCCAGCGATCCATTGCGAATTGATCGGCGCAGATAGAACTGATTGCGTCCACGATGAAGAAGACGCCATGCCGTCGAGCCAGCAGACCGATCGCCTCGATGTCGTAAAGATGGCCGATCGACGTCTCGTGAGCATTGATCAGTAGCGACGAGTATCGATTGTCGCTGAGTTGGACGGCGAGATCGCTCAGATCCAGATCGGCTCCAATCGGGACGACGATCTCATCGTAGGCGATCGAATGAGTGTCGCAGAGGTCGCACCATCGTTGGCCAAACGTTCCGCCGTTGATGACGAGTACTCGATCAGACGCGTCGAGAAAATTGAGGACTGCGGCTTCCATGGCCGCCGTGCCGGAGCCCGTCAGCAAGGCGACTGAGCCGTCAGTCTGAAACAGATGTCTCAGGCCGCGCAGAACATTGTGCGTGAGTTCTGAGAAATCTTCCGTTCGATTGTACGGAGGCTGCTTCGCACCAATGGCAAGGATGTGTTCTTCAATGGCTACCGGGCCAGGAGTGAACAGTTTCCAGGATGGCTGCGAACTCTGATCCGATAGTTCAGTCATTACTACCGGAATTCTTCTTGTTCAGCTTCGCTTTGCGTTTCTCCTTGGGATTCAGCTTGGCCTTCTTCTGCTGCTCCTTTTTGCCTTTGTCTTTGCTTCCCCCTTTGTCACCCATAGCTGATCTCCCTGCTGTATATGTGCGGATTCATACCGTTTCGATCTGCGGAGATGACGAAGCAGTCTCCACTTCAGGCGATGGCAGGGATCCGAGCGACGGAATAAATGAGCCCGATTTCGGCTACGCGAATATGCGTTACCGGCTCGCGGACAGACAATATCAGTAACTACAACTAATGCAAGTGCGAATATGGGATATGCAAATCAGGAAGGTGCGTGGCGGCGTTATAATTCGTTCAGCGAGGCTGGTCACCACTCATCGTAAGTTTGAGTTGCGGAGTGGGTCGCCGGCGCAAATCGCTAGCGATCTCGCGATGACATTCCGCTGCCCATCCAGAGTTCGAAGAGCCATCTGCTGACGCGGAGATCAAAATGGAAGTCGATGGAACCAGGTGAGCACGGTTCCGACATTGAGCCCGACCCAAAGCAGGATTCCGGAAACCATCAGACTGATGGCCACCGGGAATTTGCCGCCGCCGATGTCGAATCGGCGGATTGGTTCGTGGTGAAACATCAGGCTCAGAAAGTGCACCGAACGAGCCGACACGATCAGTAAAGAAATCAACAGGATGATCGCCGAGCAAAGGACGGAAGTATTCGGAACAAGTGCTGCTCCTCCGGTTGACTCGACTCCGGGCAGAAATGCGTTTCCGGCGACAAATGTTGCACACCAGAATCCGGGAAGCGGCGGAATCGCGGACAACGTCAAAAGTGAGCAGGCGATCGCGAGCGCGGCCAGCCCGCGCTGATGTCCGAGCCCCGTCACCTCTTCAGCAAAGTCGATTGAGCGTCCCGTGTCAGACAACCATCGCTCGGAAACGAGCAACAGTCCGATGGCGATGGCTGAAATCACCAACGAGAATGCGGCTGTCTCCAGGCCGGTTGGCAGTTGCCAGGTGGTTTGAATGATCGTTGGTGTTTCGTCGGACACTCCCGCTGCAACCGCAATGAGAACGACGCCTCCCCACACTATCCAGAGATTGCCGGTGAAGTTTCGTAGTGGCTGACTTCGGCATGCGAGAATCGACCCCGCCAGGCAGGAGCACGTCCCAAACACAACGCACATCATCTGTGTCGTTGATTCGAACCCCGGCATTGATGTGAGGGCCGTTTTCCAGAGGATGGCTGCCGCTTGAAGACGCTGGAGAACTGCGGTCGATCCGGCGATCCCGGCGGGCGATGACTCGAACGCGTTCTGCACAACTCCGTGCATCGGGAACAGTCCGAACGCAGCGGCACTTCCCACAAAGATCAGAACAATCGCGGCGCCGCCAAGAATCGATCCATCGCCGACCAGGAGATCGAGACGTTCTGGCTGATAGCTTTCCAACAGCGTCGCGCGGATCGTTTTCAGCGATCCGCTGCCTCCGAGGCTTCCCAGCAGGGCCATTCCGGTGGCGATGCAGAAGAAGCTGAAAATGTCGGTGACACGGTGAGCGTGGAGTTGTCGTCGGAACTCGTGGACCCGGCTCTGTTGCACGCCTGCGTTGAGCGATGTTTTGTTCGATCGAGCGTTCGCTCGTAACTTTGCCGCCGCCAGAAAGCTTGCGGCGCAGGTCAGCAACATCGTCTCCAGTGAATCGGCCAGGACCGTCATCACAGGGCAAACCGCACAAATTAGAATCAGTCCTGCGAGTTGCACTTCTGTGCTTTCGAAGTTGCGATGCGGTGAGAAGGCGTTTCATTCGGTGGTGACGTTCCGTCACAGGCCGCATTGAAATCGACTGACTCGATGGCGTCCATGCAGTCAGAAAAGTCCGATTCTGATGAATGCTCGGATGGCGGTGCCGTATTCGATTCTGCCAGTTGCCCGATCGTAGGTGTGCGGCCCTGGGGGGAATCTCTGCAACGACACATTCAGCAAGGCATAACCCGTCCGCCTTGCCCGATCCGACCTATCTTCCAGGCAGCTATGTCCCGCGCGAGCCTTCTCGCTACGGATCTGCTGGTCGATCCGTTCCTGACATTCGTGGAATGTACGGCACGCCGGCAGGCCCAAAGAAATCGTCCCCTCTCGGGAGTTACAGTCGATGACGGTAGAACTTCAGGCACTCGGCACAGACGACAGCCAATGCTCGGTTCGGTCACTGGAAACTGATACTGTTTTTCGATTGGGAAGAGCTCCGCAGAACGACTGGGTGGTCAACTGGGACCGTTTGATTTCGCGCGAACATGCTCAAATGCGATGGCATGAAGGACAGCTGCAGGTTCGTTGCATGGAGAAGGCGACGAACCCGGTCATCATCAACGGCGAATCGTTTCGCGAGTTGAAGATCGACGTCGGTGGCGAGTTCCTGATTGGCGCGACGACGTTTCGACTGGTGGAAGACATCGAGCCGGAAGCGTCATTTGACATCGACATGTCAGAAGATGAACCTCTCAACGGGTTGCAGACCTATCAGTCCGACGAGTTGAACGAGTTTCAGTTCAGCGATCCGATCCGGCAGATGGACATGCTGGCTCGACTGCCAAAAATGATTACAGGGTCGACTTCCGACGAGGCATTAGCTGGTCTGTTGGTCGATGTGCTGCTCGATACAATCCCGGCTGGCGTCGCGACGGCGGTCATGCGCTATGAAGGCGATGTTGCAGAGAACCTGGAAAATCCACTGGCGTCTGGATTCGATCCGTCGAAGCCGGCGATGATGCGAGTTGCCACTCGCGACGACTATGAAGGCCGATTCAAACCCAGTCGGCGAATGGTCAGCTCGGCGTTGCAGACTGGGAAAAGCGTCCTGCACATCTGGGATGGCGACGAGGGCAACGGTCAGTTCACCGTCAGCGGAAGCCTGGACTGGGCATTCTGCACACCGATCGTGGCCGACAACGAAGGTGGCTGGTGCCTCTACGTCTCCGGTCAGGGCAGCGAAAACTCAGGTGTCTTCATCGACGAAGATGTCTTGAAAGGCGACCTTCGATTCGTCGAGCTCGTCGCCCAATTCATTGGGTCCATTCGTCACGTTCGACTGCTCGAAGAACAGAAGACGCAACTTAGTTCGTTCTTCTCGCCGCGGATCATGGACAGTCTGCTTGACAAAAGTTCGACATCGCTTGAGCCGGCTCAGCAGGACATCAGCGTGCTGTTCTGCGACGTGCGAGGTTTCTCGCGAAAGTCAGAGCTGTTGAAGGATGACCTCTTTCAGTTGCTGGCGACGGTCAAGAACGCACTGGGGCTGATGGCAAACGGCATCGTCGAGAGTGACGGAGCCATCGCCGACTTCCAGGGAGACGCGGCTCTTGGCTTCTGGGGCTGGCCACTGCCGCTTCCGGATGGCCCGGTGCCGGCGTGCCGAGCGGCTCTCAGCATTGTCGACGCGTTCGACAACAAGCTGAACTGTGACGGAATGCTCGACGGCTTCAGCGTCGGGATCGGCATCGCTCATGGAAAAGCGATCGCGGGTGAGATCGGCACGGAGAAACAGGCGAAGATTGGCGTCTTCGGTCCTGTCGTAAACCAGGGTTCTCGTTACGAAGGCTTGACGAAACAGTTCGGAGTGTCGATCTGCATTGACGAAACGACAGCCGATTACGTCCAACAGTTCATGCCGAAAGACGAAGCACGTGTTCGCCGCATGGCACGCATTCGACCAGCAGGAATGGACACTCCATTGACAGTCTACGAACTTCTGCCGGCACTCAGGAATGACCCGACAATCGCGGACGAAATGATCGCCCGGTATGAAGAGGGCATCAACGCGGTGCTCGACGGAAAGTGGAGCGACGCGGTCGAGCTGCTTGCAGAATTCCGCGACTACGACGGTCCCTCAAGATTCGTGATGAACCAGATGGAACTGTCAAATTTCGAAGTGCCCGCAGACTGGGACGGCGCGTTCCGACTGACGAAGAAGTAGACACCGTTGCTGGCGATTAAAATCGAACGGCACAGCATTACTTCGCGCGAGGTTTCTGCAACAGCACGACGAACTCGTGAACTTTGTTCACGCGAAAGACTGCCGGGTAGCCGAGCGGTCGCAGGTTGTTGTACTCGGACTGACGATTCCAGATGATCAGGTCGTCGAAGATGAACCCGACCTCAGTCATGCGGGCGGCGAAGTCGCTGTGCAGCGGAAAGAACCGGTTCTTCTTCCGCAGATCCATCAGCACGACGCAGCAGTACGCTCCGGGCTTCAGCACCGTCAGGACGTCTGCGAAGACGGTTTTCAGCGAGTCCAGAAACTCCTCGTAGTCAGCGATTGTGCCGAGGTCGCCGTCGAGGTTTCCGTAGTGCCGGACATCTTTGTAATCAGCCGTCCGGCGCTGGTTGAGAATATCCCAGTACGGCGGCGAGGTGATGCACAGGTCGATTGATTCCGGTTCGATCAGCTTTGTGATATCGGCGACGGACGCTTCGTGAATTACCGAACGAGGCTTGTGGCTCTTCGCAAACAGGTCGGACGAAATCTCGGCGAGCCGCTTCCGTCCCATCTTTGCGTACTCGGGCGAAAGCTCGATGCCGATCCCTGTTTTGCCAAGCCGCTCGACTTCGACGATCGTGCTGCCCGAGCCGCTGAACGGATCGAGAATCGTTTCCGCTTCCGGCCGAAGAAACGTTTCGACAAGCCGCTCGACAAGCATGCCCGGAAACATCGCCGGGTGCTTCAGCCGGTTCTCTTCTGTCGTCTTGCGGATGTCGCTCCAGACGCTGATCGAATTCTGAATCCAGCGTTTTCCGTCAAGCTCGTTGCAATGAGCGACGGCCTTCCGCTTCGGACGAGCCTCCGTTTCAGCTGCAGCCGAGTCGCTGAGAACATCGGACGAAGTCTCTTCAGGTTCGTCGAGCAGATTCTTCCTCGTCGCCGCCTTCCGCTTCGCGACTTTGGGGCGTGCTTTTCTGCCGGGAACGTGGCTCGCGTTCGAGGCTGCGGCCGGTTGTTGATCGGCTGCTTTGATCTTGGTGGCGCGTTTTTTCTTCGGCTTCTTTTTTTTCTTTGTGGCAGCGCGCTTCGTAGCGGCCGGCTTCGAAACCGTTTTCTTTGTTGACCGCTTTGTATTCGCCATCGTCCGGTGTCTTTAAGGAAGGGGTGCAGACCGCCTGGTTCGTGCCAGGAACAGACTGTCGCGGCGATGCGGCGTGGCTGCAAGTTTACGGACAGATGACGTGCGGGCGGGCAGTCGATAGAAATCACACATCCGCGAACATTCAGTCGCGATCAGAACACCAATTACAACCGCAGGAGAACTTATCATGCGTGTAGAGCATGTCGCTTTTAACGTGGAAGACCCACTCGAAATGGCCCGCTGGTACGTCGATCATCTTGGCTTCGTGGTCAAACGCCGAGTCATGGAAGCTCCGTGGGCACACTTCATCGTCGACTCAGCTGGATCGACGATGATCGAGATTTACGGAAACCCGGACGTGGCTGTTTCCGATTTCCGAAACATGCACCCCGGCACGCTGCACCTGGCGTTTGTGTCGGAAGACATTCAGGCCGACATCGATCGCCTGTCAGCCGCCGGCGCGAAGCTCGAAGGCGGCATCACCGACCTGCCCGGCGGAGACATCATGGCCTTCATCCGG
>Ga0316208_1003924_pt1 | contig 10239 bp, 7 predicted proteins | sample 3monopyrite_MG_FD_204944 | JGI IMG/M metagenome (GOLD analysis project Ga0316208, IMG submission 204944) | Microbial mat bacterial communities from mineral coupon in-situ incubated in ocean water Damariscotta River, Maine, United States -... | ecosystem: Environmental > Aquatic > Marine > Coastal...
CGCCGGCTCCACCTCCGGAGCCCCCTGCGGCGTCCGAGCCCGACCCACCACCGGTCGAGCGCGCGCCCCGGGAAATGCCCGTCTCGGATGCGCTTCGTGCCGCTCGGGGCGAAGAGCCGGCGCCGAATAGCGATCGTCGCTCCAACGCCGAACGCTTTCACTCACTGCTGGCTCACCAACCCGAGACCCAGCTGACCCGGGCCGTGCTCACCGATCCGTCCGGAGCAATGGCGACGCGACTGCGCCATCTTGCCGTGCGAGTTCGGCGGGAACTGGATTTCCGGACGCCGAGCTCACTCCTTGTGACGAGCGCGATCTCGGGCGAGGGCAAGACCCTGGTCTCGATCAATCTCGGAATCGCGCTGGCCGCGATCGCGAGTGAGCGACGCATCGCACTCGTCGACCTCGACTTCTACCGCTCGCGCTTCTGTGAAGCGCTCGGGTATCAGGCCGATGTCGGGATGGAGGCCGTGCTCTCTCGCGGTGAACGCGATGTCGAACTTGAAAATGTCGCGGTTCGGACGGATGTTGCAGGACTCGATCTCTTTCCCATCGCCCGCTTACAGGGGTCCGGGCATGACCTGTTAGGCGGCGAGCAGGCGGGTGTCGTGCTTCGGAAGCTCGCGGACCGATACGACTACGTGATCATCGATGGGCCACCGGTCCTTCCGGTTCCGGATGTCCCTTTGATTGCCTCGCAAGTCGGCGGTGTGCTCGCGATTGCTCGCTCGGGATCAACCCGTCGAAGACTCTTCCGCGAGATGGTGTCGCTGTTGCCCTCCCGCGCTTTGATCGGAACCATCTTGAACGATACGCAGCAGTCGACGGGCGCCAGTGGCTATGGATACGGCTATGGCTATGGGGCCGATGATGATCGGAACGAAGCGGAAGATGGTGCGCGTCCTGCCGGATATGACCGACGGGAGGGCACGCCGTGAGTCAGCGAGCGGATTTCGACGACTTCTATGATCCCGATTCCGACGGTGAAGGCGGAGGCCCGGCGCTCCCCGGCTTTTTGTTCGACCCGGTCGGGGTCTTCAATCGACGCTGGCGTTGGATGATCCTGGGACTTCTGGTGGGGCTGATCGGGACCGGCGCTGCGACGTTCCTCGTGAAGCCGGAATTCACGGCGAAGGCGCGGGTGCTCGTGACGAGCCAGCGGATCTCGGAAGCCTTCGTGACGTCGACGGTCGAAAGCAATGAGATCGAAAAGATCAATGCGATTCTGAGCGAGATCAAGTCGCGTCAGTCGATCGTGGGATTGATCGAAGAGTTCGGTCTGTTCGACCCCGAAAATCCGGACGAGCAGATGCCGATGCAGCAGCGCGTCACGGCGGTTCTGCAGTCCCTTGCGGTCGTTCCCGAGGCGTTGACTGCTGGCAATAATCGCCGACGCAATCAGGGCGCGGTGGTCTACGGCATCACTTATCGCTCGGGCGACCCCGTAATTTCGGCGGGGGTCGCGAATGCGATCGCGAATAAGTTCACGGATGCCCATCTCGAGATGCGTCATCGCCAGGCGCGTCTGACGACGCGCTTCCTGACGACGGAACTCGAAGAAGTAGAGCGCGATCTGGTGGCCCAGGAGCGGGCAATTCGAGAGTTCAAGCAGGCGAATCGGGGTGAGCTGCCCGGCGAGTTGCCGACCAATCTCGGCCGACTCGAGCGACTGCAGCAGCAAAGAGAATCGTTGTCGCTGCAAATCGCCGAAGCGGAGACGCGATTGGCGACGATCGCACAGACGGAACAGCTGGATCCCAACTCTCCGCGGGGGCGACTCGAACGCATGCGTGGCGAGTACGACACCCTGCTCGGGCTCTATACGCCGGAGCATCCGAACGTCGTCACGATGAAGCGACGCATCGAAGCCCTTGAAGCCGATGTCGCCCGCACAGAAGGGGGCGAGCAGCGTGCCGGGACCTCCGGTGCGGCGGCGCTCATGCTTCGCGAGTTGCAGCGCCAGCGCGATGCGACCGTCGCGGAACTGGATGAACTCGACGCGCGGGTTGCGAATACCCCCGCTCGCCAGGAAGAGCTCGATGCCCTCGTTCAACGGGCGGAGATCCTGCGCGAGAATCATCAAGAGTTTCTTCGCAAGGTGAGCCAGGCAGAGCTTTCAGAGGCTGTCGAATTCGCCCAGCAAGGCGAGCGCGCGACCGTGTTGGATCCGGCTCAGCCTCCCAATCAGCCGGATCGATCTCCGCTGCTACTGATCTTCGCCGGGATCGTCGGTTCCTTCGGTCTGGCGGTCGGTTTGGCGATTCTCCTCGAGCTGATCGACGGGGTGCTCGTGTCGCCGGCGGAGCTCGAACGGGAAGCTCAGGTCCCCGTCTTCGCGTCGATTCCGCGAGTGGGCTGAGTGACGGCGCGGCTCGATAGCGACGCGGGGCCCGTCGAGTCCCGCGGAGCGACGAGTCCGGTCGTCACGGTCGCTCTATGGGGCGCGCTGTTGATCGGATTCTCGCCCGTGCTCGCGGATCTTCTTCGGGTGTACGCAGAGCATCCCTGGGCGCGCGTGAGCCTGATCTTTCCGGCACTCGCTTGGTGGGCGTCGCGCCTTGAATCAGCACGACCGGAACCCGCCCGCTGGGGCCTTTTCCTGATCGTTGCCGGAATCGCAATCGAGCTGATCGCTGTCGGATCGAGTGTTGTGCGCATGGGCCGCGTAGGCCTCCTTCTTGGGATCATCGGTTTCTGTGTCTGGCGCGGGCTATGCAGCCGGCGGACGACGTTTCTGCTGGCCTGGTCGGTGCCGCTTCCTGCGACGGTGATGAATTGGCTGAGCCCCTGGCCCGAGCATGTATACGGCGCTTTGCTTCGCGGGGTTCTCGGATCTTCCGCGAGCCCGGTCCAGCAGTTGGGGACGGATCTCTTCGTGGCGGCGAGAGAACTCGCGCTGATTCCCGCGGACGGCGGACTTCCGATCGTGATCGCGGTCATGGGCTTCGTCTGGTTCGGCTCAATCGTCGCGCAAACCGGAACGCGGGAGACGGTCCGTGTGGCATTGGCCGCGGGCCTTCTGGGAATCATCGCTCAGGGCGTCATTCTCTTCGCGGGCGTGCTCATCTTCCGTGAGGGCGCGACGGCAGAAGCCGTTCGCAGCGGCTGGGATCTTGCCACTCAGGTGGCACCCGTTCTGATCGGCGCGGGGTGGGTGTGGTTTATGGCGCAGGCCTCCCCGCGACCGGGCCAGGAGGTCGCGTCGTGAATTCAAAGGGGGAAGTTTTCGCCCTGATCGCGCTCTTGCTGGTTGCCGGAGGGCTCGCCTGGTGGCTGAGTTTGAAGGAGGCGCACTCGACGGTGGCCTCGAGTCTCGACGATGTCCCCCGCGCCTTGAACGGTTGGGAATCCCGGGACATTGATGTGGATCCCGAAGTGAGCGATCTGCTGCGCGCCGACTTCAATGTTCAGCGCATCTACGTGCATGCACAGGGCTACGCAGTGTTCGTCTACATCGGGTACTACGGCACCGAACGCGGGGGAGCTCCCGAACACACGCCGGATGTTTGTTATCCGTCCCAGGGCTGGGAGATCGAGGAAAACGAAACGATCTACGTAGGGGACGAGGAGAGCGGCTTCCGCGTACGCGAGTTCATCGTCGAGCGAGATGACGCCCGCCGCCTCGTGCATTTCTGGTATCGCACCGAAACTGCGACAGGCATTACGTCGACACTCCCGCTCCGCCTTCGCCACTTCTGGTCGCGACTCACGGAGAATCGCGGCGACGGGGCGCTCGTACGGGTGAGTACGGTCATCGCGAGCGACGATCAAGATGGAAGCGAGGCGCGGGGACGGCTGCTGGGCTTCGATCATTCAATCGAGCAAGCCCTCGACGAAGTCTGGCCGCAATCGGCGGACGAGCAGATCGCGATTACAGAGGGAGCTGACCCGCTTTCGAGCTGAGTCGAGCGCGTGCCGAGCGGACGTTAGTTCGTAAGCCGTGTATGCGTATCGCGGTTGAGCGCCGCGATCGGAAGCCCCACCGGGCAAATATCCGCGCAGGGCGCACCGGAGCACGTGAGGCAGGCCGATCCGTTCGGCGTGACCCGCGCGTATTCCTCGCGGGCTGTTTCCGGCAAGCCATAGTCCTCGTCGTACATCCGGATTCGCATGAGATCAGCGATTGCCACGCCAGCAGGACAAGCCGACGCACAGTCGTTGCAGCCCTGAACGCATTGGCTGGCCACGTTCTGGAGCAGATAGCGCGAGAGCAGCGCGAGGTCCTCGGCATCCGGCGCGCCGGTTCCTGACGCAGCCACGTATTCATCGATCTGGTCTCGGCTCGTCATCGACACAACCACCGCATCGACCGCCGGATCCGATAGGACCCAGCGGAACGCGGACTGCGCAAACGTCCGACCGGGCGCTTCATAGCGCCGCATGTCGTTCAGACGGGCGCCCTTGAGTGTCTTCATCGTCATCACGCCCACCCCCTGATCGTGGGCGCGAATGAGGAGCCCGGGGAGTTCCCGTTGCGGGGCGATCAAGTCGAGGGAGGGCGCGAGTTCCGAGAGGGTTTCCTTGATGCGGTCCTTGAAACTCGGCTGCTGCGCGAAGTTGTAGGCGACGAGGATGACGTCGAGCAGGCGGTTGCTCTCGCTCGCCGCGTCTTGATCGAGTCCGTATTTCAAGCAGTCGACGAGTTTGTTCGTATGGCCCGATACGCCGGAGAAGCGAATCTTGCCTTGCTCCTTTGCGCGGGCGATGAACGCGTGCCATTCGGGATGGGCGATCCGTGCGACGCTATTCACGTTGTGGTTCAGGTAGATATCGACGTAGTCCGTTCGAAGTCGCTTGAGCGTGGCTTCAAGCTCACGCATCTGGTCCTCGGCGCTCTGGCTCGCTTCGGTCCAGAACTTCGAGGTGATCGTGACCTTCGAGCGATGGCCCACAAGGGCGCGGCCCAGAACCTCTTCGGAGCGTCCCCTGCGGTAGCCCTCTGCTGTATCGAAATGGGTGATACCCCGGTCGAGTGCATGGGCGATCAGCCCGTCGTCGCGGTCGAGGCTGAACGTGCCGAAGGAGATATCGGGAACTTCGAGACCGGACTGCCCGAGCTGCACGCGCCCGCGAATGCGGGGGATCCGTTCGTTCTCGGGGCGCGCGGCGTTGGCCCAGACGGCGGATGCGTTCGTCGCCGCGATGGCACCTGCGGACCCGCCGACGAGGACGCTCGTGCGACCGAGAAAATCACGTCGTGTAAGGCTGCCCTTCGCGGTGGCGTCGGTCGACCGTGGGATCTCCCTGCAGTCGCCGGGCTCGTTCGGTAGCTTGGCCATCGATCGTGCTCCCTCGTCGTCCGGGAGGGGCGGGCCGGACGGTCGCTGCGAGGATAGCAGGCAGGGCCCGACGAGGGATGCGGCCGGGGCCGCGGGGCGAAGCCGCGGCAGACGAGCGACCTCCGGGGAGTGGGACCCCGGAGGTCGCCGCGTTTCGCGCCGCGTTAGTTCGCGACGGGAATGATCTGGAGCAGGACCGGCGGGGCGGGCGGCTCGTTGTTGCCGCTACCGGGTGCGCCGTCCGGTACGACGACCTCGAGGTCGTCCCAGTACTTGTACCCCGTGCCCGAAGCCCAGACGCCGATCGTACCGGCGGCGGAGCGGTTGGGGCTCGAGTCAAGACAGCTCGCCTGAGCCGTTCCCGGGCGCGTTCCATTTTCAGGCCACACGCGGGCTTCGATCTGCGTCGCGCCGCCCGACTCGTCGATCTCGAACTCGAAGCGATACCAGACCCCGGGCGTGGCGGTGACACCGGTATCGGGGTTACCGCAGGTCATCCCGGGCTGCGACGAGATCACGAAGCGTCCATTGTCGCCCGTGCCGAGCCGGTAGTAGACGTTGGAGAGCGGGTATTGGCTGAGGGCGGTGACACCGATCTCGGCGTTCGCTCGATCCGTCGCCATGCGGCCCGTGTAGGTGAGCAGTGTATAGGGGGCGCCCGTCAGCTCTCGATGCGAGTGGATATCGGTTGCGTACGAACCGGTCGAAAGGGCACGGTCGCCATTCAGCGAGGTCACCGCAAAGAGCGTGTCATCACGGACGAGGCTGTGATTCGCACCCGTATCGATCCAACCCGCAGGTGCGATGCCGACGGGATCGCTGTTGAAGCTGTAGCGCGCGGAGGAGTCCGGATTCGGCGTGATGGTCGTTCCGGCGGTCACTTGCTCTCCAGGCGCGATGCCCGGGCGCATCTGCTCCGCGGACAATGGACTGGGGTCGGAGTCAGACCCGACCGCGCGGAGACGCACATAGACGTCGTCGTTGTCCGCCACGTTGATCGTCGCGCGGTAGATGCCGTTGACCGGATTGGGCACACCGAGGGAGATCACCTGAGTCGCCCCCTCGTCCGCGCCGGGCGTCGAAGCGACATGCGCTTCAAACGAGAGCACGCTCCCCGGGTCGGCATGTCGCCAGCGCAGGGTTTCCTCGCGAGCCGAAGCCGCAGACGCGACGAGGAAGAGCAACGCAGCGCTGAACGCGGCGAGGCGAATCGATCCGTTGAGCGATCGGGACGCAGATGACATCGTGTTTCGACTCCTTACGAGCGAGACGGCGGCCGGACGCTCCCCCCGAGCGATTCCGCGACACGCCGTGCCGACAAGAGAAGTTTCGGAAGTAGGCGGGAAAACCCCTGTGACTCCAGTCACGGGGAGTGTAGAACAGGCCTGTTCGAGCAAAGATCTTTCGGATTCGAGGCTCCGAGAGCGGGATTGGGGGATCCGCCGAAGACGCGCAGGCCACTTCATCGTTTTCGCTCCTGCGCATGGGCTGCGGGCTCAGGATGAGAAGTTGCCGAGTCGCTTGGGATCGGACTCCCAGGCTGCCGAGTTCGGGGCCGTCTTCGCAATGGCTCAGTCCGCATCCGCCGTCCGTTCAAACGCGTAGAGCCGGGTGGGTGCGCCGGGCAGCCAGGGGTGGAGTTCGCGCTCATCGAGCCTTCGGGCCTCAGAAGGCGCACTGAATCCGACGGCGATCTCCGCGTCCGGTTGGTCGACCCGGCCGCCTTGCTCACCCCGGGCCAATGCCGCGCGGGTGTATCGCCAGCTTCCGTAGTCGAAGCCGGCATCGATCGAGTCGCTCGGGTGTCCCTTGGATTCGAGATCGCTCGCCATCGCATAGCGGACCCGGTTCCAGTCCATGAAGTCGTGAGCGCCGCCGATCGCGACAATCGCCCAGATAAGCAGTGTTGTGATTGCTGCCCCACGCAGGCCGCGGACGAGAGGCTGCGGTGGGGTCTCGTCGGCCGCGTTCTGTGTCGCGCGCGTGACCGCCGCCGAGGCGAGGGCGATGGCGGTCGCGGCAGGAAATAGGAAATAGCGCTCGAAGGAGGGGCCGTAGGCCAGGCCGAGGGGCCCAAAGTAGATGACGACGAGCGCGACCAGAAAAACGGTCGGCGCGATGCGTTCACGCAGATCCGACTTCCCCCAGGCGTCGATCAACGGCCGCGCGATCCAGAGGAGCACGAGCGCAACGCTCAGGACAGACAGGAAGGTGACAACGAACCAAACCGAATCGGGAAGGCCGTCGCTTTGCACGGATCCGGGCAGCGTGCGGACGCCCGTGCCGAGGTCGTACAGGATATTGCCCATCTGAGGCAGACCGCGGTCGAGCGCGATCAGTCCAAGGGACGCGAGGCCGCTCACGCCGAGCAGTGCTGTCAGTCCCCGCCGACCGATCGGCTCCTCGGGCCCGCTCACGGATTGCGCGGCGAGAACAAAGGCCGCCGGAGCGACGAAGAGCCCCGTATAGAGAAGCATCTGAAAGCCGCGGTCGATCGGGAGACGCAGGGCGCCCAGATTCAGACCAAGGAGGTCTTTGATGGCCTGCCCGAGTGCTTGGGAACGAAGGGGGTAGAGCTCCGACTCGAGTCCCGCCGCCGCGATCGCGCCTTCGTATCCGAAGAGCAGGGCGGCGATTCCGATCAGCGGCGCGATGGCGCGCAGGAAAAGGCGCCGGCCGAATCCGTGGCGGACGGCGATCGCGACACAGAAGGCCATGGGCAGGGCGAGGGCCATTTGGCGTAGCAAGACGCCGACCGCGGCGAAGGCCATCCCGAAAACCCATGCCCGCGTGGAGTCCGTCTTGAGCGCACGGACGAGACACGCCGCACTGGCGAGCGCGAGAGCCAGGAAGGGCACGTCGGTCATGAAAGTAAAGCAGAGCAGCAGGAAGACCGGATTCGCGAGCATCGAAAGCGTCGCCCAACGTTCGCTCTCGCGATTGCCGCCGAGGGCGCGAACCAGCGCGGCCTGGGCGAGCAGGGCGAAGAAGGCCGCGACCAGGGTCGAGAGTCGCAGGGCCGTAAAGGAGAATCCGAAGGGCGCCGCGAAGAGCGTTCCCCAAACGAGCTGGGCGATCAGCGTCATGCTCTGCCAGCCCGTGAAACGAAGCTCGCCGGTTCCCAGGAAATGTTCGATGGGGAGGGCATAGCCCCAGTCATCGATGAGGGGGAAGTCGCCGCTCGGGTCGATCAGGAAAGCGATGATCACGAAGAGCGCGCCGAGAAATCCACGGTCCCGCCAATCCGTCGCGGGGGACTGTGACTGCGGCGCCGGCTGGGGCTCGCTCAAAGAGGCAACCGCTTGAAGATCGTGGTCGGGATCATGCGAATCACGAGCATGATCAGCGCCCAGAAGCCGGGTGTATAGATCACCGCCTTCTGGTTGCGAATCGCGCTCGCAATATCGCGTGCGACGGTTGCCGGCTTCGCGGGGAGGACCAGGTCCGGAAGCCCATACGTGAGCTTCGTATCGACCATTCCCGGTCGAACATCGGTCACAGCGACGCCCACACGGGCCATCCGGACGCGAAGCCCCGACAGGTAGGTGCTGAGGGCTGCTTTGGTCGAGCCATAGTGAAAGTTCGTGGCGCGTCCCCGGTCGCCGGCCACGGACGTGATCGCGCAGATGAATCCGCTCTCCCGCTTTTCGAGTTCCTCAGCAACGCGGTCGAGAATCGAGACCGGGGAGGCGTAGTTGACGTCGATCATGTTGCGCGCGGCGTCGGGATCGCTCGCCGCGTCCGTTTCCTGGGCCATCGCGCCATAACAAAGCACGACGCCGTCGACCTCGGCGCCGGCGAGTTGTTTCCAATGCGCCATGCGGCCGGGATGGGTGGCGAAGTCGAGGGCCTCGAAACGGTCCGCGCAGGCGCGCACGCCGAATCGCACCTCGAGGTCGCGCGCCTGTCCCGAAAGCGTCGCTTCGTCTCGTCCCGCAAGGACGAGGTCATAGCCATCCCTCGCCAGCTCGCGCGCGAGGGCCTCACCAATTCCAGAAGTCGCGCCGAGCACGACGGCGACAGGCATCAGACTCCCTCCACGAGGCCGAGTCGCCTCGCTTGGCTCGAGCTGAACCGGGTATCCGGATCGATCTCTGCCTTGATGGCTTTCCATTCTTCAAGCCGCGGATACATCGCTTCAAAGGACTCGCGACGCATGCAGGCATCCTTCGCGAGATAGACGCGTCCTCCGTGCTCGAGCACGATCTCGTCGCATCGATGGAGCGCCTCGGTTACCTCCGGCCCCGTAAAGGGAAGGTCGATCGCCAAAGTCTTGCCCGGCGTCGGGAAGCTGAGATGACCTTCGCTTGCCGCACCCAGCGTCTTGAGCACCGTCAAGAACGAGCCGATCCCCGAGCGGTTGAGCTCTTCAAGGATGCGGCGATTCCCCACGACGGCGTGCTCTTCCGGAATCACGCACTGGTATTGCAGGACGCCGCGGGTGCCGTAGCCGCGATTCCAGTTCTGGATGGAGTCGAGGGGATAGAAGAAGGAATTGCAGTGGGCCGTCTCTTCGCGCGTGTAGTGGCGCGTATAGAAGGCCCAGTTGAAGGCCTTCATCGTAAGGCGGTTGATCGTGAAGCTCGGAAACATGAAGGGTACCCCGAGCTTCGATGCGTTGAGCGGGGGATGCGGGTTGTCGCGATACTTCGCGGGGAGGTCGGCGAGCGAAAGATGATTCGCGCGCATCAACACGGATTTTCCGAGCGAGGCACCGGTCGCCATGCTGTCGACCCACGCGACGGTGTAGGCGAAGCGCTGGTCGGCTTCGTTCATTTTTTCGATGAGGGATTCGAGATTCGGAATCTGCTCGTACTCCGCGTGCATGAAGCCCGTCTCGAGGGGCATCAAGCGGATCTCCGCGTCGAGGATGATGCCGGTGAGGCCCATGCCGCCGAGGGTGGCCCAGAAGATCTCGGCGTTCGTGTCGCGCGAACACTCGACGATTGCGCCGCGGGCG
>Ga0316208_1003927_pt1 | contig 10228 bp, 9 predicted proteins | sample 3monopyrite_MG_FD_204944 | JGI IMG/M metagenome (GOLD analysis project Ga0316208, IMG submission 204944) | Microbial mat bacterial communities from mineral coupon in-situ incubated in ocean water Damariscotta River, Maine, United States -... | ecosystem: Environmental > Aquatic > Marine > Coastal...
TATTTCGACGATCAGTGTGTATCCGAGGTATGGGAACTTGGAGTCGCCTGATGAGGATTCGGAGTTGATTGATCTTGAGGACAAAGCCGTCGAAGAGGTCAATGGCGAGACCTATGGCGGGCTCAAGGTTTTGTGCGAGCAGGTCGTGATGAAATACTTTGGGGGGTTTGGGGGGAACTCGTGCATTGTTCGGCCCGGGGTCATCGCGGGGCCGAATGATCCGACGGATCGGGTGACTTGGTGGGCGCGGATGCTGGGGACGCAAGAGCGGGTGATCTTCCCGATGGAGCCCTGCGGGCTTGCGGGGTTTATTGATGCGCGTGATCTGGCGGCGTTCTTCCAGCATTGCATCGAGCAGGGGACCCATGGGATTTTCAATGCGGTGGGTCCTGAGCCGGGACTTTCGTTGCGGTCATTTATTGAACGGACGCACGCGGCGTTGGGATCAACATCTGAACTTGTCGAGATCGAGCCGGCCCGGCTTGCGGAACTGGGAGTGAGTCCGTGGGTGGATATTCCGATCTGGATTCCGGAGGACGGGCAATCGATGTACCGGATTTCGTGCCGGCGGGCGCTGGATGCGGGATTGAAGTTGCGACCATTGGAAGAGACCATGCGGGGTGTTCGGGCGTGGGATGTTGGGCGTGGGGAGCCGGAGTTGAAAGCGGGGATGTCTGCTGAGCGGATGCAGGAAGCAATCGAGAAGGTGTGATCACGGCTCGTTGCGGTATTCGACCTCTTCGATGGTGGTTTTGCGGAGGATGACCTTGTTGCCGTTGATCTCGGCGTCGGCTTCTTGGGTGGTCTTAGAGATGGTCTCGGTGTGGGCATCCGGTTTGACGGGTTTGGTGGTGGAGTGCCAGAGGTGGCCGAGGAATTGGCCGATGGCGCGGGTGATTGGGATTTCCTTGTCGGGTTTCACGCTCTATTGTAGTTCCATATGAGCAAGAAACCCCACAAAGATGAACATCGATGCGAGTGGGCAAGGACGGAATCTGAGGTTCTGTATCACGATGAGGAATGGGGGGTGCCGAATCGGGATGAGCATCATTTGTTTGAGATGTTGACGCTCGAAGGGGCGCAGGCGGGGCTGAGCTGGTCGACGATCCTCAATAAACGCGCCGGGTACCGGAAGTTGTTCAAGAAGTTCGATCCCAAGAAGGTGGCACGGTTCACGCCCGACGATGTTGAGCGGCTCATGCTCGATGCGTCAATCGTGCGGAATCGGCTCAAGATTGAATCGACGGTCAATAACGCGAAGGCGGTGCTTGCGTTGTATTCGCAGGGGACGACCTTGAGCGAACTGATGTGGTCGTATGTGGACGATACGCCGATGGTGAATCGGCATGCGACGCTCAAAGACCTGCCGGCTCAGACTGATCTCTCGAAGTTCATCTCGAAGGATTTGAAGAAACGCGGATTCCGGTTTGTGGGGCCGACGATTCTGTATGCGATGATGCAGGCGTGTGGGATGGTCAATGACCACACGACCGGGTGCTTCCGGCATTCGCAGGTCTAAACCCCGTGGCACAGGCGGGACGCCTGTGTTCTTTGTTGGAGTCACACCTGAATGAGAAGACACAGGCGGGACGCCTGTGCCACGGGTTGTTGTCGTTCAGAGGTCTTCTTTGACGGCTCCGGTGCCGCCTTGTTTGTAGGTGCCGCTTTGGATTTGGTCGATCATCTCGACGGCTCGTTCTGGAGTCAGGTTTTCATGCAAATCTTCGTTGTAGAGTGCTGCCGGGGCGGTGCCGCAGGAGCCGATGCATTCGAGTTCGACGAGGGTGAACTTGTTGTCTTCGGTGGTTTGGCCGACATCGATGCCGAGCTTTTCTTTGATGGCTTCGGTGCAGGCGGTGGCGCTGCAGAACTCGCAGGCGATGGATCGGCAGACGGAGATCAGATTCTCGCCCTTGTTGTGTTCCCAGTATTCTTCGTAGAAGGTGACGGTATCGAGGACTTCGCCTGGGGTGATGCTCAGGACCTCGGCGATTTCTTTCATCGCTTGCTTGGGGACCCAGCCGTAGTGATGCTGGACGAGGTGGAGGGCTTGGAAAAGGGCGCCCTTTGGTTTCTGGTAGCGCGGGATGTATTCATCGCGGAGTTTTTTGACCATCTCGGGGGTCAGGTAGGGCTCGTCGCGAGTTTCGATCGTGGCGGAGCCGGAGTTTTTGGTGATCCAGGGCATTTTTGGAATCCTTGTGGGTTTAGGCCGAGGGATCGTAGGGGGGTCGGAAGACTTTGCCAAGATCAGTCTTTGAGCAAGCTGACTTCAAACGGGGCCCAACTGGTGGAGCCGCCTTTGGAGATTCTGGCGACATAGGAGCCGCGTTTGATGATGAATCGTTCCGGGGCCGAGATTGAGTCGTCCGTGGTGCCGATCAGGAGAACGACGCGTTCTAAAGGCGGGGATTGGACCGGGCCGAGTGTCTGTTCTTCGCCGGGCTTGACATTGATTGCGCCGAGCGTGATGGGCTCGGCGAACTTGGGTCGATGCTCGATGCGGGCGTTGAGGATCGTCCGTGAATCGTTGATCACGCGGACGGTGTAGGTTGGGTTGACCGAGCAGCCGGTGAGCAGGGCCGTTGAAAAAACGATAAAGAACAATGCCAGTGAAAATCGTTTCATCGGTCCAGCTCGCCGGCGACGATGTTGAGCGAGCCCATGACCGCGACGAGGTCGGCGAGCATGTGCCCTTCGAGCATCTTGGGGATCAGCGAGTAGTTGATGAAGCTTGGTGGGCGGGTCTTGGCTCGGAAGGAGCATTTGGAACCGTCGGCGACGATGTAGTAGCCGAGTTCGCCGTTGGCGGTTTCGTGGGCACCGTAGACTTCGCCGATGGGGGCGTCCCATCCTCGGTTGGTCATGATGAGCTCGAAGTGCTGGATGAGCCCTTCGATGGAGCCGTAGACATCGGCCTTGGGCGGCTTGGTCATTTTTTCGTCGGCGAAGACATCGGTCGGGCCAGCCGGAATCCGGTCGATGAGTTGGTCGACGATGCGGACGGACTGTTTGATTTCTTCGATGCGGACCAAGAATCGGCAGTAGGCATCGCCGTCACGGGCGATGGGGACATCGAACTTGACGGCTCGCGCGCCGTCGCCGTCCCAGTTGTCGGCGTAGCAGAGGTAGGGTTCGTCCTTGCGGAGGTCGCGCTTGACCCCTGAGCCACGGGCGATTGGGCCTGTGGCGCTGTAGGCGATGGCTTCGTCGTGGGTGATGACGCCGATGCCTTGGGTGCGATCCATGAAAATTCGGTTGCGTTCGACGAGGTTCATCAGGTCGTCGATGGCTTGTTCGAGTACGCCATGGAGGAACTGCTTGACCATGCGGACGAAGACTGCTTCGTCTGGGATTTCTTTGACGATGCCGCCGACTCTTGACCAATCTGGATGGAAGCGTTGACCCGCGGCGTAGTCCATAATGTCATAAATGTGCTCGCGGGGATTGAAGGCGTAAAGGAAGCCGGTGATCGCGCCGACATCAAGACCCGCAGCACCAACGCAGAGGAGGTGGTCCTGGATGCGACCGAGCTCGGCCATAATGGTGCGGAGGACTTTGCATTTGGTGGATATTTCGATGCCGAAGAGTTTTTCAACCGTGTGGTGCCAGCAAATGCCATTGGAGATTGAGGAGAGGTAGTTCATCCGCGAGACGATGGTCACATACTGGTTGTAGTCAAGATGCTCGGCGAGTTTTTCAAAGCCGGAGTGCAGGTAGCCGATATGAGGCGTGCATCGCGCGACACGTTCGCCATCGAGTTCGAGGACCAGGCGAAGCGTGGTGTGGGTCGCGGGGTGCTGTGGGCCGAAGTTGAGGACCCAGCGGTCGCCGGTGTCGACATGGTCCTTGAGGTAATCGACCTTGTCGGTGTTTGGGTCGATCCCGGTATCTGGGGTCAGCGTGTATGGCATGGTCAATCCCTTCGACAAATGACTCTGGCTTGCGAGGTGATGATAGAGCCGGAACTGGCACTTTGGCACCCCAGTGACACCGATTGCGTAGGATCACCCCATTAGTAGGAATCTTTGAGCCTTCGGGCGGGATGTTGAACTATGGAAGCATTTTTTGAAGAACTGTGGATGATTTTGACCGAATCATCTGTCTGGCTGCTCTTTGGGTTTTTGTTGGCTGGGGTCGTCCATGTATTGGTGCCTCGGGAGTGGATGATGAAGCATCTTGGTGGCAAGGGGATCGTTCCGCTCATCAAGGCGTCGCTGTTGGGGATTCCGCTGCCGTTGTGTTCGTGTGCGGTGATCCCGGTGGCGGCTGGATTACGCAAGCAAGGAGCCACCAAAGGAGCCAGCGCGGCCTTTGCTATTTCAACGCCTCAGACAGGTGAGGAGTCCATCCCCCTTACCTGGGGGTTGTTTGGGCCTTTCTTTGCATTGGCTCGCCCTGTGATTGCGGTGTTTACGGGGCTGGTTGCTGGGATTTTGATTGATCTGACGCATCGCAATGAAATCGAACCGGATGCCAATTCAGTCGAAGATTCGATCGAAGATTCAAACGCGATTGGGCTTTCGATTACCAACGCCGACGATGCGGGTGTGGCGGTTGCCCAGACCGAGAAGAAGGCGACCGGGTCGTGCTGTTCGTCCACACCAGAACTAGCTGGCGGCTCGTGCTGTTCATCGATGCCTCAAGAGACTGGGCTGGGGTTTGTTGGATCGGTCAAAGAAACCATTCGGTATGGGTTCGGGGTGATGCTGATTGATCTGGCGATGTGGCTTTCGGTGGGGCTGATTATGGCCGCGGCCATCGGGGCGGCGGTGCCTCCGGGATGGTTTGAGGAGCATGTTGGCTCTGGGATTTGGCCTAAGTTGGTGATGTTGGTGGTGGGGATTCCGTTGTATATTTGTGCGACCAGTTCGACACCTTTGGCGTTCTCGTTGGTTGTTGCGGGATTGTCTCCTGGGGCGGCGTTGGTGTTGCTGCTCTCTGGACCTGCAACCAATGTGGCAACGATGAGTTGGCTTCTCAAAGACCTTGGGGCCAAGGCATTGGTGATTTATCTTGGGGTCATTGCGGTGATCGCGTTGGGTTCTGGGATTTTGTTTGATCTGTTCTTTGAGGGCATGGTCAATACCGCAGGCATGGCCGAGATGCACGAACATTTGGTCCCGCTGTTGAGTATCAAGGGCATTGCTGCGGTGGTGTTCATCATGCTCATGGCGTGGGCACTCGGACTCAAAGCCCGCAAATGGATTGATGCCCACAAAGTCGAGACACCCAGCAGCGGCGGGTGCTGCTCGTCAATAGGTGCACAGTCGTGTGGATGTTCATCCGATGAAAAACCCACTCCGAAGAGCGGGTGCTGTGGGTCTTGATTTGAGAAGCGATTAGCTCCGCTCAACGACCTCAGCAAGCAATCGAGCCCCGAAGCCGGTTGGGCCTGGGTTGAACGGTCCCTTGGTGGACTTGGTCGCGTGGGTGCCTGCGATATCGACATGGGCCCACTTGACGCCGTCTTCGACGAAGTGCTCGAGGAATGCGGCACCCTGGATTGGGTGGGCCTCTCGGACGGGGGCGCTATTGAGAATGTCGGCGATGGGTGACTTCATCATCGCCTTGTACTCGGCATGAAGCGGCATGCGCCAAACGCGTTCGCCCGAAGCGGCGGCGGCGGCGTTGAATGTTTCGACCAACGCATCGTCGTTGGACCAGAGCCCCGCGTACGGCGTTCCCAGCGCAACGACCACGCCGCCGGTGAGGGTGGCGATGTCGACGACGAACTCTGGATTTTCTTTTTCACACGCCCAGCAAAGCCCGTCGGCCATCACCAATCGCCCCTCGGCATCGGTGTTGGTGACCTCAACGGTGACACCATTGCGGAACTCGATGACATCGTCCGGGCGATAGGCCTCGTCTGAAATTGAGTTCTCTGCGCTCACCAAGAGCGCGACGACGGGGCGGTTTGGTTTGATGACATTGGCGATGATGTGCATCGCGCCGATCGCGCCGCAGCCGCCGTCTTTGTCCCGTTTCATGCCGACCATGCCGCCGCTGATTTTGATTGAGAGCCCGCCGGAGTCGTAGGATATTGTTTTGCCCACGATGACGATGGGGGCTTTGGACTTGCCGCTCCTGGGGGTGTATTCCATGCGGATCATGCAGGGCTTGTTCTCGCTGGCCTTGCCGACATTGATCAGCCCGTTGAGCCGTTCATCTTCGAGTTTCTTGCCACTGAATACTGTGCATTTCATCCCGGATTTGCGGGCGATTTTTTTGCACTCCCCGGCGATCCACATCGGGGTCGCGATGTTGGGCGGGGTCTGGGAGAGCGTCCGGGCAATATTGGAGCCCTCGGCCATCCCGAGCCCGCGTTTGAGTCCGTCGTCGAATTTTTTGTGGTTGCCTGTGATGATGAGGGTTGATTTTTTGGAAACGGTGGTCGCTGAACCACGAAGGTTGTCGTAGGACCAGGACACCAAACCGAGACCTTCGCCGAGCATGGAGCCAGCATCGAAGGGTTGGACCTGGAATTTTTTATTGAGCTTGTCCATCGCGCCGCTGAAGGCAAACTCAATCGAGTTGATCTCCGCGGCACTCAGTGCCCGACCAAGAGCACCGCCTGCGTTGCGTAATGAGGAAACATCAAACTCGGCTTTGTCGCCAAGCCCGATGATAAAGACGCGGTCATAGCCCTTGGTTGGATGGGCTTGAACGATTGAGCCGGCGTCGCCGGTGCATTCGGCCCGTTTGGTTGCCGCGACGATGGAGCCATCGATATCGAAGGCTTTGGAGGAGGCATCGAGCGACTGGCCTTTGAATACGCCGACGACGAGTGATTTGGATTTGGATCGTGAACCGACTTTGATGCTTTCAAACATTTCAGAATCTCCTATTTTTCTGAATAAATATACCCGTCGTATTCGACCGGGTTGCTGATAACTTCGTCTTGCGTGCAACAGATTCTCAGAATGTAGACATACCGATGCCAAAGGGGTATTGGAGGAATGAATTTGATTGGTACTTGGTTTATTTGGAAGCCATCGCCTTAGCGTTGAACAACGACTTGACCTCGCCGGCGAGATAAAAACTCCCCAGCACCAACAGTAGATCATTGGAACCCAGTGATTTGCCCGCGGCACGGATCGCCGATGTCGGGTCGGTGTATGACTCGCATGATTTGGAAGAAATCTCGGTGTATTGCCGCCCCAGGTCTTGTGGGTCTGTTGATCGTGAATTGGATTGGGCTCTGGTAAAGATGACCTTGTCGGCCCGGGTCTTGAGCTCTTTGATCATCTCCTTGCAACGCTTGTCGTTGTTGCACCCAAACACCACCACCAATGAATCGAACTCCAATTGCTGAGCCACGGCCTTGAGCGTTTCGCGGACACTCTCAGGCGTGTGGGCTCCGTCAACCAAAACGCGAGGATGGTCGTTGACCTGTTCGAGCCGGCCATCGCGGGGGGTGTTCTCCAGTCCCATGATGACTTGGTGCTCCGGCAGATCAAAGCCGTGCTTGCGCAGCTCCAGAATGATCGCCAGCGAAAGCCCGCAGTTCTGGGCTTGGTGCTCGCCGAGCAATGGGACTGACATGTGTTCAAAGCATCCATCGCCTTGCCCGACGCACACCTTGGGGTGTGGCCCGCGCCGCGTTGCTGACTGGAATCGGCTTGAATACAAAATCTCATCGTCGAGCACCGACAATGTGCATCCGGTTTGTTCAGCAATGGACCGGAAAGCTTCGATCACTTCTTCAGATTGCGGAACACTCAACGCCGCACCCCCCGGCTTCATGATCCCGGCTTTTTCTTTGGCGATCTCGACGAGCGTTGTACCCAGCACATCGGTGTGTTCGAGTTGGATGCTGGTGAGCCCGACGACCACTGGCTGGGCGACATTGGTGCAATCGAGTCGGCCTCCGAGGCCGGTTTCGAGGATCACCAGGTCCACCGCTTGTTGAGCAAAAATGACGAATGCCAAGGCCGTCATCATCTCGAAGTAGGTTGCTTGGCCGTGTTCTTGAGCGATGTTGATCGCGGCGTCTTTGCACAAGGCCAACGCTTCGTCGAAACTGGATTCGTCGATCTTTGAACCATTGATGCGGACGCGCTCGCGTTCGTCGATCAGGTGCGGGCTGGTGTAGAGACCGGTGGTGTAGCCGCTGGATCGCAGGCAGCTCTCGAGCATGACGCAGGTCGAGCCCTTGCCTTTGGAGCCGGCGATGTGGACGCAGGGGACCGCCATATGTGGATCGCCAAGTTCTTTGACCAACGCCTGCATCCGGATGAGTTTGAAGGATTCGGGCTTGATGGTCTGTGTGCGGACACGCTCAAAGTTGACACAGGAGTTCAGGTACGCCAGCGCCGATTGATGGGTTTCAAAGGGGCCTGGCTCCACCTGAGAGCCAGCCCGTTGATTGGCTCCTGATTCACCCGTATTGGTCTTCTTCCGGCGCGGCATTAGGAAAGATCATACCAGATTTTTCACACAATCAAAGCACAAAGTAAATCATCTGCACAATGTCAGGGATCACACCCAATACATATTTTTTTCGATCGCCTACTCCACACACGCCTGGCTCATCAACGCCTTCATCTCACCCACCGCACTCCGCAGCCCGATGTACACCGCTCGCGAAACAATCGAATGCCCGATGTGCAACTCGTCGATGGCAGGCAATGACGCAATATGCCCGACATTGTGGTAGTTGAGCGCGTGACCGGCATTGAACCGCATCCCGTGCTCACCAATACGCACACCCGCCGCCCGGACCTGTTCAATCGCATCAATGAGCACCCGCTTGCGGAGATCGCCCCCAGATTCGTGGAATGCCCGCGCGTATGGGCCGGTGTGAATTTCACAGACATCGAACCCAACCGCCGCCGCCGCATCGACTTGGGGTACCTCAGGATCAATAAACGCACTAACGACCAACCCCGCTTCTTTGAGTCGAACCACCGCACTTTTGAGTGATTCTTGCTGGGCAAAAACATCCAACCCGCCTTCGGTCGTCACTTCCTGACGCCCTTCGGGAACCAGCATTGCCGTATGAGGCCCAATCTCACTCGCAATACCCACCATCTCCTCGGTGGCCGCCATTTCAAGATTCAACTTGATGTTGACCAACTGACGGAGCAAACGGACATCTCGATCCATGATGTGGCGACGGTCTTCACGCAGATGAACCGTGATCGAGTCGGCCCCACCGAGTTCGGCCTCGTGGGCCGCCCGGACCGGATCGGGCTCGATCCCGCCTCCGATCTCCCCGGTATCAAGCCCCGGCTGACCCCGATACCGGGCGTTGCGGATGGTTGCGACATGATCGATATTGACACCGAGTTGAATCATGCCCGATTGTAGGAGTCGTCTTGTCGGAGTCGTCAAAGCCGACGATGAAGCCCGGAATCACCGCCGAATCCGCGCGATGGCCTTGTCCAGTGCCCGCCTCTGCCCGGCGCTCTTGAGTGTCGGGCGGAGCGATTCGAGGAATCCGACCGCCGCGGGCATCGAATCTCGTGCCATGATCTTGGCGAGTTCCTCAGCGTCGGGCAGTTCTTGCGATTCGCGGAGGTTGGTCCGCATCAGCGCCATCGCCCGGCTGTCGCCGAACCGATTGAGTCGATACCGACCCGCCAACCACAAGGCGTCCTGGGTGATCCGATTCTGCCGAGCATCCGCCGATATCCGCTCAAAGGCGTCGAGCACCAGTTCATGTTCACCTTGCCGAAACGCGGCCTGGACAATGATTTTGGCGGCCAGATCATCAACCAACTCGGGCTTATCCCGCAACAACGCCCCACCCAGCCGGACCACCGCCTCGTCGCGGTTGGTCAGTACAAAGTCCTCGATCGCTTCGGTGTATTCACCGGCTTTGAGCGAATCCTTGGCTCGTTGATTGAGCCATTGCCCGCCTTGGGCGTTGAGCACCTGGGTGTATTGGTCTGGGATGGATGCCAGCCGGGTCCCGCAGGGGCTGATGGTCTTGAGTGGATCGCCGAGCACGGTGATCTTCCACGCTTGGCCGTCGTCATAATGTACCGCCGCGGCAAAGGGCATCTGCCCGAGCAGCCGCTTGGCGACCATCGGCGTGGGCACAAAGCCCGACAAGTACGGCTCATCAACCGAACCCGCATACAAATACACGCCCTTTTCAAGCCAACGCCCCCCCACCGTTCGCGGACTCCGAGGCGTTGCCAATGAAAACGAATGCACCATATGCAGCGCGCTGGGCTTGGCAAGCATCGGTAGATCGCCGGGTCTGCCCGATCCTTCTGGA
>Ga0316208_1003928_pt1 | contig 10227 bp, 3 predicted proteins | sample 3monopyrite_MG_FD_204944 | JGI IMG/M metagenome (GOLD analysis project Ga0316208, IMG submission 204944) | Microbial mat bacterial communities from mineral coupon in-situ incubated in ocean water Damariscotta River, Maine, United States -... | ecosystem: Environmental > Aquatic > Marine > Coastal...
GTACCTCCTGAGCCAGTTCCTCGGAACGGTGTCGAACACCCGCGACGATGCTTGGGGCGGGACGCTCGAGCGCCGTGCCCGGTTCATGCGCGAGGTGTACGCGGCTACGCGCAGGGCGACCCCCGATGGGTTCGTGATCGGCATTCGGATCTCGCCAGAGATCGCTGAGCAGGGCATCGACCTCGACGACTCGGTCACCGTCGCAGGTTGGCTCGCAGAGGACGGCGTTGACTTTGTGCACGTGTCGAATTGGGATAGCTTCAAGGCGCCGCTCAAGCACCCCGACTCGAAGAAACCGCTGACGACCTGGTTCCGCGAAGCAGTCGGCGGGGACACCCCATTGATTGCGACCGGAGGCGTTTGGACACCTGAGCAGGCTGGCCTTGTCCTCGACCACGGAGCCGACCTCGTCGGACTCGGACGCGCCGCGATCGGCAACCCCGCTTGGCCCACCGGCGCCGCCCGCGCGGACTGGGAGCCAGATCGGCCTCCCTACACCCCCTCCGAGCTCATCGCCGCCAGCCTCGGACCCAGCTTTGTCGACTACATGCGCGCCTGGCCCAATTTCGTCACCGATCCGGTTTGAGTCCGCCTCGATCGGCAAGTGACATCCAAGCACGATCTTCTGGGTGCCACGAGCCATGAGCGGCCCCCCACCAGCCACCAAGGCCACGTTCCCCACCGAGCAATTGTCAGACGGCCCAATCGCCCACAGGGAGAGCGGCTTCTACAACTAGGTTTCCGAATCATGCGCCGCGAAGAAGTGGCGCAGGGCGCGATCAACTCATCGGGCAGCATGCCGGTTCGCTGGCAATCATCCTCGAATCGTCCCACGTCGGCGCGGCTCGCGGCGGATGGAGCCGCCTACCGGAGCCCTCACCACAAGAGACCGAGGCCGGCTACCCCAGGGGGCTGCCGGCCTCGGTTGATTGGTAGCGGGGGTAGGATTCGAACCTACGACCTCCGGGTTATGAGCCCGACGAGCTTCCAGACTGCTCCACCCCGCGACGCTTAGGGAGGAGGATTGTAGAGGTGGCGCTGCGCGGTGCAACCCCTGTGGCCAAAATCGCACCGCGATCTCTGGGTCCGCTCGATGGACTCGACCTGCGAGCCTAGCCTTACGCCTGCAGGCGCGGAGTGGAGGTCACCCTCGAGGCGCGTGGAAGAGAATCGATGAGCGCAACGTCGGGTCCCCACCGCCGGTCCCACTCGACTCCTCGTCCGGACTGTCCTTGGGGACGGGCGTCTCTTCGGGGGTGTCCTCAGGAGCATCGCCGGGGCCCTCCTCGGGAGCCTCCTCGGGAGCCTCTTCGGGCTCCGGCGTTTCATCAGGAGTGTCGCCCCCGCCCTGCTCGTCTTCCGGTGTCTCGTCTCCACTGCCTTCCGGGGAATCCTGGGGCGTCTCGTCCGGCGCTTCGACCGGCGTCTCCGTCGGGGTCTCAACTGGCGTTTCAGCTGGGGTTTCACTCGGCTTATCGCCCGGGGTCTCACTGGGTGACTTATCCGGAGTCCCCGCATCTGGGTCCTCGGGTGGACCATCGCCACTCTCACCATCAAGAGGCGCGTCGTCACCGGAAGTCGAGCCATCCGCAGGTTCCTGACCGCCTTGCTCCGGTCCGCCTTCGCCCTCCGGCGTCGCCCCCACTACCGGCTCATTGTCGGGTGTGTTCGGCGGAGTCGCGTCCGGAGCTTGGACCGGAACCGCATCGATCTCCTCCTCGGCAGACTGCGCTGGATCGGTTTGGGCCGCGCCCCCTTCATCAGCACCTTGGGCCTGCTCATCCGGCGCAGAGGCCGGAGCCTCCTCGCCGTTTGGACCCTCTGCTCCGGCGCCAAGAGCGCTGTCCGCATCCCCGCCCTCCGGCAAGGCCGCGACATCCGGGCTTGCAGACGAAGGCAGCTGGGCCACGCGCTCATCGAGCGATGAGCTCTTGCCGCGCAGGCGCGCCCAAACGTCGCGCTCCAAGACCATGCCGTCCCAATCAACGGTCGACTCCAAGCCCATTTCCAAAGGCAAGCCCGCAAAGGCCCCCTGGACCGCGCGCAATTGCTGCGCTTCACCCCGCGTGAGCGCGCGTGTAGCAAGCGCTTCGAGGTCCGCCACGCGCACGGCCTGGGGCTCCTGTCGCCAGCTCGGCCGCGAGATCAGCGACAACCCAAAGGTCACCGCGCGCTCCAGGTCGGGGGCCGTGTCCAGCTTGGCCGCCATGTTGCCGGCACTGCGAAGGTCGCCGACGTCCAAGAGCTGTTCGTGTTCGGAATCAAAGACCGACGCAAAGTCCGCGAGCGCCGTCCCCAACCCATTGGCCAGTCCGCCTTCTTCGGCAAGCTCGAGCTTGGGCTGCTCCGCCACCAGGAAGCGCGCCCGCGAACGCCGGACCGCATGCAAGAAACCGGGGTCGGCGTGGCCCTTGGACTGCTCCTCGGCCCGCGCGTACTTGGTCAGCACGTTGCTGCGCAGGGCCTCCTTGGCAGCTCGGTCCATGCCCTCGCGCGCCGCGGAGAGGTCGGAGAGGAACAACGCAGACCAGAAGTTCTGCTCGCCCAGCCCGAAGCCCGGTCCAGTGCTCGAGCCCACCAAGTGCACGTCGACCAGCCGCTCGAGGAAGTCAGCCCCGCCCGGCATCGCCCCCGCGAGGTCGACACCGGCGCCGCGCAAGTCGTGGGCCCAAACGGCCAGCTCCCGATGCTGCTCCGGTGCTAGCCCGGCAGCAGTCTCGGTCTCGAGGCCAGCGAGCAGCGCGAGCGCAGCCTCACGCCGCGCCCACAGCCCGAGCTCGGCATCGACCGCCCACAGGCGCTCGGCACCCGCAAAGGTCAGGGCACCATCGGCGCCAGCAAGAGCTTGGATCAGCCCCGCGAGGCTGGCGTTCGGCGGCAGATCGCGCGCAGCCAATGCATCGAATCCCGCGAGCGCGAGCACCCGCGGCAAGTCCTCGGCGGTCCCGTACTTGCGGACGAGCGCGATCAGCTTGGCCAGCACGTCCGCGTCGGACTCCACGCCCATGCGGTCGATGAACGGCTGCACACTGAGTTCTTCGAGGAAGCCGGCCAGCGCCCCGTCGCCCAAGAGCTCGAGCGCGAGGTTGCGCAGGTCGGCCTCGGGCCGCTCAGCGTGTTGAATCAGACAAGTGACCAGGGGCGCGAGGTCCGCGTCGGTCAGGTCCGCGCGTCCGGCAAAGGTCCCAAGCGCTCCGAGCACGGCGAAGCGCAGGCTCGTCGGCAGCTCAGGCTCACTCACGAGGTGCTCTTCGAGCGCGACCAACCGGATCAAGTCCTGCAGACCGGCGGGCGCAGCCACGCGGGGCAGGATGCCAACTGCGACGACGCGCGCCGAGAGCTCCTCGCCTTGGTCGAACGCGATGTCGAGGAGCGGCTCCTTGAGGTCGGTGCGTTGCAGCCGCTCGAGCGCCGCGGGCGTCACGCTCGCTGCGACACAGAGCGAGTTCAAGGATTGCAGCACGCCCAGGGTCACGTCCGGATCCTGCTCGAGCGCGCTCGTCGCGATCAGCCCCGCAATCAACTCGGCTCCGCGCTCGATCGCGTCATCGGCCTCGGCGTCGGCGCCGGGCCACGGCAGCTGGGCGAGGGCGCGCGCGAGGACCAGCCTCAGGCCAGAGGCATCCACGACCGCTCGCTCGGCCAGCTCGGCGCGCAACCCCTCGACGACCGGGCCGCCGGTAGGCCGCCCCTCGATCGTGTCGGCCAGCGTCGAAATCATCACCGCGGCGACCTCGGGCGCGTCCTCTTGGGGAATCCGCGCGAGCAGCGCAGGTGCCAGCTCGTCGATCCGCGTGCCTCCATTGCGCAGCTCCTCCGCGAGCGCACGCGCCGCGCCCAAGCGCAGCAAACGGTCCGAGGCCGACAGCGCCCCTTCGGCGAGCTGCGTGTCGTAGGCGAACAGCGCGATGCGGTTCTCCCGGGCCCGCGCTCGCTCGGCGCACAGCTCATCGATCAAGCGCAACGTTGCAGCGTCGTGGGTCAGGCCCTCTGTGAACGCGACAAAGTCAGCATGGCTCGCGAACTCCTTGCCGTACATCTGGGCCAAGCTGTCTTGGGCCACCGATCGTACGGGCTGCCCCGCCTCGAGACCGACCGCCAACGACGGCGCGAGCTCGTAGTGGCGCAGCTCGACCACAAGGTCCGCGAGGGCAATCCACTGGCGTGGCTCGTCCTGGAAGTAGCGCAAGCGCTCCTCCAGGAAGCTGCGCCACTCCTGGCCGTCGGATCCGTCGAGGGCCGCCGCCAAGCTGTCGCTGGCTGCCTTGCGCTCAGCAATGCGCTCGGCCTTGCGCGTCGCCGAGAGCCCCGCGGGCACGGGGCGCGTCGCCGCCAGGTACAAGTCGTGGTCGATGGTCGGCCAAGCGGACTGGACCGCTCCGCTTCGAATCTGACCCTGCTCCAGGCTTGCCTCGGTCGCTTCGCGCGCGGCTGCGGGAGCGAAGGACTGCCAACGGGTCCAGAAGTTCGCGGTCCACTGGGGGCTCAGCGGGGTGGCCGGCGCCTGGGCAGAGGCCGGCGACGGGGTCAGAACCAGTGCGACGATCCCGAGTAACCCGGCGCTGCGCCCCACCACGTGCTGCACTCGTCCTCGGAGGCGTGCAGGGATGTGGGAAGAGGAGTCGCGGGGCATCTCGGTGGGTCCGTCACTTCACTATAGGCGGCGGGTCCACCGAGGAGGAGCCGCGCCGGCGGGAATCCAGGCTGGGCCTGCGCCGCGCCCCGAGTTGGGAAGGGGGCCGCGCGGAACACCAGGTCTACGCTCTCCATCGGCAGGACGTGAGCGCGAGGTGAGGCGCGGCCGGGGGAAATCGCGGCGCAGCTAGGCGCCGGCGCCCTCTGCAGCGGGGAGCTCGGTCCCCGCGTCGAGCGCCCTGCCGAAGCCTGCAGCCATGGCATTCACGAGGACCTCACGCTCCAGGGTCTCGGTGTCCAGCTCCAGATCCGCCGCTTCGGCATAGGCGGCGCTGCGTTCGGCGAGCACCCGCCGGGCTTCGGCCAGCGGCCCTTCCCCCGAGGATCCACCGGCAAAGAGCGCCGGCCGGACGGTTGGGTCGCCGGCGACACGCTCGGCCAAGGTCTCGGGCCTTGCTGTGAGCCACACGCAGCGAGCGCGCCCACTCGCACGGGCTGCCGCCAGGGCAACTCGCGCGACGGATGAGGTCAAGAGTCCGCCTCCGGTCGCCCAGACGCTCGGCCCTTGCGGGGCCGCCTCGAGTGCGGCCACGAAGAGCGCGCTCTCGGCGGCGCGGAAGGCCGCTTCCCCACGGGCAGCCAAGAGCTCCCCCGCCGAGCTCGCACCGCCTGCGGCGGCCAGCTCGGCATCGAGGTCCCGGAAGGCCAGCCCCACGCGGTCCGCGAACTCCCGTCCGAGGGTCGTCTTGCCGGATCCCCTGGCGCCGATCAACACCAGGACCTCAGCGCCGCCCAGTTTGGTGGCCAGCTCAGCCTGCAGGACCGGCGGTAGATCGACGGGCAAGTGGGCTTCCGGGGCGCTGGGGTCCGCGCTCGCCTGGGCCGCTTCCCTGAAGCGCTGCAATTGGGCCGCGGCCTGGGCCCAAAACCAACGCGCTCCGGTCGAGGCCCGCAAGCCGGCGGCGCGGGCGGCGGCCACAAGCGGGGTGGGGTCGGGCTTGTAGTTCGCGTCGAGCACCGCGCAATGCGGCGCGCGCTCGGCGAGTTGGTTCAGGGTCGCGGCGCCGGGCAACCACGCGCACGCATCGCCAGCCGCAGGCGACCCGGCCGGGGTCGCGTGCACAATCAGGTCGGGGGCCAGGCCCGCGAGCTCGTCCAGGCCGCCAAAGCTCGCCCCGCACTCGCGAGCCAAGGCCATCGCGCGCATAGGGTCCCGGGCCAAGACCGTTAGGCTCATCGTGGGCTCGCCTCCATCGTCAGCAGGGCTCGTGGGGTCGCTTGAGGAATCGCTGACCGACTCGCAAACAGCCAGATTCGGCAGCTCGTCGGCCGCGGTCCGCCAGGCCCCAAGCCAAGGCTCCCAGGCGGCGGTTGCGCGCGGGTCGGACAAGGCCCGCAGTGCGGCGCGCGCGGCGCCACCAGCCCCGAGCACGACAACGGTCCGCGAACGCGCAAACCAGTCTTCGCCGACGAGCTCTTCAGCCGCCGCCCGGGCTCCGAGCAGGTCGGTGTTGACACCAACCCAAGCGCCTTCTGCGCCCTGTACCAACGTGTTGAACGCCCGCAACCCACTCGCGCCCTCCGCCGCTGGCGCCCGGTCGCCGCCTCCGAAGTTCCAGGCCGCAGCCTTGTGGGGCGCCGTCACGCTCAGCCCCACGATTGGCAGCCGCCCGGAGCGCGCATGCTCGAGCACCGCTCCGGCATCGGGCACATCGAAGCGACCATACACACCGCGCACCCCGAGCTGCTCGAAGAGTGCCGTGAACAACACCGGGGAGGCAGACCCCGCGATCCGCTCCCCGAGGACTCCGAAGATCGGGGTGCCATGCCCTGGAGGCCGCCCACCCGGCCAAGTCGCGCACAGTGCCTCGACCGTCAGCTGCCCGGGCACGGGTTGCGCTTCGTCCGCCCGCGCCGCGGCATAAACCCAATCGCTACCCGCCGCCGTGCACACCGTCCGTGTCGCCGAGCCCTCCGGCCCGCCCGCGAACATGGCGAGCTCGGGCACTAGCAGCCCAGGCCGCACGGCGCGCAGCTCCCGGGTCCATTCGACAAGCAACGCGCGCACCTCGGGGATGCGCGCGATGAAGGCCAGCGCGCCCGCCGTGCCGCCTGCGCCCGGCGCCTCGATCAACTTGACCGTGCGCGGCCAAACCCCAAGCCGCAGCGCCTCTTCAAGGAACTCACCCAGGACCTCGAGCCGCGGGGTCAGCCCGTCGGTCTCGCCGTCCGCGGTCCAGTGCTCCGAGACCACCACCTCGGTGCGCGGCTCCCCGGCGATGACCGCGCGTAGCTCGGCCGCGCGCGCCTGCATCGCTTGGCCCGCCCCCGCATCGCCCCCCAAACTGCCCGCGAGCGCGAGGTCAAAGTCGATCCAGGGGAAGCCGGCCTGAACCGCCGCCCGAAGCAACCCGAGGGACTCCGCCCGCGTCCCACAGCGACCAGCAGCTTCCGGCGCCACCGCCGCAGTCGCAAGCAGCGGGATCGGGGCCTCCCCGGGTCGGGCGAGCGGATCGAGAATCGACTGGATCCGCAGCGCCATCGCCGCTACCTCGCCGATCCCGAGCGGTCCAAAGCCATCACCGAGCGCATCGAGGCGCACCTCGACCAGGCTGCAGCGGCGGACTAGTTCCCTGGCGTCGTCGGGAACGAGCTGCATGCTCCCGGTCGCGGTCGCCACGAGGCGTGGTGACGGGGTTTCTTCGAAGTACATGGAATGCGAGTCTCTGGCCTGTCTCGTAGCGGGGGATTCGACCGCCCTTGCGCGCTGAGCGTTCCCCAAGCTCTCTGGAAATTGCGATCTCTCAGGCTTCACCGCGGGCCACCAAGCGGCGCATCGCCGCGACGAGCTGCTCGTACAAGGCAGCGCGCTCCGGCTCACCGCTGGCCGCGAGGGCGCCCAAGTGTCCACGGACAACAGCTTCGTCGCCGCGCGCGACCGGCCCGGTCAGTGCTCCGGCGAGCCCGTCCTCCGGAGCCTGGTCTGCGAGATTCGCGAGGGTCGAACGCGCCAAGGCCAGCGCCAGCCCGTGGCGCTCGGCCGCCGTCGCGTGCGGCAATGCTTCAGCGAGCAGGGCATCGGCTTCGGCGAACAGCGCCACCCAGCCATTGGAGAGCAGCGCGGCGGCCGCGTGGTACAGGGGTCGCTCAGCCCCGGCGACCTCGAGCGCGATTCCACCCAACCCAGTCGCCAAGCGCCGCGCGAGTTCGAGTGCGGGAGCTTCTCCGGAAACTCCAAAGCGCACCCCCTCAAAGACATCGCCGCGATGCGTTGAAGGCGGGCCACTCGCCCGCAATGCCGCCGCGGGATGCAAGACGCCGCGCGCACTCGTCCCAGCAAGCGCAGCCAGCACTTCCACGTCGTGGTAGCCGCTGGTATGCAGCACAACCGGAGGCGCACAGCCCGCAGTGAGCAGCGCACCGGCAACCTCCTCGAGGCCTGCGTCCTTGACCGCGAGCAGCGCGGCATCAAGGTCGGGAGCTTGTTCGAGGTCCTCGACCACATGCACGCCGGCCACGGCGGTGGCCAACGACCGCGCCGCCTCTGGCCGCCGGGACCAGATGTGCACCTCGGAAGCGAGTCCACGAGCAATCAGCGCGCCCGCGAGCGCGCGGCCCATGGCGCCGGCGCCGAGGATCAACAGCGGCCCGGTCACGAGCGCGCCTCCCGCCGTTCGAAGCGGCAAGCACTACCGTGAAAGCCGCCGCTGAAGCTACGGTGCAAACCGACATAGCGAACCCCGGGCAGTACGCCTTCGACCCGGGTGCGCCAAGTCTGGGAGTGCGCGGAGCGCCAGCGCTCCCAAGCAGCCGCCTCTCCGAGCGTGCCTGCGCCCGCAGGCCCCGGCGGATCCCCGAGCTCATCCGGCTTGAGCGCGACCACAAAGCTCGAGCCGCTCCCCGCCATCAGCCAGGGCCGCGGCACGAGCTCTTCGAGGGCTGCGAGCGCCGCACCCAGCTCGGGCACCGCCGCCAAGGCCGCCGGTTGCAGGTCGTTGGCATCGGGGGCGAAGGGCGTCGCTCCACCCCCGCCAGCGCCGTGCTCGGCCCAGGCCGCGAAGACCGCCCCCGTTGGGCATACGGCCGCGGGGGTCACGACGAGCAACCAGCCGCCCGCCGGCAACCCAGCCCCTCCGCGGCGCTCGGGCTCCCCATCGCCCCCAAAGCCGAGCAGGGCGCGCAGCTCCGGAGTCAGGTCGCCGAGGAGCTCCGCGTCGGGAGCCACCGGTGCGATCTTCTCTCCACGCCCCGTCCCGCGCGCGAGCCCGTTCGCGACGCCGAAGAAGACGGTGTCCGACCCCAGCGCGGCGAGCGCCGCAGTCCGCGCGGCCCGCATCGCATCCGGGTCGCCCAAGGCGTGAGGACTCGCGCCCTCCGCAATGCCACCCAACCAGGCGCTCAAACGCTCGCCAGCCAAGTGCGCTGCGGCCGCATCGCTACTGCCGCCACCCAAGCCCGCCCGGCTGGGCGTGTGCTTCTCCAGCTCGAGCCGCAAGGTTCCCTCCCATCCCACGATTCGGACCGCCGCAGCGAGCGCCCGCCACGCAAGGTTCTCCGGCCCGAGCGGGACGTCCTTGCTCGCCGCGGGCCCCTTGACCTCGAGCTCGAGCTCGAGGCTCGACGCAATGCCGGTCCAAGAGCCGTCGAATTCCAGCGCCACGCGGTCCCACAGGTCGATCGCCAACAGCCCAAGGTCGACCTCATGGAAGCCGTCATCACGGCGCCGCTCGACCCGCAACCAGGGATTGATCTTGGCCGGGGCCGCGAGCACAAGCCGCGCCGACCGGGGACGCTCGACGTAGCCCACCTCGCGCTGGACCACTTGCTGGCCTTCGCCCACCGCATGCGGCTCGCGCGCGGCGACCTCGTGCAGCAACAGATTGTCGATCAACCGCACCGCACCGCCATGGGTCCCGGGCACGCGCACCGCAAGCAGCGCGACGGCCGCGTCCCCCAGGCGCTCGGGCACCCCGGCGGTCCACTGGTTTGGGTCGCGCACCTCCGCGTACTCGAGCTCGAAGCCCTCCGGCGCGTGGTCGTGCAGGTACGCCGCCATCCCGCGCCCGAGGGCGGCCGGATCGCGCAGGCCCGCCCGGTAGAGCCAGGCGGCCCACTCGAGCGTGTGGACCAGCACATCGGCCTCGGCGCGCACGTCCGCGCCGAGCAGCTCATTGCGTGAGGAGCGCGCCAACCCGTGGGCTTCCCGCGCGATCGGACAGACAACGACTTCGCACCCGGCCCCAAGGCCCAGTACGACGCGGGTCTGCTGAAAGTCCTTCTGCCCGAAGTAGGCGCGCGTCGGACCGACGACGTCGAACAGCCGCGCCACGATCGTAGCGACGCCCGCGAAGTGGCCCGGCCGCAGCGCACCCTCCAGGCCTTCGGCACCCGGCCCCGGATCGCGCTCCGGGACCTCCGCGGCCGCTGCGTGCTCAGGGAAGAAGCCCTCCGCCCCCACCAGCTCGCCGGTGAAGACCAGGTCGCCGCCGGCGCTTGCGAGCAGCGCTGCATCGCGCTCGAGGTCTCGAGGGTAGCGCTCGAGGTCGCGCGGGTCGTCGAACTGCAGCGGGTTGACGAAGATGCTGACGACGA
>Ga0316208_1003929_pt1 | contig 10226 bp, 10 predicted proteins | sample 3monopyrite_MG_FD_204944 | JGI IMG/M metagenome (GOLD analysis project Ga0316208, IMG submission 204944) | Microbial mat bacterial communities from mineral coupon in-situ incubated in ocean water Damariscotta River, Maine, United States -... | ecosystem: Environmental > Aquatic > Marine >...
GTCACTCTGGCAGCGTTACGCGGCGCATGCGGTCTGGGCCAGATCGGAGCGACGCTTGATGCGTGGCGCAGCTAACAGCGGTACGGAGCCGATTTTCACGTTTCCTGTACGGTGCCGCGTATGGCAGCACTTTCAAAAAAGGCATCGGTTTGCGGTGACCACAAACGGATGAGCTTTTTGTGCCGCCGCCACGACGCTGACTGAGACACCTTGGGAATGTTCAGACGGGCCTGCAACCAAGTAGTCCCGTTCTGTGGTGTGCGAACGCGACCGGGCAGGGTGGAGATGGCCGCGGACCGCATGTTTGCAACGCAGGCAAATCCCGCTCTCTGGTCAAACAGAAAAACGTTATGGCAAATGACCTGGGCTGTAGTGAAAATATGTTCGAGTGGGACGAGGCGCTGGTTTCAGAGTTCGGCTGACAGCGGCTTTGTCGCTGACGATGCAACCACCGGTGCCACCGTCTGGCAAACGCCTGTGGGCGACGGCGCTGCCGCCGCCCACAGGACGTTCAAAGTCGACAGCACGCAGTAGGTCGCTGTCGCTGTGGCTTGGTGATTAGCCGTTCACACTGTCTTTCAGCGCCTTGGCGATGGTCATCTTGACCACCTTGTCGGCGTCTTTCTTGAACTGTTCACCTGTCGCCGGGTTGCGTACCATGCGCTCTGGGCGTTCGCGGCAATAGATTTTGCCAACGCCGGGCAGAGTCACAGCACCACCACCGGAAACTTCCTTGGTGATCAGGCCGCAGATTGCGTCCAGTGCTGCACTTGCAGATTTCTTGTCTGAGCCCATATCTTCGGCCAGTGCGGCGACGAGTTGGGTCTTTGTCATAGGTTTTGCCATTTTCTGCTCTCCTTCGTCTGCCCGAGAATTAGGGCCTCCTATCCGTTTTGTAACGGTATGTAGTGGCAAAACACAACGAATAGTGGGCGTTCGCAAGTGAAAAACAGGAGTTTTTCGCGATTTTCAGCCCATTAAAGGAAGGCCGTCTCGTCAAAGGCACGCAATTTCCGACTGTGAATGCGTTCCAGCGGCATCTCGCGCAGCTGTTCCATGGCCCGGATTCCGATCATCAAATGCCGCGCAACCTGCTCTTTGTAAAAGTTGGAGGCCATGCCCGGCAGCTTCAGTTCGCCGTGCAGGGGCTTGTCGGACACGCATAGCAGCGTGCCGTAGGGTACCCGGAACCGGAAACCGTTTGCGGCAATTGTTGCACTTTCCATATCCAGCGCGATGGCGCGCGATTGCGACAGGCGCTGAACCGGGCCGCGCTGGTCGCGCAGTTCCCAGTTGCGGTCGTCATGGGTGGCCACGGTGCCTGTGCGCATGATCCGCTTGAGCTCGTATCCTTCCAACTTGGTGACCTGAGCCACCGCCTGTTCCAGCGCGATCTGGATTTCGGCCAGCGCCGGGATCGGCACCCATGGCGGCAGGTCGTTGTCCAGCACGTGATCTTCGCGCAGGTAACCATGCGCCAGCACAAAATCGCCCAACGCCTGAGAGTTGCGCAGACCTGCGCAGTGCCCGACCATCAACCAGGCATGGGGGCGCAGCACCGCGATATGATCGGTCGCCGTTTTCGCATTGGACGGGCCGACCCCGATATTGACCAAAGTGATTCCCGACCCGTCTGCACGCTTGAGGTGATAGGTTGGCATTTGCGGGGTCTTGGGGCCGCCGGCCAGCGGTTGATCACCGGACACGATCTCGGCATTCCCGGTCGCGACAAACGAGGTATAGCCGCTGTTCGGGTCATCCAGTTGGGCACGGGCATAGCCTTCGAACTCCGACACATAGAACTGGTAGTTGGTGAACAGCACGTGGTTCTGAAAGTGATGTGGCTCTGTCGCCGTATAGTGGGACAGACGCGCCAGCGAATAATCGATCCGCTGGGCGGTGAACGGGGACAAAGGCGCAATCCCGTCGACCGGTGTGTAGGTGCCATTCACGATGTCGTCGTTGGTGTTGCTCAGGTCCGGCACATCGAACACGTCGCGCATGGAAAACGCGGCCGCCCCCTGTTGAGGCACGGAAATGTCCGGATCATTGGCCACCGCGAAATGCACTGGCATCGGCGTGTTGGAGTATCCGATTTCAACCGGCTGGCCGTGGTTGGTTATCAAAAGGCCAATCTGCTGGACAAGGTAGTTTTCAAACAGCTCGGGTCGCGTCACCGTTGTCGCATAGGTGCCCGGATTGGCCACGTGACCAAAGCTGAGCCGCGTATCGACGCGTGAAAAGGTCGTCGTGGTAAAGCGGATTTCGGGATAAAAGGCCCGAATGCGCCCCTCGGGCGGGCCGTTCAGCATGGCGTCCATGAACTGGTCGCACAGGAACCTCACCGCCTGATGGTACAGCACCTTGAGATGCGCCACCGCCGCTGCGGCATCGTGAAATTCGGTATGGGCATGGGTGCCCGGGGAAAGGGTTTTCATGTTGTTGGCTCAAGTATGGGTATGAATTCAAAGCTGCGCACATCGACAAGTCCGAGGTCGGAAATGCGCAGTTCAGGGATGACCACCAAAGCAAGCAGCGAATGCTGCATGTAGGCATTGTTGAGGGTGCAGCCGCAGTCCACCATGGCCTGCACCATCTGGTCGGCCTTGGCGGCCACCTCGCGTGCAGGGCTGTCAGACATAAGGCCCGCGATGGGCAGTTCGACCAGCGCCAATTCGTGGCCATCGCGCCAGACTGTGATGCCGCCGCCGACTTCGGATAAACGGTTGGCGGCCAGCGCCATCTGGGCGCGATCCGTTCCCACAACGATCATGTGGTGGCTGTCATGCGCGACGGTCGATGCCATCGCCATCCGGCCCTGATAGTTAAAGCCCGACACCAGCGCATTGACCACACCGCCTGTCGCGCGGTGCCGTTCCACAAGGGCGATCTGGCAGGTGTCGCCGTGGCTTTCCACTTTGCCGTCATTGACAGGCATGTCGCGTTTCAGCGCTTTTGTAGGGGCTTGGTTTTCGACAACACCAATCACGTTGGCAGTCACCGAATTGCGTCCCTCAGGCACTGCAATCTCGAAATCGGCGGCATGCAACGTCTTGCCCAGATGCACTGTCTGACGGGCCGCGCCGGGCCATTCGAGATGCGGGCAGGTCGCGGTCAACTCGCCACCGATGGCCACGGTTTTACCCCGGGCTATCACCTGCTCGATAGGCAGGGTCGTCAGGTCAGAAGTCAGGACCACATCAGCCCGCCGTCCCGGCGTCAACGACCCGATCTCGCGTTCCAGCCCGAAATGGGTGGCGGTGTTGATCGTGGCCATTTGCAAGGCCACCAACGGGTCACACCCGCAGGCAATGGCGTGGCGCACAACGCGGTTCATGTGGCCCTCGTTGACCAGCGTGCCGGAATGGCAGTCGTCGGTGCACAGGATCATGTTGCGCGGATCCAGCCCTTTTTCGGTTATGGCCGTGATCTGCGTTTCGACATCATACCACGCACTGCCAAGGCGGATCATCGACCGCATGCCCTGCCGCATCCGGGCAATCGCATCCGCCTCGACCGTACCCTCGTGATCGTCTGCGGGGCCACCCGCGACATAGGCGGCAAAGTCTGGCCCCAGATCGGGCGAGGCATAGTGCCCGCCCACAGTCTTGCCCGCGCGCTGCGTCGCCGCGACTTCGGCCAGCATCTGCGGGTCGGCTGCCGCCATGCCGGGAAAGTTCATCATTTCCCCCAGACCGATGATACCGGGCCACGCCATGGCCTGGGCCACATCGTCGGCACTGATCTCGTAACCTGTGGTTTCCATACCGGGTGCCGAAGGCGCGCAGGACGGCATCTGTGTCCAGATGTTGACCGGCTGCATCAATGCCTCGTCATGCATAAGGCGCACGCCGTCCAGCCCAAGCACGTTGGCGATCTCGTGGGGGTCCGTGAACATCGAGGTGGTGCCATGGGGGATTACGGCCGCGGCAAACTCGGCCGGAGTCAGCATACCGCTTTCGATATGCATGTGCCCATCACACAGGCCGGGAACCATATAGCGCCCATGCGCTTCGATCACTTCGGTATCGGGGCCAGTGCAGTAGGAGGCATCAGGCACAACACAGGCGATCCGCCCTTGTTTGATGGCGATATCATGATCCGGCAACGCCTCGCGCGTGTGTACGTTCACCCAGATACCGCCGCGAATGATCGTATCGGCGGGCGCGCGTCCGGCGGCTACGTCTACAAGGTCAGGGGCGGCGTCGGGCCAGGACGGGAAAAGGTCATGTTCCATGTCCCGTTGGATCAAGATTTCGCGGCATGTGCAAGGGGGGCTTACGCGATGTCGTCAAACCTTCATTTGTATGCTCAGCGCGCTTGACGGAATGCGGGCACATGGCAAGGGTGCGGCCATGGATTATGATACGATTGACGCAGACGGGTTCGGACGCGGCCTGCACGGGATCGGGCTGAACCTGCTTGTGCGGGATGTCGGCGCCGAAGTGGCTTTTTTGCGGGCGGTGTTTGGCATGCGCGCGCACCAGCCCACAGCCGATTTTGCGATCATGGCCTATGGCGATCAGGTCTTTCAGCTGCACAGCGACGGGACCTATCACTCCAACCCGCTGCTTGGGCTGCTGCCGGAAAACCCGCCTCGGGGCGGGGGCATCGAAATCCGGCTTTATGACACCGACCCGGATGCAACAGTTGCGGTGGCAGAGGCGTATGGGGGCACGATCCTGCAAGAGCCGAAGGACAAGCCCCATGGCCTGCGCGAAGCGTACATCCTTTGCGAGAACGGGTATGCGTGGGTGCCCTCGCGCGCCAAGGCGCTCGAATAAGTCGCATTCAAGCCAGGATTTGAGGTTGATCGGGGTCACCTGCCGTCGCAGGCTGGTTGCGTCAAACAGGGAGTACACGGCATGACCATCGCACAGATTCGCCCCAACATGGACCACTGGCAGGAACGTGTGGACCTGGCGGCAGCCTTTCGCTGGACTGTACGTCTGAACATGCACGAGGCCGTGGCAAACCACTTTTCGCTTGCGATCAATGAAGACGGCACCAGGTTCCTGATGAACCCCAACCAGATGCACTTTTCGCGCATCAAGGCGTCGGACCTGATCGTCGTGGACGCCAATGACCCGGCCAGCATGGAAGGGCCGGACGCCCCCGACCCGACGGCATGGGGTCTGCATGGCGGCATGCACAAATTCTGCGCTCATGCGCGCTGTGCGATGCATGTGCATTCGCCCTATGCCACGGCACTTGCCGCCCTTGCCGACAGCACCCTGCCGCCTGTGGATCAGAACGGCTGTATGTTCTTTGACCGCGTGGTTGTGGATGACAGTTACGGCGGGCTCGCCTTTGAGGAAGAAGGCGAGCGCTGTGCCCGGATGTTCGATGATCCGAAGAAAAAGGTCATGGTGATGGGCAATCACGGCATCATGGTGCTGGGTGACACGGTTGCTGATACCTTCAATCGCATGTTCTATTTCGAACGGGCGTGCCAGACATATTTGCTGGCGTTGCAAACCGGCCGACCCTTGCGGCTGATCCCCGACGACATTGCCGAAAAGACAGCGCAGGAGATCGAGGAATATCCCGAACAGGACGAACGCCACCTTTCTGAACTCAAGGCCATTCTGGACGAGGAAGGATCGAATTATGCCAGCTGACGCCGAGACCAAGGAAGCCGGACGCTGGAACCACCGCCCGCCGACGCCGATCGCACAAAATCCGCTGTTTCAGTGGCCCCCGCGGCCAGTTGCCATCTTCAGGTGGTATGCGGCGTTCTGGATTGAAATATCCACGACCACGCTGTGCATGGTCCTGGCCTTCACCGCCTATTTTCTGTTTCTGCCGGACCTGGCGCAAATGCAAAGCTTTGAACCCGGATGGATGATCCGCGTCTGGCTGATCAACCTTGTGCCGCAGTGTCTGATTGCAGGCGCGTTGCATTACTGGCTGATCACGCGCAAAGGCCAGGGGGACGCCACAAAGTTCGATCCGCGCGACCAGAACCGCAAGAACGGGTCATTCACCTTCGACAACCAGGTACTGGACAACATGTTCTGGCATATCGCCAGTGGCATTACGCTTTGGAGCCTCGCGCAAATCGGGGTGTTCTGGATGATGGCCAACGGCTATGCGCCCACGCTGTTCTTTCCGGATAATCCTGTCTGGTTTGTCGCCGCATTTGTACTGATCCCGATCTGGTCCAGCTTTCACTTTTATTGGGTTCACCGCGCCCTGCACTGGCCGCCGCTGTATAGGCTGGCGCATTCCCTGCATCACCGGAACGTCAATATCGGCCCGTGGTCTGGCATTGCCATGCACCCGGTCGAACACCTGCTGTTCTACACCAATTTCGCCATCCATCTGGTGGTGCCGACACATCCGCTGCACGTGCTGTTTCATGGTTATGTCCAATCCACGCATCCGGTATTTTCGCATTCCGGATTTGAAGAACTGGTGGTCAGGGACAACAAGCAAATGCGGATGGGTGTGTTCTTCCACCAATTGCATCACCGCTATTTCGAGTGCAATTACGGGACCGTCGAAATGCCCTGGGATCGCTGGTTTGGCAGTTACCATGATGGCACGGGCCAAGCGACCGAAGAGGCGCGGGCGCGCAAGACGCAGATGTATACCTAGGCCTTTCGAAACGCCAAAAGCAAAGCGTTGTCGCGGGCGTGCGGACCTGTTGCGTCGGGCGTGTAAATCGCCACTTCCGTCTGGCTGTGTTCAGTGATCCGGGGGGCAATCTCGGCCAGTTTCGCGGCAAAGCCGGCAGCCCCGTAGTGTCGCGCGTTGACCGACAGCACGATCCACCCACCCGACCGCACAACATCAAGAACAGCGTCGATCCCGGCTGGCCCGACATGGCCGTTTGTAAATGTACCCGAACTGACCGCGCCCTGATAGAGGTCATCCGGCGGCGGGAGGCCGTCCAGCAAATTGGCAGAAAACAGATTGCGATAGACGTTCTTGTTCTTTGCCTGAGCGAGCATTTCCGGTGAGATGTCGGTGCCGTCCACTGGGCCGATACCCCGTTCGGCCAGCGCCACACCGCACAGTCCCGTCCCGGCGCCCACATCCAGAACCGGGCCAAACCCGCCGATCAGCGCATAGTGCCGCGCCACTTCGAGGTGGAGCACGTAGCCGCTGGCCTCGGCAAAGCCGCTGTCATAGCTGTCCGCCCAATCGGCATAAAGCACGCGGGAATCGTCCGGCGTTTCCAGCGCATAGGCGCGCTCAAGATCGGGATCGTCGCTCATGGTTCGATAAGGCCGTTGTGCAAACCACTTGGCAAGGGGCTTGTCGAGACGGTCGCCAATTGTCACCTATGGCACATGACAAAGACACTGCTTTCATTTGGACACGGGTTTTCGGCGCGCGCGCTGACGGAACTCTTGTTGCCGCAGGGGTGGGATATTGTCGGAACCACCCGCAGTGCGGACAAGGCCGGAACGCTGGCCGCCTCAAGCATCACGCCGCTGGTGTTCCCGGGCTCGGATATGGCCCCGGTCATCGCCCACGCGACGCATCTTCTGATCTCTGCCGGACCGGACGCAGATGGCGATCCGGTGTTGCGTGAGGTCGGTGCTCTGATCGAGGCGCGCGCCGACGCTTTTGAATGGGTCGGATATCTGTCGACCACCGGTGTTTACGGAGACCACCAGGGCGGCTGGGTGGACGAAAACAGCGCTCTGACCCCTGCAACCCGGCGCGGCGAGTGGCGGGTCGAGGCCGAAGCGGCGTGGGCTGCAATCCCGGACCTTGCGCTGCACATCTTTCGTCTTGCCGGTATCTATGGCCCCGGCCGCGGCCCGTTTGCCAAGGTGCGCGGCGGCACGGCCCGCCGCATCATCAAGAAGGGACAGGTATTCTCGCGCATTCACGTGGATGACATTGCGCAGGTTCTGGCGGCCTCGATTGCCCGGCCCAATCCCGGCGCGATCTATAACCTCTGCGATGATGACCCGGCCCCGCCACAGGACGTGATCGGCCATGCCGCGGAATTGCTGGGCCTGCCTTTGCCCCCCGCGCAGAATTTCGAAGACGCCGACATGACCGCCATGGCCCGCAGTTTCTATGCGGAAAGCAAGCGGGTCAAAAACGACCGGATAAAGGACGAGTTGGGCGTCAGGTTGTTGTATCCTTCCTATCGCGACGGGCTGGCCGCACTGCTGGCCCAAGACGATGCCTAACGCATCGACACTCACACATCTGCTGGATGTCATTGACGAGGCAGCGGCAGGCGATGTGGTTACCGTTCAGGATATCCTGAACAAGATAGGTGATCGGTCTATCATGCCGATTGTCCTGGCGATTGCGCTGATCCTCGTGTCACCGCTGTCGGGCATTCCCGGCCTGCCAACCCTGTCGTCTCTGATCATCCTGCTTGTGATGGCGCAGGCCGTGGCGCGGCGCAAACACCTTTGGTTGCCGCCGGTATTGCGCAATCGCAGGCTCAGGTCCGACCGCGTGCACAAGGCGATTTCCCGCATGCGCAAGCCCGCTGGGTGGATTGACCGTCATTCCCATCCGCGTCTGCGCATTCTCACTGTCGGGCCGCTGCGGTGGGTGACCCTGCTGACCTGCCTGCTGGTGCCGATGATCTGGCCCTTCCTCGAACTGTTCCCCTTTGTCACCTCCATCGGTGCCGGGGCCGTCGCATTGATGTCGTTTGGACTGCTCACGCGGGACGGGTTGTACGTCGTTTGCGGATATGTCGTCGTGGCCGGCAAGGTGTCCGCGATCCTGTGGCTGGTTCAGGCCGGGAGTTGAGGGCGGATCACGCGGGAAAGCAGCGCACCCATAACTGCGAACACAACCAGCAAGCCAAGTGCCATGCCTGCATTCGCCGCATAAAACAAAGCCCGTCCCGGCAGTTCCATATTGTTGAGAAACGGATAGGGAAGCCCGCTGGTCACGCTGCCGACGGGGCGTTCATTGAAACGCTGCACGAACAGTTCTGCCCACGCCACATAGGCTCCGATAATCAGGGTCAGCGGCAGGGCAGCGCGCCAGACCCGGCGGAACACCGCACCGATAAAGAGTGCATCGATGATCTGCAGGGCCGGACCCAGCGCATGCAGGTAGTATTCCAGCCACCAGACGATTGGCCCGCCATTGTTCACCATGGCCGGATCGGTGAAATAGAGCCGCCAGTACAGGAACACGACCATCACGTTCAGCACAGCCGCGCAAATTGCCGTCACCTCATGCGGGCGTGTGATCCGTCGTTCAGTGAGGGCAAGCATGCGGCTGGCGGCAAAAAAAGATAGAAAAAGCGCCCAGATCGTCAGGTAGCGAAATGGGCCACCGGGACCCGACCAGAGGCCAAAGAGCACTTGGTAGAGGCAGTAGCCCGCCGCCAACAGGAACACGATCCAGCGATAGATCACGACGGGGCGGCTGTGGATGTTCACTTCAGCCTGCCCGTCATACCTGTGCCGCGTTCACTATCATGCGCGCAGGTTGGCCCAACATCGGCTCACGTGCAAGCTTCAGGCGCGGGCCTCGCCCAGCGACGCAATCCCCAGAATGTTCAGTACCCTGGCCTCGATATGTTCGGCATTCATCCCGGCAACCGCGTACATGTCGTCCGGGCTTGCCTGATCGATGAAGGTGTCGGGCAGAACCATCGAACGGTACTTGAGGCCCTCGTCAAACACGCCCGCGTCGGCCAATAGCTGCGCAACATGGCTGCCAAAGCCGCCCACGGCACCCTCTTCGATGGTGATCAGCGCGTCATGGTTGCGCGCCAAATTCAGGATCAGATCCCGATCCAGCGGTTTGGCAAAGCGGGCATCGGCAATCGTCGGAGTGATCCCTTTGGCTGCGAGGTTTTCAGCTGCCTTTTCCACCTCTTCCAGACGGGTGCCAAAGCTGAGTATGGCAACACCCTTGCCTTCGCGGATGACGCGCCCCTTGCCAATCTCAAGCGGGGTACCACGCTCGGGCATTTCGACGCCCGTGCCCTCACCGCGCGGAAAGCGGAAGGCAATCGGCCCGTCATCATGGGCTGCGGCAGTGGCCACCATATGCGCCAGTTCCGCCTCATCCGCCGCCGCCATCACGACAAAGCCCGGCAGGTTCGCAAGAAATGCGATGTCAAATGCCCCGGCATGGGTCGCGCCGTCCGCACCCACCAGCCCGGCGCGGTCGATGGCAAAGCGGACGGGCAGACGCTGGATCGCCACATCATGCACAACCTGATCATAGCCCCGCTGCAGAAAGGTCGAATACATCGCGCAAAACGGTTTCATCCCGCC
>Ga0316208_1003930_pt1 | contig 10223 bp, 9 predicted proteins | sample 3monopyrite_MG_FD_204944 | JGI IMG/M metagenome (GOLD analysis project Ga0316208, IMG submission 204944) | Microbial mat bacterial communities from mineral coupon in-situ incubated in ocean water Damariscotta River, Maine, United States -... | ecosystem: Environmental > Aquatic > Marine > Coastal...
CTAGATTCTAATTCAAACAAGCCTTGAATAACAGCACCATTCAAGTTTGTAGAATTATCTAAACTGATTTCCGGAGTAATTGCACGTATAGAATCAATGATGGCAATTCTGTCAACAGTAAATGGAATTAACGAATGAATATTTTCTTCGCCGTCAAACCAGAATACAGCCATCTCCCTTGCACCGTAATTACTGTCGGTGGAATTAGGCATCACATTTTCTATGTAATTTACTGTAGCATCTTTCACTCTTGGTAAAGCATCACCATTTAAAACACTACCACTCAAATCAAGTAATAGAATTGAACTGAATAAATAAGAGCCGGTTTCATTTTGCACTTTTGCTTGAGATTCTATTTTTGAAATCAACAAGTTGTTTTCATAAATCTCAAAATCAGATTCATTTAATGCCCGGAAAGTTGTTGATTCACCAAGGTCTACCTGAAAAAATAATCTGACCTTTGCAGGCACTTCAGTTGTAGCTTCAATTAAATCAACAGTAATCCCGCTTGATCCTCCGCCCTTTTTGCCACAACCCGTGCCAACAAATGCAATGAGAAATATTGCAAAACCAATTAATTTTATATGTGATGATTTCATAGCCGTTTTTGTATAAATAGTGTTGTCTCCCGATTACCAGAAAATATTGAATCTAAAACTTCGAGCCTATTAGATTTCAAAGTTTTATATCCCCATCGGTAATTTTGAGCGTTAGATGTTTTTTTACAGCATTGCTGTTCTGATTTCATTATTTATCGCCTCGAATCTAACCAATGATGTACAATGAAAAAGTTTGCTCTTTCTATCCTAATAATAGGAATTTGTTCCACTTTAAATTTCGCGCAAGAACGCAGTATTGAAACCGAATCAGCAGTAACTACTAATCATACAGCTACTATTCTTGGCGAGCGCTTTCAATATTCTGCTACTGCCGGAACTCAGCCGGTTTGGGATGAAGCCGGAAAACCTATTGCCACCTTGTTTTATACTTATTATAAAAGAAAAGATGTTGATGATTTGGATAAACGACCACTACTTATTTCTTTTAATGGTGGTCCGGGTTCTGCATCAGTTTGGATGCATCTCGCTTACACCGGTCCAAGAATCCTTAAAATTGATGATGAAGGTTTTCCCATCCAACCTTATGGTGTTAAAGACAATCCGTTTTCAGTTCTTGATGTAGCTGACATCGTCTTTGTTAATCCGGTAAATACAGGGTACTCAAGAATCATTGATCCGGATGCAGAAAGAGAAACATTCTTTGGTGTCAATCAGGATATAGAATATTTAGCGGAGTGGATTAACACTTTTGTTACTCGATCAAATAGATGGAATTCGCCTAAATATCTGATCGGTGAAAGCTACGGAACTACCCGAGTTTCAGGTTTAGCTTTACAACTCCAAAATAGACATTGGATGTACTTAAACGGTGTAATTTTAGTATCACCTACCAATTTAGCCATCGATCGTGATGGTCCGGTTATAGCCGCAAATCGACTTCCTTACTACACCGCAGCTGCTTGGTATCATGAGCAGTTAGATGAAGAACTTCAAGCTTTGGATCTACTTGAAGTGCTAGAACTTTCTGAAAATTACACTCAAAATACTTTGATTGCGGTTATGGCAAAAGGTGCATGGGCCAGCGAAGACGAGATCAGTTCAGCAGTGAAAATGTTTAGCAAATATTCGGGATTAGATGAGCTTGAAATAAGACAGCATAATTTGGACGTACCAACCTCCTTTTTCTGGAAAGATTTACTTCGCCATGAGGGACATACTGTTGGTCGGCTAGATTCCAGATATAAAGGACTGGATAAAATGGATGCCGGAACACGACCGGATTTTAATTCTGAATTAACTTCCTGGCTACATTCCTTCACTCCTGCAATCAACTATTACTTCAAAAATGAGTTGAATTACATAACTGATATCAAATACAATATGTTTGGACCTGTACGCCCGTGGGATCGCTCGGATGACAATACCGGCGAAAATCTTCGTCAGGCTATGGCGCAAAATCCATATTTACACACTATGATACAGAGCGGATATTACGACGGCGCTACCACATATTATGATGCCAAATATTCTATGTGGCACTTGGATCCTTCCGGTAAAATGAAAGATCGTTTAAGTTTTAAAGGATACCGAAGTGGCCATATGATGTATTTACGTCGGGAAGATTTAGAACTATCCAATCAGCATATTAGAGAATTTATCCAGAAATCTTTACCGGGTGATGGAGTACCTGCCAAGTATTGAATCACACTGATATTATCGTGCTAATTCATTATCGTCAGTCACATTAACTTACAGGGATTTATATGAAATTTTTTGCTCAAATTGGAGCTTTAATTACTCTACTATTGGTATGTTCTACCAGTATATTCGCACAAGATTATGAATTGGACTACGAAGCAAAGATTAAAGAGTATACGACAGATAATCGTTTTCTAGGTACATCAGTAGAGCGAATTGTCGATCACCCAACTATCCCCTCACCACTTGATCATTTCGGTACTATTATTGGGGAGCCAGGCGTAATGCACAGAACCACTGAGGTTTATGGATACTTCCAAACCTTGGCTGATGCCTCATCAAACTTAATGATGGAGAAACTTGGAACAAGTGAAGAAGGTCGACCTTTTTATTTGATTACGATCTCATCAGAAGAAAGCATTCAAAATCTTGAACAGTACAAAAAAATCTTAGCCCAACTTTCCGATCCTCGGTTAATTGATGCAAAAACAGCAAAACAACTTTCTGTTGATGGAAAACCTGTGTACTACCTTAATGGCGGAATGCATTCAACCGAAATGGGTTCGCCGGAAATGCTTATGGAATTGGCTTATCGCTTGATTACTGATCCATCTGATGACATTCAAAATGTGTTGGAAAATGTAATCGTATTAATTAATCCGATTTCTGAGCCTGATGGCAGAGACAAACAAGTGGATTGGTATTACCGCTACACCAAAGGTAGAACAGATTATAGTGATGGATTTCGAAGATCACCACCATATTGGGGCAAATATGTATTTCATGATAACAACCGTGATGGACTTCAAATCTCGCAGGAGATTACAAAAACTATATTCAATATTTATTACGATTGGCACCCTACCGTAATGCTGGATTTACATGAGTCTGTGCCGTTATTATACATTTCAACAGGAACAGGCCCATACAATGAAAATGTAGATCCAATCACTATCGGAGAATGGCAAACCATAGCAAATCACGAAATGACCACTCTTGCAGCACAAGGAATGCCCGGGGTTTTTAATTGGGCATTTTATGATGGTTGGTGGCCCGGTTATGGAATTTGGGTAGCCAACAATCACAATTCTGTCGGCCGTTTTTATGAGACATTCGGAAATGCCGGTGCAGATACGTACCTCAGAGACATCACCAGAAGCAAATATGCCGGCGATCCGGCTACAACTCGTGAGTGGTATCGTCCTGATCCACCAGCGGGAAAAATTTACTGGTCAGCCAGAAATAATACGAATTACATGCAAGCCGGAGTGTTGGCTTCATTAACCTATGCTGCGGATAATGGCGAAACTTTACTTAGAAATTTTTACCAAAAAGGTCTCAATAATGTCAATACCGGAGCAAATGGCGACATCAAAATGTTTCATATCCCTGCAAAGCAACGTGACCCTGTTATGTCGGCATATTTGGTGAATCAACTTCAACGGCAGGATATTGAAGTTCATCAAGCCGAAAATGGAGATTATGCCATTCTGTTGAATCAACCATACAGCAAGTTGGCAGTTGATTTATTGACGGATCAAAAATACCCACAGGATGCTAAGTTCCCACCTTATGATGCTATCGCATGGACACTTGGCTACTTGTACGGCGTTGATGTTGAAGCTGTTGATTCTATGATGTTTGAGGATTCGGAACTAACTCTTTTATCTGAGCCTGTAACATATACCGGAAGTATAACCGGTTCCGGTAAAAGCTTCGCAATTCCGTATGAAGCTGAGTCAAGTTTGATTTCTGCATTGTATGACGCAGATGAAAATATTCGTCGCTTTAAAGCCTTTGTATTAGATGAAGTAACAACATTCGGTGATGACACACTTTCACCGGGATCAATTTTACTAGATGGTGTGAATTCCGATCAGGTTAAAGAGCTAGCATCCGCATATGGTCTTGATATTATTTCCGGAGAATTCGATACAGAAAAAGCCCGTGAAATTTCATTACCGAAGATCGCCGTTTTCCATAGTTGGACAAATACACAAGCCGAAGGATGGGTTCGTTATACTCTCGAAGAAAAAGGAATTCCTTACACTTCTATAGACAAAGATGATTTAAAAGCCGGGCGTTTAAACAGTAAATACGATGCCATTCTAATCCCGCATCAAGGCGGTAATGCTGCTTCTCTGTTAAATGGATTTACCGACGCATTTGGACCAATCGCTTTCACAAAGACGGATGAATATCCGGCACATGGAACTCCGGATGCAAGTGATGATATAACAGGTGGTCCGGGTTACGATGGAATTGCAAATCTTTCTACATTTGTGAAAAATGGCGGTGTTTTAATCCCAATGGATAATGCATCTCGTATGATAGCAGAGTTAGGAATTGCACAAGAAATAAGCAGTTTTAATCCAAACGGGCTTTTTCATCCAGGCTCTATTGTAACGGTAAAAAAGAAATCCGACTCGAATCCGGTTTTGTATGGTTACCCGGATACTTTTCATCTTTTTAAAGGAAATGGACAGTTATTACAAACCGCTCTTCGCAATCGCGACATGATGTTACTGCAATATGGTACAAAACCACTTTCCGATGAATTGCCTTACGAAGGTGAAACCATGGGGGCACCAATCGGTGACATGAAATCAGAAATTGAAGAAGAGCCTGCAATCGAAAATAAAGAAAAAAAAGCCCCACCTTATGTACGATCTGGTATGGTTAGAAATCAGAATACCATTATCGGGCATGGTGCTATTTTCAAGGTCCCTGTTGGTGAAGGCAATGTGGTGTTTTTTACTTTTAATCCTTTAAATCGGTTTTTAAATCATCACGATTCAGGATTACTTTGGAATACATTGATAAACTGGAATCATTTAGAATAAACGAATTCTTATGCTACAAAAAATTAATTGGGATGATGTTCCCGAAGAACAAGTAAATGAGAAAATGAAGCGAAAAATGATTTACGGGGAAAAAATCATGATCGCCAGAATGAAATTTAAAGATGGATTTGTGGTTCCAATGCATACGCATGAAAATGAACAAATCACGCAGGTTCAAAAAGGAACCATTCGATTTTGGTTTGAAACGGAAGATGCCGAACCCATTGATTTACACGCCGGTGATTCAGTGATCATTCCCGGCAATCTGCCTCATAAAGCGTTGATGATTGGTGATGTGGAAGAAACGGATACTTGGGCACCACCAAGAACCGACTGGCTGGACGGCACCGACGATTATTTAAAAAAATAGTTATGGATTTTGGTTTAGCCGGAAAAAATGCACTAATCATGGCCTCTAGCAAAGGCCTTGGAAAAGCTGTGGCTTTGGAACTTGCCAAAGAAGGAACTAATGTCTTTTTGTGTAGCAGAAGTGAAGCTGATTTGAAATCTGCAGCTCTGGAAATTGGTTCAGTCTCGTATAAAGATGTTGGATATGCTGTAGGTGATGTCTCTACGAAAGAAGGTCGAAATCATATCCTAGCCGAGGCTAAATCGAAGTTAGCTTCCGTTGATATTTTAGTTACCAATTCCGGAGGACCACCATTCGGCACGTTTGAAGAACACGATGATGAAGCCTGGGAAAATGCCTACCGTTTATTACTTGAAAGTACGGTTGGGATGATTCGTGGAGTATTACCGGACATGAAAGCCAAAAGCTGGGGCCGCATCATCACAATAACATCTCAGGCAGTGAAACAACCTGTAGCGGGACTTATACTTTCGAATTCCGTTCGTACAGCGATTGTAGGATTAGTGAAAACCTTATCACTAGAATTAGGCCCGAATAACATTACAGTGAATAATGTAATGCCCGGCTATACTGAAACCGAGCGATTGGAAAGTTTGATGCAAAAAAACCCAGCACTGAAGAAAATCACCTCTGAAATTCCGTTGGGTAGAATTGGGCAACCGAATGAATTTGCTGCCGCTGTCGCCTTTTTAGCTAGTGAACGCGCTAGCTACATTACCGGTATTTCTTTACCCGTTGATGGCGGCTGGATTCAAGGAATTTGAGTTTTATTCGTAATAATTATAAAAATTGATGCTAACATTCTTTAGAAAAATCAGACAACAACTCTTATTGGAAAATAAGTTAAGCAGGTATCTGATCTATGCATTCGGTGAAATTTTATTAGTGATGATTGGCATTTTACTGGCGCTTCAAGTGAATAATTGGAATGAATTAAATCAAAGGAAAAATACAGAGCAGAAGATGTTAGAAGAATTATTGGTAAATCTTAGAGCAGACTCTGTTGATAACTCCATAAATATTAAATGGTATGAAAGAACGGCGCAATCAGCTCAAATAATTGTAGAGACATTAGAATCGAAAACACCATGGCATGATTCTTTAGCTACGCATTATGGGAATATTTTTACTTTCGGCATATCCACCTTGAATAAATCAGCCTATGAGAATTTAAAATCAATTGGCTTCAATTTAATTAGTAATGACAGTATCCGCATCGCTCTTACAGATCTGTATTCTATAAACTATGAACTTTTACGAAAAACGGAACAAGCGTTTACGTTTGATAATCTAAACCAAATGGTTTTACCTGTACTTACGAAAAGGCTAAAAATGGAACGATGGTTTTATGCCGTTCCATTGAATTACGAAGCTTTATTGGTTGATGTGGAATTTAAGGAGACTGTTAGATGGAGAGGAATTACAATGGCTTATGTAGGGAACACAACTAGAGATGCAAATAAAAGAGTGCATCGCCTAATGCGGATGCTGGAAAAAGAATTAGATAAAGAAAATTAACAGAAACTACCGGATGCGAACTCTACCTTACTGTAATACATTTTACTACAGTTGATTAATAGCAAAACTGCCATAGCAACTCACATCATAATTTATCTGGTGCATTATCCGGATGAATGGATTACTTCAAATCGCCTGGCAAATAGCATAAATGTACATCCTGTAATTGTTCGAAAGGAAATAAGTACACTCAAAAACAATCATCTTATTAAGAGTAAAGAAGGTAAGAACGGAGGTATAAAACTTGATAGGCATACTAAAAACATTCTTTTATCCGAGATATTTAGACTAGTTATGGGAAGTGATCACGTTTTTGGATATTGCAAAAATGAATCTAACCCTACTTGTTCGATTGGGAAAAAAATGAACACCAATCTTTCACATCTTTATTCTGATCTAGATACAAAATTAGACGAAAGCCTGTCAAAAATTACGCTCGAAAACTTTAAAGAACAGTTCAACTAAATTCAGTTGAAACAGTTCTTATGATTAAGCCATTAAGAACATCATTCTCATTCCACCCAAACAGTTTTTACATTCACAAATTCCCTGATTCCATAAAGTCCTAATTCACGGCCATAGCCGGAATCTTTGATTCCACCAAATGGCAAACGTGGATCTGATTTAACTAAGGAATTTACAAAACAGCACCCTGCCTGTAATTGATTCGCCGCAATGTTTTCTGCTCTTTCTACATCCTTTGAAAAGATTGCTGCGCCAAGGCCATAGTTGGTATCATTCGCTACTCTAATTGCTTCCTCTATATCTTTAACTTTGATAATTACCGCCACCGGACCAAATAATTCTTCATGATAAGCAGGCATGCCAGGGCCAACATTTGTAATCAACGAAATTGGGTAAAATGCGCCGGGTTCATCATGGATTTCACATCCAAACTCGGCGATTGCTCCGGCATCCAAACTTTCCTGAACTTGTCGATGCAGCTCATCCCGAAGATCAAGTCGAGCCAGCGGACCAACTGCAACAAAATCATCAAATGGATTACCAACTTTTTTCTCAAGAAGATTAGTCTTAAAAAATGCCAAAAACTTATCATACACCGATTCCACTACAATAAATCTTTTTGCAGCTACACAACTTTGGCCACTATTTATAAGTCTGGAGTTGGCACAGATCATTGCAGCAAGTTCTATATCGGCATCTCCAAAAATCAGATATGGATCGCTGCCACCGAGTTCCAGAACTGTTTTTTTTAGCTTTTCTCCCGCTTGCGATGCTATAATTCTTCCTGCTTTTGTACTGCCGGTAAAAGTAACAGCGGCAATTCCCTCATGTTGAACAACAGCTTTCATATTTTTTTTATCTACCAAAATGGTTCGAAATAATTCAGCAGTAAAGCCTGCTTTATGCACCATTTTCTCTAATGCCAATGCACAAGATGTTGTGTTCTCCGAATGTTTAAGAATCACTCCATTTCCCGCCATTAGAGCCGGGGCAGCAAATCGCAAAGCTTGCCAAAAAGGAAAATTCCAGGGCATGATGGATAAAATTACTCCAAGAGCATGAAACGTCACATAACTTTTTGAAGCATCTGTTTCTATAAACTCATTTTCCAGAAATCCCTGTGCTTTATCAGCATAAAATGTACACAACCATGCACATTTTTCGATTTCGCCCCTACCCTGCCCCAATGGCTTTCCCATTTCCAACGCCATCAGTTTTGCCAAATGATCTTTATTCTTTTCCAAGAGTTTAGAAAGCTGCTTTAGTAAGTCAGATCGATTTACCGAATCAATATTCTTCCATTCAACTTGAGCCAGATTTGCTTTAGCAATAATTTCATTCACTTCTATAAATGAATGCTCATCGAATTCCCCGATTAGCTCGTTAGTAGCAGGATTAATGGATTGAAGCATAATTCATCTATGTTTTTTAATACTTTCTTGCAAGTTCTCGAGTACACAATCCAATTCATCATCAGAAATTATCAATGGAGGAGCTAGTCTTACTAATGTATTTGAATGCAAGGTCCAACCCAATAAAATTCCTTGATTAAAACAATCGGTTACTACGGCTTTAGTCAGTTCTTTAGATTCCAATTGTAAACCAAGCATTGCACCGATTCCTCGAACTTCAACAATCCCTGCACCAATCAATTGTGCCTTTACTTTCTGCTCAATGATAGAAGCTCGCTCTAAATAATTGCCCGATAAAAGCTCTTGCAATGTAGCCAAAGCAGCAGCAGCCGAAACCGGATGCCCACCAAAAGTAGTTACATGGTTTAGTGGTGGATTGAACATAAAGGATTCAAAAATCTGTTTAGCGGAAATGAATGCTCCCATTGGCATGCCGCCTGCCATCGCTTTTGCCACACATAAAATATCCGGAGTGATATTATAATGTTGAAAAGCAAAAAGATGACCTGTTCGACCAAATCCAGATTGGATTTCATCGTAAATAAGCAATGCGCCGGTTTCATTACATCGATTTCTGACTTCTGTGAGCCAATTTATGTCGGATGGAATTATGCCACCTTCGCCTTGGATAGGTTCAAGTATTACTGCTGCAGTACGGTCATCGATCGCATCCAATCCATCAAAAGAATTGAAATCCAGAAAATGAACATCAGGCAACAGTGGCAAATATGGATCACGATAAATATCTCTACCCGTTACGGATAATGATCCATGTGTATCGCCATGATAGCTGTTTTTGAAAGCAACCAACTTACTTCTTCCGGTATATTTTTTCGCAAGTTTTAGAGCACCTTCATTTGCTTCGGTTCCACTATTTACGCAATACACTTGTTCTAAATGATCAGGTAACTGTGAGGTCAACAATTCCGCAAACTCAAGCTGTGGTTTTTGGATAAACTCGCCATACACCATCACATGTAAATGCTTATCAATCTGATTTTTAATAGCTTCAACTACTTTCGGGTGCCGGTGACCTAAACTGCTGACGGCAATTCCGGAAATAAAATCGATAAATTTTTTTCCATCTTTTGTATGCAAATAAACACCCTCGGCATACTCGATTTCTAAGCCTAATGGGGCATCACTAGTCTGCGCTATTACCTTTTTAAAACGATTTAAATTAGACATTGGGTAAAGTTATAAAACAAGTTCAAAGTGTTTTGGTGAATATAATTTACCATATTGACGCTCTAAAAATATAACCAACCATTTTTTGATGAAAGCAAAATTATTATTCATGCTTGTTGCACTATGTGTTTTGATTAGTTCCTGTGCATCAAATAAAAATAGCAAGTCA
>Ga0316208_1003931_pt1 | contig 10220 bp, 12 predicted proteins | sample 3monopyrite_MG_FD_204944 | JGI IMG/M metagenome (GOLD analysis project Ga0316208, IMG submission 204944) | Microbial mat bacterial communities from mineral coupon in-situ incubated in ocean water Damariscotta River, Maine, United States -... | ecosystem: Environmental > Aquatic > Marine >...
CCGACAGAGCGAGAAACAAGCGTAGCAGACGATTGGTAGAAATGATGGTTGAAAAAGGGGCGGATGTAAATGCATGTACGCACAAAAATAGGACGGTACTTAAAGAGGCTAACGGTCGTAAAAATAAGAAATACTTAAAATCCCAAGGAGCACGTAAAAAGGGATGTTCTGAGAGTATTCAACAATAATAAGTGGTTTGCCACTGCCTTTTATCTTGCTTATATCACCGAGCGCGAATAGCAACATGCTATAGCCAATAGATAAGCCATTGTAGACGAATCTGCCACCTTGTCAGTCATTTTGTGCTGGCATAATACTTGACTAATAGAAAGCATCTGGAATTTTAAAATTTCAGAAGACATCGAAATAAGTAAAAAAATAAAAAATTAGAAATATGAGTAAGATTATTGGAATCGATTTAGGGACCACCAACTCTTGCGTTTCGGTAATGGAAGGTAGCGAACCAACCGTGATCCCAAATGCGGAAGGAAAACGTACCACCCCATCGGTGATCGCTTTTGTAGAAGATGGAGAGATTAAAGTAGGAGATCCGGCTAAACGTCAGGCGGTAACAAACCCTACCAAAACCATTGCTTCGATCAAGCGATTTATGGGGAATAAATTTTCGGAATCTTCTAAAGAAGCCGAACGTGCTGCCTACAAGGTGGTAAAAGGAGATAACAACACGCCACGTGTAGATATCGATGGTCGTTTGTATACGCCACAAGAATTAAGTGCAATGATTCTTCAGAAAATGAAGAAGACGGCCGAAGATTACTTAGGACAAGACGTAACTCGTGCAGTAATTACTGTGCCAGCCTACTTTAATGATAGTCAGCGTCAAGCTACGAAAGAAGCTGGTGAGATTGCTGGATTGACTGTAGAGCGTATTATAAACGAGCCTACGGCAGCTGCTTTGGCCTATGGATTAGATAAGAAAGATACCGACCAGAAGATTGTAGTATTTGATTTTGGAGGAGGAACACATGATGTTTCTATTTTGGAGTTAGGAGATGGTGTTTTCGAGGTATTGTCTACCGATGGAGATACACACTTAGGAGGAGATGATGTAGACCAAAAGATCATTAACTGGTTGGCAGATGAATTTGAACAAGAAGAATCAATGGATCTTCGTAAAGACCCAATGGCATTGCAACGTTTGAAAGAAGCAGCCGAAAAAGCAAAGATTGAACTTTCTGCTTCTAGTCAGACTGAAATCAACTTGCCATATGTAACTGCAACTGCTAGTGGACCAAAGCACTTGGTAAAAACATTAACACGTGCAAAGTTCGAGCAATTGATTGACGACTTGGTAAAAAGAACTATTGAGCCATGTCAAACAGCTCTTAAAAATGCAGGTTTAAAAACCAGTGATATAGACGAAATTATTTTGGTAGGTGGATCTACACGAATTCCTGCTGTACAGGAAGCTGTAGAGAAGTTCTTCGGAAAAGCACCTAGCAAAGGAGTAAATCCAGATGAAGTAGTAGCTGTTGGAGCTGCCATTCAAGGTGGAGTATTAACAGGAGATGTAAAAGATGTATTGTTACTTGATGTAACACCACTTTCATTAGGAATTGAAACCATGGGTAGCGTTATGACAAAGCTTATCGATGCGAATACAACCATTCCTACCAAGAAGAGTCAGGTGTTTTCTACGGCAGCAGATAATCAACCTTCTGTAGAGATTCATGTATTGCAAGGAGAGCGTCCTATGGCAGGAGACAACAAGACCATTGGTCGTTTCCACTTAGACGGAATTCCACCAGCGCCAAGAGGAACACCTCAAATTGAAGTGACTTTCGATATTGATGCAAATGGATTGATTAAAGTAAGTGCTACAGATAAGGCCACAGGAAAGTCTCAAGACATTCGTATAGAAGCGTCCTCTGGATTAACCGATGAGGAAATCGAAAAGATGAAGCAAGAAGCCGAGGCAAATGCCGACGCAGATAAGGCCGCCAAAGAAAAGGTAGATAAAATCAACGAAGCAGACGGAATGATTTTCCAGACAGAGAAGCAATTGAAGGAGTTTGGCGATAAGTTAAGCGACGACAAAAAGAAGCCTATCGAAGATGCTTTGGAAGAATTGAAGAAAGCCTACGAGACGAAAGAAGTTGAAACTATCGAGCCTGCCTTAGAGAAAATCAATGAAGCTTGGAAAGTAGCTTCTGAAGAGATGTACAAAGCGACTCAAGAAGCTCAAGCCCAAGGTGGTGCACCAGAAGGTGACGCTGAAGCAGGAGCTCAAGGTGGAAGTGATGAAGGAGCCGATGTTGAAGATGTAGACTTCGAAGAAGTGAAGTAAGTTTTTTTAATCACCTCACGCAGAAACGAGGTAGATAAATTTGAATACAAAACCCAGCTGCAAAGCTGGGTTTTTTTGTACCAATTGAATGATCAAACAACTTAAATACCTAATATCTTTCCTTATAATTCTGGGCCTAACGGTGACAGAATATGTAGCGGTTGCGCAAGAATCAAACGCACATCATCCTTTCTCGGAGGTTTCTGCGAATACAAGTGACAGTGATTTTTCGCGAACGTATATCTACGATCAGCCAAAGGCTTGCGTGATTGCGCTTTGGTCTATTTGTGTAAGCTATTTCACAAGTCAAGAAGTACATACTATCACGCTTCCAATACATTTAAAAAATCAGCGTCAACTGTTCCAAAAGATTCGTTTGACAAAGGCAACACAGGTTTTCTTTCCTCAACTAAATACCACACACAAAACACCTTTTTATTTATACATGGCTTAGAATTGATGATCGATTTTAAGTGCTAATGCGATAAAGCGCATAAAAGATTCAATAAATGTTTCATCATTTAATGATATTATCATGTATAAACAAAAGCTTAAAACTCGTTTGGAGCGATCCAAGCACTTACTGTATAGAATCAAAAGAAAAATAATTTGCATCCTTGCCGCTGTGCTCATTGGAGTTGGTAATTCCATTAATGAAGAAGAGAATTCTGTCTTGGGAAATCATCATCAAATTGAACAAGATGATAAGAGAGAATAATTGGTTTTACTTTTCATTTAGCTTTAAGCAGTATATTAGCTGGAATGAAAAAGGAAACAACTACTGTATCAAAAACCTGGCCCACTAAAGCGGCCATGGAGCAAGTCTATGCCAAAAACTTTTGGGGTGGGGAAGTGGGTAGTTTTTATTCGGGAGAAGGATCGCATGATCATCAATTGGTGGATCCATATGTTGAGGTAGTTATTTCTTTTCTCAAATCATTAGATAAGCCAGTTGTAGTTTGCGACTTAGGATGTGGCGATTTTAACATAGGAAAACAACTAGCTCCCTACACGCTAAAATACCATGCGGTAGACATTGTTGAAGATCTTATAGCGTATAATCAAAAACATTACGCCAGTGATGCTATTGATTTTCAGTGTTTAGATTTAGCCAAGGATACTTTACCTCATGGTGATTGTGCTATTATTCGACAAGTACTTCAACATCTTTCCAACGATGAGGTACTAGCGATATGTAGTCAATTATCTAATTATAAATATGTTATAGTAACGGAGCATCTTCCGCAAGACAATTTCATTCCCAATTTGGATATTATTTCTGGTCAAGGCATCCGACTCAAGAAAAAAAGTGGAGTGGATCTTTTGGCAACTCCTTTTAACTTAAAGGTTAGAGATCAGAAACATTTGCTCACGATTCCTCTGAAAAAGAACAAGGGAAAGATTGTGACTTGGCTCTACGAGATGTTCTAATGTGTATTGACTCCAAAAAAATAAAACCCAGCTGTATACTGGGTTTTGCGTTGCAATATCTGCGAATTAATTTACGAATAAATCACAATTTGATATTGTGGAATGATCGTCCAAATAAACACACCAGTCCCGCCAATTTCGACTGGAGTTACATCCAAAATGTCGAATTTTATCCCGTAGCCTTGACCCGCAGGAAGGGAAGGTAAGTCGTCCAATACATCAAACAATTCACACGTTAAGGCGCGGTAAGCTATATTAGCTCGTGCTTCATCCATCGTAGGATAAATATCGCTAACATCCATTAACTCATTCAATTCCACTGTAAAACTTGGCCCTTCTTCAACAATCGTTATCGTTGGGTTAAAAGTGCCTTGAAGACCACTCTGATTAAAAATTTCGGTTTCTGTCGCCAATGCTAATTTACGAGCAAAACATGGAGGGTCAGTAGTTCCAAAATCGCAAGAGAATCCAGTATTAATTCCCTCGTAAGTGCTAAAGGTTGTTACGTTTCCTCTAATGGGATTCGAATTGAGAAGCGTGCATGACAAACTCCGATTTGAGGTTTCAAGTTGCAGATTAGCAGTTGCCGGATCTTCGAGCGTTTCTTTTTCGCAAGCCATAAATAAGGTAAGTCCGAATACGATTAACATTAATTTTTTCATGATAATTGTTTTAAATGAATACTACCTGTACGTGTGGATAGTACAATGTTCTTACCTAGTATTTTTTCAATTAATGATTACTAAATTCAAAACACATAAACTTGATCATGGAAAATGACGCTAACTAGATATTCGGCTAAAGACCTTATATTGCATAGTATAACTCAACCATCATGGAAAAAAAATACAAGGATTCCAAGTTCAAACAATGGCTTGATATATTGCAGCAAGAAAGCTGGCAGTTAGAACTTATTATTTCTGGGGTGGCTATTTTTGGATTGATACAAGCGTTTGAACCCGTGATTACCGCCATGAATCGTTTTCAAGCGCTTTCTATAGAAGCACGCTTAGTTAAACCCATATTTACACTTGGATTTCTTGCGATAATTACGTCTCTGTTTGCCCTAACCTTATGCCTTATTATTCATATTGTCCTACGAGGCCTTTGGATAGGTGCTGTTGGGCTGCGATATTTTTCTGGCGATATTGATTACGATCATTTAAAATATACCGACAAGTTTAAGGGATACTTAAAAAAACGCATAGGTTCCTTCGATGATTATATTGGTAGATTAGAAGATTATTGCAGTATCATATTTGCCACTTCGTTCTTACTCGTATTTTTCTTTCTCGCCTTTTTTATGAGCCTCTTTTTCCTCATGATGGTCATGTTTACCATTGTGAGTATTTTGGGTGATTCTTCTACATTCTCATCTATAGTTGGAATCATATGTGTTGTTACGCTATTTATAGCGTATTTGCTCACAGCCATCGATTTTTTCACACAAGGGTTCTTTAAAAAGAAAAAATGGCTAGGGCGCATATATTTTCCTATTTACCGGGTGATGAGTCGAATTACCTTATCGTTTATTTACAGACCGTTACTATACAATTTGTTAGATAATAAATTGGGGAAGCGGATATTAGCGTTGCTCATTCCGTTATTTTTGGTTTTTGTGATTGCCTTTTTTTCAATGGATGTGGTGGAGTCTAATTACCACAGTACTGAATGGGAGGATACAGCATTTTATGCGAGCGAACTTAACTACGAGGATCAGTTCGAAGATGAAAAATGGAATTTTAAAATTGACGCATTGATCCCATCTAAAATTCATAAAAGTAGTGCGCTACCTGTATTTGTAAAGCACAACAGGCACGTAGAGAACGCTATTTATTATAAGGATTCTACACTTGTACCAGTGAAAGATCGACGAGGACTCGACTTCTTTGCGGGAAATGGAATTGTTATTGTTTCTGATGATAATAACGATGCCATTACCGGTGGTCAATTTAAGCGTTATGCCCAACTTCTCGATGAGGTACTCATTCTAACCATAGACGATACGCTACAATTTAATGTTCCCTTTATTTTAAGTACGAATTCGAAAGATCAAATAGGGTATGAGACGGTTCTCGATTTAGACTCTTTATCTCGCGGACTGCACACCTTGCATGTGAAACAATTATGGGTTTGGCGCGATTCTCTTAGGGAACGAAGTTTATCAAGAATCCCTTTTTGGTATTATCCTGAATGATCTTTATTGTTGGTCCTAGTGGAATCTATTTTTTTCTTCTTCCTGCGAAAGACAAAATTGTCCAGTGCGACAAGGCGATTGCCTATCCAGCGAAACATACGTACTAGAAAGCCTTCAAAAATGATTTCTACAAAAATCTCTGTTACGGTTTCAAATAGGGGCATAGGAGGTAAGATAAAGAGAATATATCAAAAATGTACTTTATTATTGTTTATGATAGTTATTTACAATTTCATTCCCTAGGTTTCTCATACTGACTTTACTTAGACCCTTTGCTGGACTTTTTTCATCAAACTGTATCCATTCCATCATAGAATGTACACTTTGTGTTATACGCTTCCATTCCTCTTCGTCTAAGTCATTAAGCATTTCATATCCTGGTAATTTAAGATCTTCCCAAATCACTAAGGTATGTCGGTACCCTCTAAACCAATTAGAGACGAATATATCATCTATTTCTTTAATACTTTCAACATCACCATAATTGTTCACCCCTAAATTCATAGCAGTTAGTCGGCACAAGGGGTGCGGGTGCTTCTTAGCATCCCAATCTTTATAACGCTTGCTGTATTGAGCAAATATTAACATGGTTAAAGTGACCGCAATTGGCGTTAAATATTGAGATAACCTACGATAGTGTTCTGTTTCGCCTATACCTTGGTAAGCATCATTTTTGGAATCACCATCATTTTCGTTACTTTTTCTATCAAAGTATCCTGAGTACATTACACCACCTAGGGAAAGCATTCTAATAGCATTGATATCTGCTTCAAATTCAAATGTATAATCTTGATTAAAAAATATCCCATTTTCTTTAAATGCAGTTGGCTCATCATTCTGACCTTTATAATCAATATGTCCACAAGCTATATGCGAAAATTCATGTAAGAAAACAAAAGTGGTTGCTAATTCTGCCACAATGTTCGCATAGACTCTCCTATCTACATCTTTGGGTACCTTATAGCCTTCGAAGAAAAAACTGATGTCTTCTTCTTCATCTTTCTTTCTTTTAAGTATATCGAATCCGTCTCTATCGATGCTTTTACTTATGTCATCTTCAATATGTGCATTGCCTAGTCCAGGAAAAAATTTATTATGACTAAATAAGGTATTTGTAGCGTACAATATGGTATCAACAAACCCAAAATTGACACCAAATACATACTTGTCGTTTATTTTATCCGCCAAACCATTACAAGTTGGATCAAAAATAAAATCGAAAAGAAGCTTTTCCTTTATGGGTGAAAAAGATTCATAGTGTTCTATAGATTTCAGGAATTCTCTAATTCGTTGGTGGGAATAAAGGTATACATAACGCAAGGGGTAATCGTCGTCAAATCGTTCAACTTCTAATCGACCACCGTACGCCTTTAGGAGAATATCAAATTCAGTTCTATTATTGTAGCTCATGTTGTTATTTACAAATGTGTTTTAACCCTTTTCTTATCGCCAAACAAGAGACAGAGAAGGGAGCAATGCCTGTAAAATATCCAGATATAACATCGGCCACCCCAGTTACTAATAATACCGTGTTTCCAGTTTCTTCGTTTTCTCTAAACTCAGACAATTTTGGAGAATTACATATTCTGAAATGAACTTCATGTTTGTTAAACTTCCACCAACGGCGGCCCGATTTTTCAAAATCCTCGTTGTCCAGCTCGTTAAAACGCTGTGAATTTTCTAATAATTTGGCGCCTAGTATGGCCAATAATTCTTCCTCCGTTTTAAGGAGCATTTCTTGAATGAGTTGTTCATTTTCTTTTTTCAATGGTGTTTGTTTTAAGTGGGGTGTTATTTAAGAACGGTATTGTATATGATTTCGTGGCGGCTTGCTGCGGTCGAATCGGAGTGCCAACCTGGCCGAAGGCTAGGGTGGAAGCAGAGCTCGCCTCTGCGTGCGATTCGGAGTGCGTTGGAGCCGCATTTACGTTTTTTTCCGAAAAACTAATTTACAATTAAAAGGGGAGACTTGATTATGGCTCAAATTGAGCCATAAATTATATACGTTGTTGTAGCTAGTTTTTATGTTCGGTCAATTCTGATATATGAATTTCCGTCGTCGTCAATTATCACACCGTCATTCATCGTAAAAAACAGTTGCTTTTTACCAAATGTAAACCAAAAGCCTTCATCAGTAAGTTTTGGGTAAAACCTTATTGGCTTTTTATCACCATCAATTATATCCCAGGTGATACCTCCGTTGATCAGCTTTATATCAAATTTGCGATCATCTGATGTACTTTTCCATCTGCCGGAGAACCTTCGTTTTTTGCTTTTAAATTCAGGTATGTACTTAAAACCATTAAAAATCAAAACACCTGATTCTTGATCAATTTTAATTCGAGCCTGCTTACCGTTCATGATTACGTATGGTTTTTCCCCATCGAGTACTTCAAATTTAGTTCCTGGAAAATTCATCCAGTACTTTCCGTTTTCTCTTTCAATGGTCATTAAAATTGTTTCGTTTTGTTTGTCGATCCAGGCACTCTCATATAAGTTTTGCCCAAGTATTTTAGCATTTGTACACAAACAGATCAAAAGAAAAATTACAATTTTTTTCATGTTTAGATTTTTTACAAAAATTAGCTACAACGGTATTGTATAACGCCTGTGGCGGGCCTGGCGGCTGAGTCGGCAGAACAAATCCCGCTTGCGGGATGTTGGAAGTAGCTCGAAGAGCTTCGTGCGAATCAGCGTGACGGTGGCGCCGCATGAGCGTTTTTATCAGATTAAAGATAGCTTTTTTGTAATTGCCAAAGCTTAATTCTTGACCAAATTGAGCCATGGGCTGTTATACGTTGTTGTGTGTAGTGGTCATTATTTATTATACATACTCCACGCTTCTCTAAGTTGCATTGAGGTTAATGATAATTTATATTGAGGCTCCATATTTATTTGTTTTTCTATCATTTCCTCATAGTCTATATCAGCTAGTCCAGTTGCGACCAGATACTTTAGTTCGGACTTTGGGGTTTCGCTCTCAATAATATCAATTAAATCATCAGTAAATGAATTGCTAATTATATGACACATTAACCTAAAATCACTATTCGAGTAATCGCCATTCAAAAAACCTTCAAAAGCAATTGCTAGGAATTTAACTTTTACGAGCGAATCACTTTGCTCAATTGCGGTGAAGATTGCATTTCCAAATTTAACTCTCCTTTTTCCATCCTTTCTTGATTCATCAATGAGCTTTCTTTTTTTGTCGTGACTTAGCGTTCCAAGTTGAAGCACAAAGCGCTTTACCTTGTTCAAATAAGCAATATCTCTAATATTAGATATTCCCTTAATCAAGTTGAGAGATGTTCCTATAACGGGTATTTCGCGCAAAATTTCATTCTCAATAAGGCTATCAAGTAGAATTTCTGCTCCATCAGAAACAATATTTCCTAAATTTTCGTCCATTACACACAACGGTCTTGTATAACGTTTGTGGCGGTTTGGCGGCTGTGATTCAGCAGTACCAAATTTGCGGAGCAAATGTTGGGCAGCAGCTCCGCTGCGTGCGAATCAGCAGTCACGGCAAAGCCGCTTCGCTATCTCTTTCCGCTAAAGTTATGTTTTTTTATTTGATAAATCTTGGAGTTAGACCTAGATGAGCTAATAAACCGTTATACGTTGTTGTGGGTAGTGTTTTTTATTCCAAATATGCTATTCGTTCTCCAATAGTATATTTCAATTTTTTCTTTTCCGTTTTATCTTTTATTTGGATTGCTCCATCTATAGTAAACTCTCTAAAACCGGTAACAATTATTTCATTCGTGGTTTTGTTTAGCACGATTTTGTCAGCATTTTCTATTTCTATAATCTCCGATTTAAAATTTACATTTCCTTGGAATTCCATGGTGTCATTGTCAGAGTCAATTTTTACGATATCGCAACTAAAAGACGGTTCGTTTGTTACGTTTTCTACATTTTCTTCTTGTGCAAAAGAGTTTACACCGATTAGAACTCCAATTAATAATATCCAATTTTTCATAATATTTATTTTAAGTTTTCCAGTTATGTTGTTCTAAAACACCTTAAATATCTGTTAATCAGTATTTATAAAAATTCTGTTTTAGTTTTATGCGTTTTGTTTACATTACCCACAACGGTATTGTATAACGTTTGTGGCGGTTTTGCGGCTCTGATTCGGCAAGACCGCTGCCGCAAGGCAGGCGGGCAGCAGCTTCGCTGCGTGCGAATCAGAAGCAACGGCAAAGCCGCTTTGCTATCTCTTTCCGATAAAGTTATGTTTTTTTATTTGAAAAGTCTTTAAGCTAGCTCGGGACGAGCCAT
>Ga0316208_1003932_pt1 | contig 10220 bp, 6 predicted proteins | sample 3monopyrite_MG_FD_204944 | JGI IMG/M metagenome (GOLD analysis project Ga0316208, IMG submission 204944) | Microbial mat bacterial communities from mineral coupon in-situ incubated in ocean water Damariscotta River, Maine, United States -... | ecosystem: Environmental > Aquatic > Marine > Coastal...
TGGCTGTTGAAGTACCAATTGTGGCGATCTTCACGCCGAAGAGTTGTCGAGCATCCCCGCCCTGCTCCCACAGCCGGTCGAGAAATGCCTGCACTCCGTTGACGCTTGTGAAGATGAGCCAGTCGAATTCGTCGAGCCGTTGCAGCGTGGCGTCGACTTCGGACAAGTCGTCGATCTGCTCGATCCGAATGGCGGGCATCAGGATCGGTTGCGCACCCAGTTCGAACGCTCGGTGAATCTGCGGCTCGGCCTGAGCAGCCGGACGAGTGATTCCGATCTTCTGTCCGAAGAGTGGCTTGTCCTCGAACCAGGCGAGTTCGTCGCGCTGTTTGACGCAGTCTCCGACGATGATCAGCGACGGTGCGTGAAGTTCGGCTTTTGCGACGGCGTCGAAGATCTCATTGAGTGGCGCGACGATGGTTCGCTGGTGCGGTGTCGTCGCGCGGCTGATGACTGCCGTCGGAGTGTCAGGTCGTTTGCCGTGGTCCAATAGTGACTGCGAGATTCGCGAGAGATTATCCAACCCCATGTAAAAAACGAGTGTGCCCGGCGACGCGGCTAACTGCGCGTAATCGAGAGCGCTGCCCTCTTTGTCGGGGGCTTCGTGTCCGGTGACGAAGGTCACCATTGATGCCGACTCGCGATGTGTCAGCGAAAATCCGGCGTACTCTCCGGAAGCAGTCGCGGCCGTGATGCCGGGAACAATTTCATACTCGATGCCGTGTTTTCGCAGGCAGGCTGCTTCTTCGGAGCCTCGTCCAAAGATAAACGGGTCTCCGCCTTTGAGTCGGACAACGGTCTTGCCGGCCAAAGCGGAATCGACAAGTCGCTGGTTGATCTCGTCCTGCTTGAGGATTCGGCCGTCAGGACCGTCGGTTCGGCAGGTTCGTTCGCAATGAGCATTGGCGTGACGAAGCAGCAGCGGATTAACAAGCCCGTCGTAGAGAACTTCGTCGGCGAGTTTGAGGCATTCGACGCCGCGGAGTGAGATCAGGCCGGGATCACCCGGGCCACCACCGACGAGATAGACTTTTCCGATGGCCATGGCACGCGGTCAATTTCAGGCGACGGAAGTCAACCACGAAAAACACGAAAAACACGAAATAAATGCGTCCTTGATTCCGTGCCCTTCCGTGTATTCCGTGGTCCTAAATCATGGAACTGTCGAGAGTAGCCAGACTACTCAGCGGTCTTCTTTTTGGCCGCCTTTTTCTTTGCGGCTTTCTTTTTCGCAGCTTTTTTCTTCGTGGCTTTCTTCTTTTTGGTCGCCTTCTTTTTCTTCTTGGTCGTGACGCCTTTCTGGGCGGCTTTGATGGCGATCAGGTCGAGGGCTCGTTCCAAGGTCACCGCTTCGATTTCAAGATCCTTCGGCAGTGACGCGTAGATCTTTCCGTGCTTCACGTACGGTCCGTAGCGACCTTCGTAAACGCCGATCATCTCTTCGTCGTCCGGATGTTTGCCGAGTTCTCGGATCGGCGGGGCTGGTCCGCGCGGTTTGACTTCGGCGAGAAGCTGAATTGCCGTGTCCATGTCGACGGTCAGCACGTCATGGTCTTTGGTGAGCGACTTGTAAATCTGTCGACCGTCTTTGCGAGTTGTGACATACGGTCCGAATTTCCCGAGGCCCGCATTGACGACGTTATCGGTCTCAGGATGTTTTCCCAAACGTCTTGGCAGCGCGAGATAACTCAGCGCCATGTCGAGTGTGACATCTTCCGGCTCGACATGTTTGGGGACGCTGCACCGTTTTGGTTTTGGTGAATCTTCGCCTTCGGGGTCTTCTCCCAGTTGCAGGTACGTTCCGAACGGGCCTTGTTTCACGTAAACGGCCTGGCCTTCTTCCGGGTGCATCCCGAGTGACTGCGGGCCAGCTTTTTTGCGTTCGATGAGTTTTGTCGTCAGCTCGTCGGTGACGTCGGCTGGTGCGATTTCAGCGGGCAGCGACACGCTGATCGTCTCGCCGTCTTCCTGAGCGACCTGGACGTACGGGCCGAACTTTCCGACTCGAATATCCGGCTGGACATTTTCAAGTTTCAACGTACAGGCGGTGCGTGGGTCGATGCCTTCTTCTTTGCTTTTGACCTGCTGATCCAAGCCTTCTTCGCCGCGATAGAATTTTGACAGGTAAGGCAACCGTTCGGCCTCGCCCGACGCAACTTCGTCGAGCTGCTGCTCCATCTGCGCGGTGAATTTGTAGTCGACAAGCTGGGTAAAATGCGTTTCCAGCAACTGCGTGACGGCCATCGCAGTGAAGGTTGGGATCAACTGGTGCCCCTGCTTGACGACGTACCCACGGTCCTGAATGGTGCCGATGATACTGGCGTAGGTACTCGGTCGGCCGATTCCTTCTGCTTCGAGTTTTCGGACCAGCGTGGCTTCCGTGAACCTTGCCGGCGGCTTGGTTTCGTGACTGAGTGATTCGAGCTGGTCGAGCTTCAACTTCTCGGCTTCGGTCAGCGGCGGCAGCGCGCTTTCCTGGTCGTCGAGTGCGGCTTCCGGATCATCGACACCTTCGACGTAGGCTCTGAAGAAGCCGGGGAAGACAACGTGTCGGCCGGTCGCTCGGAACTCGGCTTCGTCCGCCGCGATCGTCACCGTCTGGAAGAGAAGCTTTGCATCGGCCATCTGAGTGGCCATCGTCCGTTTCCAGATGAGCGAGTAAAGTTTCGCCTCACGACCGACCAGACCCAGTTCCTCGGCAGTTTTCATTTCGGTGCCGGCAGGACGGATGGCTTCGTGAGCCTCCTGCGCACCTTTGCTCTTGTTAGTAAATGTGCGTGGCGACGGGCTGAGAAATTTTTCGCCGTACCGATCGCCGACGCTCGAACGCGCGGCGTTAATCGCTTCGCCCGACAGCGTGACACTGTCAGTACGCATGTAAGTAATGTGGCCGTCTTCGTACAACCGCTGTGCCGCCTGCATCGTCGCGCGAGCTGTCATGTTGAGCTTGCGGTTGGACTCCTGCTGCAACGTACTCGTCGTAAACGGCGGGTACGGCTTGCGTGTTTGCTCGCGGGATTCGACCGACGCGACCGTCCAGTCGGTTTTCTCGATGCGGTCCCGAAGCGCGGTTGCCTGTTCGCCGTTCAGTAGAACGACGTCGGCGCCGTCTTTGAGTTTGCCAGTGTTCTCGTCGAAATCACGGCCGCTGGCGACTCGTTTGCCATCGACGGTGTGCAATGTCGCATCGAAGCCGCCGCCCGAGCCAGTTTCCAGTCCCGCTTTCAGGTCCCAGTATTCGGCGCTGACAAATCGGGCTCGCTCTTTTTCCCGTTCGACCAGAACCTTCACGGCCACCGACTGAACTCGGCCGGCTGACAGTTTTGGAGCGACCTTCTTCCACAGCAGCGGGCTGAGTGTGTAACCGAACAATCGGTCCAGGACGCGGCGGGTTTCCTGAGCTTCGACCAGGTTCTTGTCGAGGTCGCGTTTCTGATCAAGAGCTTCGAGAATTGCCTTCTTGGTAATCTCACCGAAAACCATGCGGCTGGTCGGGACCGTCGGCTTGAGCAGTTCGACCAGGTGCCAGCCGATGCTCTCTCCTTCGCGGTCTTCATCTGTCGCGAGGATGAGTTCGTCGGACTGTTTCAATGCGGCTTTCAGCTCGTCGACAACCTTCTTCTTCCCTTTCGGAATGATGTAGAGAGGCTCGAATTCGCTGTCGACGTTGATGCCGATTCTCGACCAGGGCTCTTTTTTGACCGCTTTGGGGATCTCGGCGGCTCCGCTGGGCAGATCGCGAACGTGACCAAAGCTGGCAAGGACTTTGTAGTCACTGCCGAGGTATCCGCTGATCTTTCTGCCCTTCGCCGGAGATTCGACGATGACCAGAGCTTTGTATTTCGACTTGGGCTTCGCCACGAAAGCGATCCTTCCACTTGAGCTGTCAGTTGTCACGAATCGTGACCGCAACGTCATTCCGCGTTTCAGATTCCGCTTCTTCGAGCCCGCGTCTCTGCCGCACCCGCTGACGTAATGAAGAACAAATTCGACGGATTTGCGTAAATTCTGAAACCCATCAATGTTTGCCGCAGATTTCGAGCTGGAGTGAGGCACTCAAGTCGCGAGATCAAAGTTACCGGATAAATCGTTCTGAGCCCGATCCAGCAGGTGTCTGCTCGACGCAACTGCCTGTCTGGGGATGGCCTTGTGTCGATCCTGCCCCCGGCTAAAATCCGCGATTGCGACTTGCGGAGAATTGGCCGGGAGGCGGGAACCGATATCCCACCCTTTCCCACCGTGTCAAGACTCCGCCGTTTCTTTGAGGCAGAATCAGCTTACCAAACGATCCGAATCTGGCCGGTTTGACACAATAAACGGCTCCGTCGATCGTCGTATTTCGAGACCAACCAACCACCGTTTCTCAGTCGGAAACCCCTCCCATGGCATCTCCGTTCGCTGTATTTCGTCGCAACCAGAAGGTGATGACGGTCATCCTGACGGGCCTGGCCATGTTTGCGTTCATTATCCTGGGCTCTTTGGAGCAAATGGATAGCGCGGCCATTGTCCCCGTCCTCTTTGGCCTTGGCGGTGCGGCGCTGGCCTGGCTGTGGGGTTCGCAAAACGAACGCGGCATCAGCTACTCAATCATCGCTATCGGAGCCGTTTTGGGCGTCTTAGCCGGAACCATGATTCTCAACCAGTCGGCGAATCAGGGCGGGATTTCAACGGCACATGGTTACTTGAGCGATGGCGATCTGCATGAAATGAAGCAGAAACGTGAAATGGCAAATCAGTTTGTGCTGAGCGTATTTCGAAGTCGGAAGGATGAAGTTCATCCGATGGTGGCCAACTACTACCTCAATCAGTTCCGATTTGGAGATTCGTCAACTCGTGCGGTCGTGTCGAAGCTGCTGCTGGAGCGTGAAGCTGATGAACTGGGCATCGAAATCAGTGACGGATTCATCACTGACTACATCAAGAACGTCTCTGACAACAGCATGACCCGTCAGGTTTTGACAAAAATTCGAAGCCAACTACGACTCGGGGAATCGGAGCTGTACGAATTGTTGCGATCCGAATTGCGTGCTCGCGTTGCGATGCGGATGTTGAATCCCGAACTGGTCCACATGCCGGATCAGTACTGGGGCGACTTCGAAAAGCTGAACGTGCGACATTCGATCGACGCCGTCGCCATTCCGGTTGAACCATTCGCCGCACGATTGCCTCGCCCCAGCGATGCCGAAATCAACGAAGTCTTCGAAGCCTTCAAAAGCGTTTACCCGATGGGCGAAAACCCTGGTTTTGTCCAGCCGGACCGCCTGCAACTCGCCTGGTTCGAATCTAACTACGAAGCGGCTGAAGCGTTGGTCGGCGAGATTCCAGAAGACGAACTGAAGGCTCGATACGAAGAGCGAAAAGATATCGAGTACAAAATCGAAACGCTGCCGGACCTTGACTCAGGCTTCGACGATGGTGGCCTGAAGTTCGGCGAACCACCGGCTCCGGTTAAAACGACACCGCCAGCTGGCGATGAGAAATCAACGGACGACGCTGCCAAGCCGGACGCTGCAAAGCCGGACGCTGCAGCTCCGACCGATTCGCCGAAGGGTGAAGAAGCCAAACCCGCTGATGCAGCGAAGGAAGGAAAACCGGTCGACGGTGATTCGAAGCCCGAAGCTGAAGAGGAATGTGGCGACGGTGACGACCAGGAACCGGACGAGTCGAAGGACGAAGAAACAAAGGACGAAGAGACGAAAGACGAAAAGCCAGAAGCAGCTACTGAGGAGACCGCAGCTGCCGAATCAAAATCAGCGGATGAATCAAAACCTGCCGACGAGTCCAAAACTGAAGGCGAAGAACCAGCCGAGCCAGCTGACGCATCGAAGGAAGGCACTGAAGATGCGGCTGCTCCTGACCTGTCGGAAGTGAAGTATCGGTCGTTTGAAGAGGTACGCGACGAAATCCGCGATCTCATGTTGCGAGAGAAAACGGAAGAGCAAATCGAAAAGCAGATTGATGCCGCTATCGCCGCTGTCAAAGACTGGCGGTTTACGCTGCGTGAGAAAAATCCCGAAATCTCGGACGAAGAGCTTGCGGCAGGCATCGCTGCCAAGGCGCAGACTTATGCTGCGGAGAACGGTCTGAAGTTCGTGAATGCTGGCGAATTCCTGTCGCAGCAGGAGTTGATCGAGCACGACGAATACAAAATTGGAACAGCTCGCGAGCCATTCGATCCGTCAAACTTCATGGCTCAGACTCAGCCACAAACGGCAGCCGCTCGACTGTTCACAGGAGCGAACTCGCTGTTCATCCCCGAAGAAGCACAGAGCCAGTTTGACGACACTCGTTATGCCTTCTGGTCGTCGGGCGAGAAAGAGGAGCATGTACCAACGCTGGATGAACCGGGTGTTCGGGAGCAGGTCGAAGAAGCAGTCCGACTGAAGAATGCCCGAACCGAAGCGGAAGCACGAGCGAAGGCTGTGGCCAAATCGCTCGCCGCGAAATTCGCCGAGGCCAGTATTGTGTCAATGGCCGAAGGGATCGCTGATCAGTCCGTCTTTGGTGCAAAGGCACCGGAGACGAAAGACCCGGCGGCAGCAGAGGGTGCAACGGAACCCGAGCCGGCAAGCACGGAACCCGAGCCGGCAAGCACGGAAACGGAATCTTCCGACGACGCAGAGAAAGAGAAGTCGTGCGGCGACGAAGAAGGCGAAGCGTCAGAGGCGGCACCAGCTGAGACTCAGGCAAACGAACCGGAAGTCGTCAGCGAAGAAAAGAGTGACGAACCGGTTGATGATCCGCTCTCAGTCATCTCGACTCCGCCGTTCACCTGGTACCGCCAGTCGTCCCAGGGCATGCAGGCGAATCCGTTTGGTCAGCCGACGCTCGAGTTCGGATTTATCCCCGGTATCGACGGCGTTGATGACAACTTCATGAAAACCGTTTCGGAGACACCGGTCGGTGAAGTGGTTGTAATTCCGAACTTTACTAAGCGGATTTACTATGTTGTTTATGTGAAGGCTCGCAATCCTTCTGGCAAGGACGATCCGAGTCTGGCGCCGGTCCGACAGCAGTTCATCACTGAGAATGTTCCGATGTCGCAGATCTACTCACAGTTGGCAGGATCGCAGGGCAGTTCAGTCAGCCAGGCATGGCAGGCGCAGTTCTTCACGAAGCACGACGTCATCGTCGAAGAACTGGACGCCATTTAGACCACTTTCGTGGTTGCTATGCAGGAGCTGGAACGCTGAAAGGTGTGTGTTTCCTGAATGGCCTCCTGCAGAACGCCGAAGAGAAGTTCTAAGGATCAGTCCCGAAATAACTTCCCGATTTCCGTTGCCTTGTTTGACCCGAAGCCGCAGGCGATGGTGTTTTGAATGCGTGCCAGCGTCTGAAACGCAGGCGCCTTCGGCTTCCGGTCAAACAAGGAACTTATTTCAGGACTATTCCTAAGCGTGTGATCGGTTCGGCTGGTAGCTCGATTTAATGGATCAGGAAACGCCTCGCTCATCCCTGTATGACCGAGGCGTTTCTTATTTTTCCAGCGAACAATTGAGAGTGTCGACGATGAAATGAGCAACTCGGACATCGCCAGTACGATTGCTTATCTTTTGCAGGCTTCCCATTCTGCTTTCAGGCAGTTTCTCAGTCTGAAATTTTCGCGTGAGAATCTGTTTTCACGTTCTTCTGCGGCGTCGACGGCAACAGTGACGATACTTATTTGTGGCGACGAATCGGTTGGTCCGTGGCGTCGGCATCACTCCTTCAACTTCAGGCCGACATGTCGACCAGCATCGACGATATCCCAAAACCGCGAATGACGCCGCGAGCGTTGTTACGTTCGATTCTGATGCTGGACGACACGCCGCACTCGGTCGCGCTCGGTACGGCGATTGGAATGTTCATTGGGATGACGCCGACAGTCGGCATTCAGATGATCATCGTGCTGATCGTCGCTTTTCTGACGCGACCGATTTTCAGCTTCAACAGGATCGCAGCGGTGCTGACGGTTTATGTGACCAATCCGCTGACGATTATTCCGATCTACTGGTTCAACTTTAAAGTCGGTACGTGGTTCATTCCGTCCGCCGTGACGTACGACGATTTTGTCGCGATCGTGCAGTTTGACAGCCACGAGAAATGGTACGCGCGAGTCGTTTCGTTGGTCACAGATCTAGGAGCACCGTTGCTCGTTGGTTGCCTGCTCGTCGCGATTGTGAGCAGCGTGATCACCTATCCAACGATGCGATGGTTGCTTCGACGATTTCATCAGCGCGACGATTCAATCGACAAAGCGGATCGTGTTGAGACCGCGTAGAATCCTTGTTCCGCTGCATCTGCTGGCGTATTGCCAGATAGTCGTTCTCTGAAAACCATGATCGGGCTTTGCCTTGAGTAACACGTTTCACCTGACGGCTCGCCTTGGCTTTGGGCTGGAGGCCGTGGTTTCCCGCGAGTTGAAGACGCTCGGGTTCGAAGATCTGAAGTCTGAAGATGGGCGAGTGCATTTCTCAGGCGGAGTCGACGCCATCGTTCGAGCCAACCTTTGGCTGAGAAGTGCGGATCGCATCGTGCTTCAACTGGGCGAATTCACCGCGATGGATTTTGGTGAACTGTTTGACCGGACGCGGGGTTTGCCGTGGGAACAATGGCTGCCGCGTGATGCCGAGTTCCCAGTGACAGGTCGTTCGTCCAAGTCTCAACTTCACAGCGTGCCGGACTGCCAGCGCATCGTGAAAAAGGCAATCGTCGAGCGGCTTCGTTCGGCGTACGACGTTGATTGGTTCGAAGAGACAGGAGCGTTGTACCCGATTGAAGTTTCCGTTCTGAAAGACAACGTGAAGCTGACGATCGACACTTCGGGGGCCGGGCTCAACAAACGCGGCTACCGAAAGCTGACAGCTGCCGCTCCGCTCCGCGAGACGCTGGCCGCCGCAATGGTGCAGCTCAGCGTCTGGAATCCTGAACGACCCTTCGTCGACCCATTCTGTGGCAGCGGCACGATTCCAATCGAAGCGGCTCTGATTGCGACCAACCGTGCACCGGGGCTGAATCGATCATTCGCCTGTACCGACTGGCCGCAGATTGAGGATTCGGTCTGGGAGCATGCCTGGCAGGAAGCCAAAGACCTCATGAAACCCGCTCCCGAAGAATTGTTGATAGGCACAGACGTCGATCCGGTCGCGCTTGGCATGGCTCGCTACCATGCAAACCGTGCAGGAGTTGGCGAGCTGGTGCATTTTCAGCAGCGACCGTTCCACGAGTTGAGCTCGCAGAAGAAGTACGGCTGCGTGATTACGAATCCACCGTACGGCGAGCGGCTTGGAGAAGCGGAGGAAATCGAGCGACTTTACAGCAGCATGGCTGGAGTCTTCAGCAAGTTGGATACGTGGTCGTTCTTCGTCTTGACAGCGTACGCAGATTTTCAAAAGTCAGTACGACGTCAATCAACCCGCCGCCGCAAACTCTATAACGCAAAGATCGCCTGCACGCTCCACCAGCTTCTGGGTCCGCGGCCACCGCGCCCACCCGTAGGTCAGGCTCCGCCTGACGAAGTTGACTCGTAGGTTTCGGCCAGTTTGAGAGCGCCGTATGAACTTCGGACTTCGTCCGGCAGAGCCTGACCTGCGAAGGATGAAGCTCTACGCGGCTGGCCACATCGCTCCGAAAATGCCCGCGACGATTACCGCGTAGAGGACCGATTCGATGATGTGTCCGACGATGCGGCAATGAAACCAGATCGCGTGTTGCACGATCGCCGCGAGGAAAGTCATCAGCCCGGCGGTCGCGACGAAGCGGAAGACTGTCATGAACTCTGCGCCGGCCGGAATGTGCAGCTGAGCGAGGTAGGCCAGGCAGAAGCTGACGACAAGAAAGTACACGAACGTCAGGCCAAGATTGCGACCCATGCTGATGTTGCCAAAGAGCGTCATCGTACCGCGCGGACCCTCTTCCCACTTTCTGGTGTATTCCTCGCTTTGCATGTCCTTCATGTCGACGCAGCCGGGAATCATGTAGTTGCCCAGCGGGACCTCGGCCGCCTGCAGCGCGGCGATGATGTCTTCTTCTTTATCGAGTTTCACCCAGTCCTGCTTGTGAAGCTGCAGGACCATCCAGGAAAGAAAGCTGGCGAAGAACAACGCGACGCCGCTAAGCATCGGTCAGGAAATTACTGTCGTGAGTATTTGAGAAAGTGTCTATAGTTCGTGGTGCACATTTCAGACGATTCTAACACGATGGAGGTCGCCACGGATGGCTGTTACGGTTGCTAATAAGCT
>Ga0316208_1003933_pt1 | contig 10218 bp, 5 predicted proteins | sample 3monopyrite_MG_FD_204944 | JGI IMG/M metagenome (GOLD analysis project Ga0316208, IMG submission 204944) | Microbial mat bacterial communities from mineral coupon in-situ incubated in ocean water Damariscotta River, Maine, United States -... | ecosystem: Environmental > Aquatic > Marine > Coastal...
TGAGGTTCAGGCCCGATCGCTCATGGAAGCATCGGGCATGCACTTTTTTATCGATGGAATCCCCAAGGGGCCTGCCGACCTGCATTGGTTTGCCAGTGATGATGGGATTTTTCTTGTCTGCACACGAACGTGCCACGTCAGCGCGCTTTCTGCCGTCGCTATGCAGACCGGGGCGTCGACATCGCGCGGCGCAAAGGATATTTTCGCAGCGACCATGGACTCGGCAAACTTCAGTGCGAGCCAGACTGGCTTCGGAACGATGAGCGGTCTGGATGACGACGACGACCCGGAATCTCGTCCCGCGACACCAAACTACTATGGCACGATGAATTCGGACGAAGGTTTCGGTACTGATTCAGGTAGCACGAAAGGGGCAGCAAAGAACCACAGGCAGACGGTCAAACTGACCAGTCAGCAGGAAGCAGAGACCAGCGAAAAGTTTGCCCATGTGTGCAACTTGATCAACGTCAATCGGCAGCCATTTTGCCCCATTAATGGCGTGCTCTCGTTCGTTCCCTTCGGCCTTCTTTGCTCCAGCGATGACCAGACCGGCGAGCTGCAGAAGTCACTGCGAAGTGATACCGACGGTCTATCCCGAGAGCTGAAGCTTCGCTGCCCTGTGATCTGCCTTGTCGGAGGCATGGAAGTTTACAGCGGCTTTCGTGAACTGGTACGGCGAGTCGGTAGAGATCGCGCCCTGGAAAACCGATTCGGACGCGGGTTCGAGGTCTGGAACCCGCCAGTTCCGGAGCAATTGGAAGCGCTTGCCCGACATGCGTGTGGCCAGTTTGAGGCGTGGGTCTATCGCCTGTTTCGTGAAGACAAAGAATTGCAGCATCATGGGAATCCCAAACTGTATGCACTGCTTTGTCTGATCCGCAGTCACGTCGCCGACAGACTGGTTCGCGTTACCGAGGCTGCGTATTCACGAGAGGCCGACGAGTGTCACCGTGCTCTACTTTTTGGTGGGTGCTACTTTGCAGCGACAGGCGAAAAGGCTGACCAGCAGGTATTCGTAAGAAGTGTCTTTTCGAAACTGGTTGACCAGTTCGATGACCTAGAGTGGCATGACGACATTCGTACTGCCGATGCTCGATACCGCACCACGCGAGACATCCTCCTCTTTCTCAACGTCGTTCTGCTGGTAGCGATTGGCACGATCCTGTGGCTTTCCTTCGCATAGTCCCCGGCCAGACATCAAACAAATTCAGGAAGAGATCTCAATATGCCCAATCCAGAATTCAATCCAGAGTTCGCCCCCCGCAGGGAACTGACTACAGACGAAGCCTCGAAGGGGACTGAGAATCAGGAATCTCGATCGCAGAACGAGTCTTCATTCCTCGACGAAATCCTGCAGGCCACTGACGCAACGGACGGAGCTCAGAACGAGATCTGGAAATCCAGCCACGAAGGTTTCCTGGATGTCGCCCGGACATTCCAGGGTGTGGATTTCAGTGTTGATCCTGTGGGGCAGGCACTGATTTCAGTCGTTCTTCAGCAAACACTCAATGAGAAACTGGTGTCCGAAGAAGGTCGGCTGATTCTTTCGCGGGAGATCGCCGGAAAGCTGGCTGAAGATCCGACTGCGGCGCCTCGCCTCGAAGCGTTCTGGGCAAAGCTGCAGGACGCAGTGTCATGACTGAAACTGAAACCTCTTCAGACTCGGAAGAAGTCATCCACGCGTTGATTGCCGAAGGGCAGAAGCTCGTGCGATCGCTGGCTCGTGAGATCCATCGTCGATTCAATAATCAGTTCGACTATGAGGACCTCGTTGGGTATGGCCAGATCGGCCTCGCTCAAGCGGCCAGCGAATTCGATCCCAACCGCGGGGCACGTTTCACGACCTACGCCTATTACCGGGTGCGTGGCGCAATCTATGACGGCTTATCGAAACTCAACTGGACCAGTCGCAGCCAATACAACCGCATGCGTGCCGAGCAGGCCTCCGCCGAAGTTCTGCAGAAAGGTCCCCACCGAGCGGACGGATGGTCGGGCACTTCGCTGACCGAGGATTCACTCTGGCTGACCGGAATCTCGCAGCAACTGGCAGCGACATCCCTGGCAACGCTCATCCCACTGGGAGAGTTTGCCGGAACGATCGAGGACGACGACGACCAGAATTCGCCACTATCGTCTGTCGAGACGACCGAAGTCTCTGAACGTCTTCGACAAATCGTCAGCTCGCTGGACGACGAACCTCGAAAACTGATCGAAGCCGTTTACTTTGAAGGGACGACGTTACAGGTTGCTGCCGACCGGCTTGGCATCAGCAAGTCCTGGGCAAGCCGTCTGCATGCCCGAACACTTCAGTCTCTCGCGCTGGGGCTTCGAGACATCGGCGTTGACGAGGCTTGACTCCGCCACAATCTGCTGCCAAGCCGCCCAATAAGTGACGGCGTTTCGCTCGCGGTTCCTTCTCAGAAATCTATGGCAGGCGGAAGTGGCAGTGGTGACGCTGGCTGTTCTTTATTCGTGGCTTGAGGTCGTTCCTCGATCGTTACGCCTTTAAAGAACAGCTCATTAGTAACCGGCTCGAAACGACTTTCCGCCTCGCCCGCTACTTCTGGCAGTTGCGGGGATGCCGGTTTGACTGAATTCGGTGCGACGAATTGCTCCGGGATATTTGGCGTGCCCGATGCAGGTTCTGCGCCACCCGCCGGGGGAAGAGGATCGCTCCACCCAACCACCTGAGTCGAATCGAATGCCTGCAGATCACCGGCAACTTCTGTGTTCAGCGGGATCGAACCGTCGAATACCTGAAGGTCGTTGTACGCCATCAGTGACCCCTTCTCCAGGTGCGTATTCTTCAGCGCGATGGCATATTCGGATCGCGATCGGAAGTAACGGATTTCAGATTCCACCACACGGCGTTGTGCATCAAGGATGCGGTCGATTTCGACTGGGCGGTCGGCTTGTTCCTCCGCTTCCAGTGAATCAAGCACTTCCTTCGCGGCAAGTAACCGGTTCAGGTTGTTTTCACAGGCTTCCCACGATCGATCGACATCGGCGATCGCATTGCTTAGGTCGTGGACGACCTGACGTTGTTGCTCACGAAGAATCGATCGTTCGCGAGCGATACCCAGTTCAGCATTCGCCACCGCCGCGTGTGCCTGGCGATACCCGATGGGAACGGACAGTTCGACACCGAGCTGCCATTCCTGATTATTACCGTCTGCCAGATTACCGAGTGCCGATGCCGGCCGCGTTCCGCCCTGATTACCATCCGTAATCAGGTCTTTCCCGAAGCCACGCCACCGGTACTGTCCGACAACGTCCAGCCTTGGATTAACGAAGTTTTGAGCGGCGAGCCGTTCCATCTCACGCTGTTTGACTCTGAGTTGCTGGCGACGCAGTTCCGGCCGTCGTGTCAACGCCTCGCTTCTTGCCGACTCCCAGTCGAACAGAGCCTGACCGTACTCAGGTTCGTCATTCGGCCGCACCATTTCGCCATCGTTAATGGGCAACCCGATCAGCAGTCGGAGTCGTCGTTCTGCCACCTGCACGCCGCCGGTGCCCCTTAACGTTCCGCCAGTCGTTCCGTTGCCGACCTGTGTTCCCTGGGTCAGTTGACCGGCGAGAGCTTCGTCCAGTTCCGCTTTGAATCGGTAGTACTGCTCTCGGGCAAGGGCTTCCTGAGATCTTGCCTGCTCGTCACTTTCGACCCGTGACTTTCGAATCCGCCATGTATCGAGCGCCTTTTCGGTTCCCTTTCGCCTGGCATCAAGGTCTCGATAGGCGAAGTAAAGATCCCAGTAAGCATTGGCGACATCGCTCACATAGTTCCTGACCGCCATCTCGAAATCAGTGGCGGTGATGTCCGTGTTTACTTTGGCAATCAGGATTCCGTTGTACGCTCCCGGTGCGCTGGCTGGCCCTGCGATTCGATTGAATTCCAAGCCCCCACCCTGCAGCAATGGTTGTCGAACCTCTGCTTCCAGGAACGTATCCCAGGCACTTCTAAACGTATTATTCGGGGCGTTGTTTGAGTCGTAGTCAGTGACGCTGCGCAGGGAAAATGCAGAGCCGGTTGCTGTCAACTTTGAAAGCTCGACCAGATAGTCGTGCTTATCCTGGACCAGGGTATTCGCTCCGCCGGAAAAGAACTGATTGTTAAAAATTCGATCGGTGTTATTGAAAAAGGCCGACGAATTCAGTCGTGCGTCGAAAGCACTTAATGCGGCTTCCATGCCGAAACGTGGATCCGTTTCCTGCAGGCCGGTTGTGTAGTTTGACCTGACGATTTCCGGCGTGCGCAGAATCGTTCCGCCAAGTTCACGAAGGATCTCGGAATTCTGCATCGCGATACCGACTGTTTCCGCGAATGACATCTCCCGGTACTTGACCTCCTCGGAATTTCTGAGCGTCCGAGGTGTGCTCGGTTCGCCGGCCCACGCTTCCGGAGCGACCTCCGGTTGCGGGTTGTCGACCTGCCACGACACGGTATCGATCACCGATGTGTCGTTTCCGATCGTCTTGTGGATGCCCTGAGGCGAGGCGCAACCGCCTGTTGCTCCGATCGCACATGCGAGAGCGAAACAGGAATTGCGATGTTTACGAATGTGTTGGAGGAACGGCAACATCCCTGCTTGTCCTCTTTAAGTAGAGTTCCGGTGGCCCAGAAAGGCCCCGCGTCGAAAGTGGTTCGAGCAGCGAAACTGCCCAAACCCGAAAACCACAGGCCCAGCCCATCAACGGTGCATCGGGACAGACAGGTCAGAGAACCCGACTGGCCTTTGATGCAACGAGTGCTGATGTTTACGACGCTGTGCTATTCTCTCATCGGCATCGTGATTTGCTGATTGCAGGAATTCCTGCGAATGTCCGGATTATCCGGGCATGTCGACCAGATTTGGATGTTCACGTCTGGTCGAATTCACCGGATCGTCAGACAAAGACAGACGTTTCGACGTGGTTTTGCCTGTTTCTGCAGATCAGAGCCACTCTTATCTACCCGACGGGTGATCGTGCTATCAGGCTGTCGTTGCCAGATTCTCGCTGTTGGCGAGGCTCGACGAAATCTGCTGGGAATTCAATCTTGCAGTATCGTAAATTCAGGTTCGTCCCGCAGAGGTCTCAGGCGAACGGGGACTTATTCCAACACAACGTAACCAGTTGATAGATCGTGATTTGAGGTAATTCTGAATGGTGCCACAGGATTGCTGTACCCTCAATGCGAACGACCTCGCACGCGTGGATTCACTATTCCAGCGAGCCGAACTGCTGACGTTTCCCGGAACTCCGCCTCAAGCGTTCCATGAGCAACTCATTCCGCCACTGATGACAGTGTTGCAGTCGCAACAGGCGAGCATCTGGCTGACAGGCAACGAGCTCCCAGTCCGATTGTTTGCTGCTGCAATCGATATTTCTGAGCAGACAGACCCAGACACACAGTCGGAATTAAACCGCGCGGCCAGCGAAATTTCAGACTGGGAAACGGTCGCGACTGCCGACGCGATTTCACATGCCAGGTGCCCGGTTGGCCGGGGCGAGGGAACGGTCGTACGAGTCCGTCGTGAACTGATCCCGTCTCGGCAACTGGTTGTCGAGTTTCAGTTCGCGAGTGGCGTCGAGATTGCTGAAGAGACCGAAGAGACGCTGCACGTAATGTGCGGAATCGTGGCCGAGTATCACCGCGGTCGATTGCTCAACGACGTCCAGCATCAGACTTCGCAACTCAGACAATTGGCTGTTTTGAGTCGCGCGCTTCACCAGAAACTTGATCATCGTCATGTCGCGTCGGTTCTGGCTGGTGATGCCACAACGCTCTGCGCGGCCGACCGAATCAGTGTGTTGCGCTGCGGATCGACAAGGTCCAGACTCGTCGCTGTGACAGGTGTCACGACAATCAACGACCGAGCCGATGTCTCTCAAGCTGCCGAAAGACTCGTCAATGAATTGCGGCGGTGCAATCAGAATCCTGATTGGATCACCGCAGATTCGATCGTCTCCGAAGGCACGATCGCTGACGGTTCGCAAAGTCTCAGTAACGACCGAGCGACGCAAGCCGTCCAGGAGAGTTTGCGAATCTCCGGAGCAAAATCCATTCGAGTGATGCCGCTGAATTCGAATCCAGAAAGTTGGGACGGTGCGATCGGTGCCGTTGTGTTTGAACGGTTTTCCGTCTCCGAAAACTCTCTGTTTCCAGACGAAAGCCGAACGGCAAACAACGTCGTGTTCGATGTGATCGCTGACGCGGCGCAGGCATTCGGGAATGCCCTCGAGTTCGAACGACGTAGTCTCGCGGGGCGAGTGAGGGCGATTTCGGATTCGGTTCAATCATTGCGGTTTCTGGCTGCCGGTTCGGTGTTACTTGCTGCAGCCTTGTTTCTTTCATTGGTTCCAGCTGACTTCGACATCGAGGTCACGGGACAAATGCAGCCAGAGATGCGTAGGCGAGTTTTTGCGCCGGACGGAGGCGTGATCCGCAAGGTTTTCGTTCGAAATGAGCAACAGATTCGTGCAGGAGACATCCTGCTGGAGATTCGCAACCCGGAACTTGATATCGAGGAACAACGAGTTCGAGGGGAGATTCAGACGACTGTTTCGCGGCAAGCGGCGGTCGAAGCGGCCCGACATGGACAGGGCGGCAGCGCCTTACAGAAAGTATCAACAAACCAGCTCAGCTCTGAGAAGAAGTTGCTCGAACAACGACTCGAAACTCTCGAACGCCAACTGGAACTTATTCGCAGCCAGATCGATGCCCTGAGTGTCCGGTCACCGATTAATGGCCGAGTGCTGCGTCGCGACCTGGTCTCTGACCTGCAGGCTCGCCCGGTGCAGCAGGGGCAGCAACTGCTCGAAATCATTCAGCCGGACGGTGCGTGGCAACTTGAGTTGCGCGTACCTGATCGAGTGATTCGTCACGTGTTGGGCGCTCAAGAAGCAATTGCCGCACCGGCGGAAACGAAAAGCGAGACCGCAGCAGCAGGCTCTGGCTTACCAGTGCGGTTTATTCTGCGGACGGCTCCTGAGTCGACGTGGCAGGAAACTCTCAGCGGAGTCAGCGGAGTCACCGACCTGGACGAAACTGGTCAGTTGTCGTCGCTGGCAACCGTCCCGCTTACGTCGGTTCAACCTGATGATCTGCGTCCCGGCGCAGGCGTCATCGCGTCGATTCGGTGTGGTCGCCGGCCGATCGGCTTCGTCTGGTTCCGGGAGTTGATCGAGTTCGTGCAGACGCACGTCCTTTTCTAAAAGTTCAGAGGTTCCGTTCTTTGTACTCGAGTGCGGACATCGAAAGTTTCCAGTTGAAAACACAAGCCTATCGCGGGCCATCGACAGGGCTCGTCAGTTGAGGAGAAACGTTTTGCTTCACGATCAATTCTCTCAGTGTAAGACGACCTCGCTTCGAAATAGCTGGTCCGTCAATTCAAGTCGTGGGATCGCCGCAGTAGGACGCCTCTTCATACTGGCCACCATGATCCACTTTTTCGTCCCTGCGTCCGCGATTGCCGAAGGAATCACGGTTCCTACGATCGTCCGGATTCTTGACCAGGCCGAAGTGCCCGCCAGAGACGCCGGCCTTTTAACTTCAATCGGCGTCCGAGCGGGTGACGAAGTTGAGGACGGTCAGATTCTCGCTCAGCTCGACGCTGATGAAGAGACACTCGCGATAACGCATGCCGAGTTACAGTTGGAGATCGCTCGCCGAGACTCGGAAAACCCCCTGCCGGTTAAGACTGCTGAAGCAAAGCTCAGCGAGTCCCGACGAACTCTTCAACGCGCCCAGTTGGCTCAGGACATCGCGGCACGCCAGGCCGACGACGACGTTGCTGTGCGACTTGCGACGAAAACACGCGATGCGTCGATGGCCGATCTTGATCGTGCCAGCCGATCAAGGAAGGCATTTTCTTCCAGTGTCTCCATTGCAGAGATCGACCGATTGCAGTTGATCGTCGATCGGAACACGCTCGAAATTGAGAAGTCAGGAGTTGACCGTGAAATCGCCGCCATTAAGGCAGACATGGAAAAGGCACAGGTCAGCGAACAGGAACAGATTGTCGAGCGACTTGGTCTCGAGACAGAACAGGCAACCTACGATCAGACCACCGCTGCCACGGCGTTGAAGATTCAGGAGCAAGCCGTCGAACTAACGCGACTTCGAGTAGAAAAACGCCGTGTTCGATCACCGCTCGCTGGAGTTGTCGCAGAAGTCCATCGGCACAACGGCGAATGGGTTGAAGCCGGAACTCCCGTTCTGAGAGTCATTCGACTCGACCGACTGAAGGCAGAAGCTTTCGTTGACGCGGCGCTCGCTGACAGCGGACTTCGCGGAGCTTCTGCCACCGTCACTTTCCGTCGAAATGGACAGGAGCACGTGCTCCCCGGCGAGGTGAGTTTTGTCAGCCCGGAAGTCGACACGGTCAACCGTCAGGTTCTGGTCTCTGTCGAGATCGACAATTCGAAATTGATCCTGCGCCCCGGCATGAAGGCTTCTCTCACAATAGCAGTCCCAGCGGAAACCGTTGTCGCGGTTCCTCAATAAGTACGGACCGTTCCGGCAGTCCGAAAAGGATCGTGAAAGTAATCAATCGATGACGGTACCTGTTTCCAATTCAGGAGAGGCGCGAGCGGATGTCCGTGCCGCTGCGGCCGTCGCCGACGCACCGATGGCTCCAGAGGCGGTCATTCCGCTGTGGGTGAGGCAGGATCTTGTAGCCATGCCCGTGTTTGCCCAGGGTGAGCCCGGGTGGTCCGTCAAGGATCCCGTATCGCTTAGTTACTTTCGTCTCCTCGAGCCCGAGTATGCGATCCTGAAGCTGCTGGACGGATCTCGAACCTGCAGTCAGCTGGTCGATGAACTACGTCGACGATTTCCCTGGGAAGAGTGGGATTGCGAAACCGTTCTGTTTTTTTTGAAGCATCTGGAAAGCAGCGGTCTGGTCATCAATCGCCAGCCCGGGACAGGAGCACGTCAGGCACGCAGATCGGCACTCCATCGTCGAAACAAACGAGTGGCTTCGCTGACGAGTTTCCTCGCTGTTCGGTTTCGCGGCATTGATCCACGTCGCCTGCTGGGACATCTCTACCCGCTGGCCAGGCCGCTGTTCACGAAAACTGGTCGGCGAATTCAGCTGGCAGTCGTTGCGATCGCCGCCTTGCTTGTCGTTCTGAGATTCGACGAAATTCTCCATCGACTACCGGCTCTGCAAAGCTTCGTCGGTCCACAGAATCTGCTGTCTCTGATGCTGGCGATCGTCGTCATCAAATTGCTGCATGAGTTAGGGCACGCGCTCACCTGTCACCATTTTGGTGGCGAGTGCCACGAACTCGGAGTCATGCTGCTGGTCTTCCTGCCGGTTCTGTATTGCGATGTTTCCGACGCATGGATGCTGCCGTCTCGTCGTGCTCGAATGGCGATTTCCGCCGCTGGAATCGTCGTCGAGCTGATGCTGGCGTCGCTGTTCGTGTTCCTGTGGTGGTGGAGCGTGCCGGGGTGGCTGAATTCATTTTGCTTGAACGCGATAATCATCTGCTCGTTGAACACCGTCTTTTTCAACGGCAACCCGCTGCTTAAGTACGACGGTTACTACGTGTTGTCGGATCTGGTCGGGATTCCCAATCTTCGGTCGCAGTCTCGACACGCCGTGCAGCAACAGTTTGAAAAAATCGTTCTGGGAACGTCTGTTGAGGATGATCCCCTTTCGACGCCGCGAGACTGGTTTCTTGTTGTGTACGGCGTCGCGTCGATCTCGTACCAGCTGGTCGTGATCTCAGCGATCCTCTGGTTTATTACTGAAACTTTCGATGCCTGGCACATTGGCATTGTCGGTCGAATTCTGGCGATTCCTGTGCTTGCAGGCGTCATTGTCTTTCCTTGTCTGAAGCTAATCTTGAGGGCACGCATGCACCTGAAGAATCCAGAGTCCCATCGTCGTCGAGCCGTCGTTGGCCTGATGATTCTGGCTGTTGGCCTGATTCTGGCGTTGGCCGTGCCGATTCCAAACACGGTGAAGGCGCCTTTCGTGGTCAACCCAGGCCGAGCTCAGGCTGTCTACGTCACCGTATCCGGACGAATCGAGTCCGCCGTTTCGGCAGGAACCAGGGTGTCTGAAGGCGACGCATTGGGGACGCTCGTCAATCGTCCGCTGCAACTCGAACGAGAGAAACTTGCGGCGCGAGCTGAACAACTAAAGCTCACGCTGAGTAATCTCAAAGACGAGCAGGGGTCAGGCTCGGGAGCTGCACTTCAAATTCCCGCTACACGCGACGCCCTGC
>Ga0316208_1003934_pt1 | contig 10215 bp, 8 predicted proteins | sample 3monopyrite_MG_FD_204944 | JGI IMG/M metagenome (GOLD analysis project Ga0316208, IMG submission 204944) | Microbial mat bacterial communities from mineral coupon in-situ incubated in ocean water Damariscotta River, Maine, United States -... | ecosystem: Environmental > Aquatic > Marine > Coastal...
GGCTATTCTCACTCATCAGTTCTCTCGAAATTTTGTTTTATTGATGTCATTGGAAAGTGATTCTCATTTAAGTGACCCTCTACTTACTGCTCCGTTATTTCCCAGAATAACTGCTTTATGCAGAATTTTCTACAGCGGAACTATTTTCAACGCAAATCAAGCCACCCAAGTGGTCCCCTTTTACACGCACATCTCCAAGGTTTGGGCGACAGACATTACCTACATCCTGATGGCGAGCGGTTTCATGTATTTGGTAGCGGTGATGGACTGGTACAGCCGTCATGTTTTATCGTGGCGATTATCGAACACGATGGAGTCTGAATTTTGCGTGGAAGCGTTGGAAGAGGCTCTTGAAAAAAGTCGTCCAGACATCTTCAATACCGATCAGGGATTGCAGTTTACTTCGGATCAATTCACGAATGTTTTGAAATCGTCAAATGTCTTGATCAGCATGAATGGCAAGGGGAGATGTTTAGACAACGTGTTCGTGGAGCGATTATGGCGGAGTGTGAAGTACGAGGAAAATTACCTCAAGAGTTATGAAGATGTTCCCGAGTTACAGATTAGCCTGGAGAAATATTTTGAATACTATTGTCATTCGAGGCCGCATCAAAGTTTGGAATATCGCACGCCGTGGAATGTGTATCACGGGATCAAAAAAAGAGGGGGTGCGTGATTGACCTCCCCTCGGGACAAAACAAAGGGGGGCCGTCCCCGTCGTCCCGCCACCGCATCAACCTGGCAAGCGTGAAGGCTGACACGACGGCGGGACGAAGGGGACTCAGCATCTCGAATGATCAAAAAGAAGCAAATCAAAATGAGCTTAAAGTAACCTAAAATCTGTCCAACGATTGGGGTCCACTACCGTCTTTAGACAAGAAATTTTCAAACTCATTGGGTTCGAGAATTCGGAGTAACTTTTGTTTTTGAGTTGTGAAAGTATTCCAGTTTAATTCTGGGATTTTATCAAGCTGGTCACTGTTTGTCTCTTTCAGGAGCACACCCATCCCGTTACAGCGGTTTAGCACAGCAACATCGATCTCTGGTTGAGACCGTAGTTTCACGACAGCCTTCCAAACGTCTCCCATCCAAGCTGAAGTAGACCTTACCCGATCTTGGTGAACTTCTTTTACAGGTAAACAATCATGAATAAGGACGCAGCCTCCGTCTGTCAAAAATTGAAGTGAATTTTCGACATCGCGGAGAACCTGCTCTTCAAGGTGTAACCCATCGACAAAAACTAGATCAAACCACTGACTATTTGATTGAAAAAACTCGTCCGAACTCATACGGTGCGTCCCTCCCTGTTTCGGGTCAACTCCAATTTTCTCACAAGCCTCAACTAGAGAGAAGTTTCGATTGTCTCCACAGCCAATTTCCAGATACGAGCGATATCCATATCGCCGAATAATCGAATTGATAATGCTTGTTCGAGTAAGTGGAGATTTTGACCACAGCCCCCCTGAATAAGAGCTGGTCTTAATTCGTTTGTTAGATTGCATCTAATCCCCCAATTGCGAGCGAGTTGATTTTCTCCAACTCTGAATTTAAATTGTCTACCTTACGAATCATTGGTTCGGTCCAGGATAAGCTTGCTGGAATCACTCCTGTTCTCTCAAACAGCATGGGAACATGAGCCACTAATTCTGATACAGAATTTAGTACCCCATAAACCCACGGCCTCCGGCCGTGCGACCCTAGAAGGCTCTGCCGTTCCGGCGAGATCAATCAGATGCTCTTCCTCGGAAAGCCCTGTCGGGCAAAGACGAAAGAGCATCTGGAAAAGTTTGAATCGATGTCGCACGCTCGTTGGGAGTGCAAATATCACATTGTGTTTGTTTCGAGGTATCGCAGAAAAGTGATCTACGGTAAACTGCGAAGTGGGATTGGTAAGATTCTTCGGGATCTTTGTGAGCAGAAGAAAGTGAAAGTTTTGGAAGGCCATGTGATGGTTGATCACATCCATTTGTGCATGAAGATTCCGCCAAAGTATTCGGTGTCGTACATCATCGGGTTCATCAAAGGCAAGAGTGCCGTTTGTATTCATCGCGAGTTGTTGCATGAGCGTAGGATGACGGGATTGCACTTTTGGGCGAGCGGATACTGGGTCAGCACAGTCGGTCGAGATGAACAGACCGTGCGACAATACATCCGGGACCAAGAGCATTGGGATCAAGGACAGGGGCAATTTTTTGATTAGAACCCGTTTCATAACTTCTTGAGTATAGTGAACAAGCCACCTGGAGTTCCCCACGAATAGTGGGAAACTCCAACAAATAGCCGCCTTGTTCAATTCCTTAATGAAATTTCTGTAAAGCAATTTGAATTGTAGTAACAACAGAATCCCTCAGACGGAGATATCTTTCCTCTTGAACATTAAGAATTTCATAAAAAACATTTCGGGCTACCTGTTTCGCTTCAGTGAGGGTCAACCCCCGAAAAACTTTGTTAGCTTCCTGTGAAATAACATAGGAGGCCTGTACATCATCATGCCGGATTTCTAGCCAATCAATTGCGACTTGCCCAGAAGGATTTCGACAAATTTCTATGTCGACCTCCACTGGACCAACTGGACTGTATACATAGCTGGCTGATAGACGGGGGCGTTTGAAATGCAAGTCTACACAAGAGGCATTCGTGGAAAGATGTTGATAGATTGAAGTATTAACCAAGTCGGTACAAAAGTTGATACCATCTAATTTATGCTTAGGAAGCCTTGACATATATCGAGCTGTTTCTTCAACCAAATCAAGGTCTTCAGCTTTCAGTGCCGCTTCCTCTAGGGAATGAAAGTAAAATGGGTAGTCCTCACCTAGATATTCTTGCACTGCAGGAAGCGGATTGATTAACAACGGAGTGTGTCGAGCAATGCATTCAATTACTGCATTGTTTGCACTGCTGTCGTAGAGATCGACAAAGACGATATTCTCTGATAATAATTGATCGTAGGCTTTATTACTCAAATAATCAATATTTGTCACAGAGGTTCGTTCTTGTTCTGTGATTTGAATTTCGACTTGCTCCCGGTCCAATAAAGCACGCCATGATTCAGCATCAATATTGAGGAGGCATTTTTGTATTTTGGAAATGGGAAGGCGAAATATCGATGTCATTCGTCGTAGCCACCAACCAATCTGTATCAAACAACGATTGGGAGATCGACGATATTTTTCAAAATCAAACTGACAGACATCCAAATCCGTTGGATGCACAAGAGATTCTACCGGAACGTTGACTTGCATCGACAACCAGTCTCTCAGATAGTTAGATAGAACGAATAGTCCCTGGCAGAATTCCAAAGAATCTTGGAATTCACTCAATTTGATAATCTCTTGTGGAGCCGCGTGGTAGTCGTGCCAAATTGGAACTCCTGGGGGATTGTGTATCATTCCTACCCAAGGCTCGGTATATGGAATTCGCCGCGAGCTAACTTCGTGGTCTTTCATCCAGCAAAATGTTCGCTCCAGAAAACTGTCGAAAAGAACGCCATCTGGGCGATGCAGTGGCCCCAATGCTTTCAATGCCCAGGGCCATCCGGAACGATGTGCAGAGAGATCGGGCTGCCTTGAAGATTCAATCTTCAACTTAGCTGGGAAGATCTCTGTGTTCAATTTATGGGAAGGCATGATCGTACAAATAGGTGATGGTTTTAATAAGCTGAGGAAACGCAGTTGGGAGAAGCACCCCCTAGATTATGAAATATTAGATCTCCGAAAGAACCTGATGAATGCGTTCCCAAATTATATTTTCAGGATCGTGATGCCCCTTAGTCGTTAGGTTTTTGACACCGGTTTTACGCTGCTCCATTGTTTGATCCACTTGTCCAAACTGACGAACTGAATGGACGGGGTGACCACGAAGTTGACTGACAACTCGGTAGGCTGCATGGTAAACGTCATACCCTCCTCCCCCGTGCACATCGGCATCTTGTATAATGAGCAAACCGTTGGAATCTCGACTGATACGAAGCTGAATTTGAAAGTTTCCTGCCTCGGGGGCATCATACGTAATCACAGTATTATGAGAACTATTCATCGCGTGGGTAGCTGATCCATCAAAAACAGGATGAAAAATTACAGATTTCGGATTAGATTTATTGAGTTGGTTAAAACTTGATTTAGCCTCATTAAGAGTTTCCTCGGGCCAATCCATTTCAAATCTCGACGCATAGCCACAATCACTGCGAACTTGCTGCGACTGAATGTAGGCCCGTTCTCGTTCCACTGAGTCTTGGTGCTGATTATAAATATCTTGTGCTGCACTCCATAGGGATGAGGGTATTTGTGCCTTAGTGAAGTCAATCCAGTCTGTGTAGGTAGTATGCGAATAACATTTACGGGCCATCCGCATTTTGTTGGCGAGAACATGTTCACTTGAGACAGTGTAAGTCGAAAATTCTTGGCGAAAACGATGACCGATTGTAATAGTCGGGTCAATCAAAATGGAATGCCCCAATAGCCATGCTTTGAGGCCAAATTCAATATCTTCGATGCCCCATTCGTACATATGCGGATCAAAGCCCCATAGTTTCCAGTACAATGCTCTGCTTACCGCGAAGCAACAGCCAATCAAGGCTGGCGATTCGAAATATGCCCCTACCATTTCCATGCGTTCTCTGGAGACCCAAAAAGTATCCATTGTTTGCATGTTGAATCCATAACCATCTCCTGTTGATCTCAATTCGTTCTCCCAGCGAGACTCGTCCAGTGCCGCAATACGGGGAACGAATATCGATTCACCATCTGCTTGAACGGTATTCGAGATCAACTTTTCAATCGAATTCGGTTCTGGTTTACAATGTCCATCCAGAAAAATAAACACCTCGCCTCTTGCCGCCTGAGCACCCAAATCTTTTGTTGGCGATGGCCCCATTCGAGAATTAGTTTGAACAATACGAACTTCGGGGAACTTCTTCGTTACTGATTCAATGCAATTATCTGTGGAGCAATCATTTGCTACGATGATCTCACAATCATATTGGTTACAAAGTGGGATACATTCACCGATTGTATTGCTTAACAACTCCCCCTCATTATGGGCAGCAATGATAATACTAACTTGCATGTAATCTTTTTCTTTCAGGCCGATGGAGTCTCACTTTGCAAAGCATTGTGTAATGCATCAATTGCTCGATGTGCACAATGCACTTTGTGTGCAGGAAGCCCCTCCAGTGCTTCAATAACATCTTCAGTAGATAATTCGAGTCCTTCCTGAACCGTTTTACCTTTGACGAGAGTCGTCATGATCGAAGCGCTCGCAATCGTTGGGCCACAACCATGGGAACGAAACCGAATATCAACAATCACATCCTCTTCCAATAAAATGTAGAATACCGCGTACGGACCATTCCCCGGAACTCCTGAAACTCCAACTCGATTCGCATTTCTTAACTCTCCTTGATTACGCGGATGAGAGAGATGGTCGATCAATAATTCGCTGAACTGTCCCATACTTTCCCCTAATATTTCTACTTTACAATTCTTAAGCGAGGAGAACCCAAGATCTGAACAAGACTTGCGGTCCATGCTTTTTGTGGATCTTGCCTGGCATTTGTGTATCCATTGCAGAACGAAGCCATGCAATTTGTTGTAATGGTTCCATCTGCTGCTTCGCGTAATATCATCAAGGCTTCACTTACAGTAATTAAACTACGGCCATCCCCAATAGTAAAGCCAACTCCATAAAAGAAATCGGACCTTTCAATTTCTTCATCACATAACTTTAGCAGATCCATAGCTTCGGACTTGGACGAACCGTTGAGTGCCCATAGAACACCTATTGGTTGCCATTCCGCAAAGGTGATTCCTTCTTCTTTTTGAATACTGAGAAAACAATGCTTGATTTGCTTTATAGCCGCCCGATCTCGAGAACCATTAATGACAAAACGAACCCAGACAGAAGTCCCCGTATCGAATTCATTTAATTCACCATTATAATTGAAGTACGATCCTCCGGTTGTATTAGGCCCTATTGAGATCAATCGGGAAAAACAGACTTTTTGCAGTGCTTTGTCTTCAACTCGCAAGGCTGCTTGGTATGCCGAAAGGTATAGCTTTATTAAATCTTGATCTGAATTCTCGAAATTGGTGGAGTCAGGATTGTAGATTCGCTCTGAATGCGTCAGAAATTCATCGGAAACCAACGTTAATAATTTCTGGTCAGCCAGTACACGGGCAGATTCGAGCGATAAAAGGATGTGGAATCGCCATAGTCTATCATCTGGCTCTTGAAGAAAAGGTAAGAGAGCTTCCGGCTTTTCACGATATGATCGACTACGCAAAACTTCCACTAATGCATTTAGCTGTGTCCGCCAATAATCCAAGTTGGGGTGTTCAACTTCACTTGCATACAGTCGCTTGTCGGTGTTTTGTAAGTCTACAGATAAATTTTCTAGTAATGCAGATCGCCAGACCAACACATCCAAACCTAACACATCAAGTTCCTCATTTCCTCGTTCATTCCATAAATCCAACCCGGTTTCAAACGCCAGCCTCCAACCTCGATTTGAGCAGCCAAGCCCTTTGAAAGAGACATCCTGCTTGAATAAATATTTTATTGCATTTGTATGACGATCAGGGGGCACAATCGACAAGATAGCAAGACTGCACTGTTCAATCTCAAGTTCGAATGGGAAATATTGACCAGGATAAGTGCTTTCCGGGAAAACGATTGTCTCATTCAAATGCAACAATTGGGGGGCAAAGTTAATTGCTATTGGCACCAACTTTGCAAATTCAGAATCGGGAAATCTACTTTTACAAGCTTTGTCATACCGAGTAGCAAATCGAAGTAATGCAATTTTCTCCTGATCGATTTTAGCTATCGGGTCAGATTCAAGTGCGATCAATTGGGAAATCACTTTCTCTGGAAGAACATTTTTGAGACCAGCCATACTCTCTAATTTAATTTTCAATGAAATCTTGGATTGTTCACTCCAGCAAAGCCCTGCCCAATACAATCCGTTCTCCCAGCAATCTACCAGCCGTGCTTGTTGGCTTGATTCATCAGCTTGTGGCCATTTTTTTAGAAGATTAAATGTCTCTCGTTCATTTCTTAATTTTGCTAATGCAGCAAAGCATTGAAGACGACGCGACTCTTGAATCCCATTGCCATTTCCAGGGGGATCACCGGGGTCAGGAGCCTTTCGTGCAGCAATGGCGTATTGAAAAAAAATCTCATCATCAGCCCATCCTACAGAAGAAACGGCAAACAATGTGAACATGCAAAAAGAAAGTGCTATTCTTCTAGAGTATAAAACTATAATCATTGTCTCAAAATCCATCACTCCTATGAGTGATAATAAGCACTCTGAAATATACCAGGGTAAGCTCAGCTCCTCCCTCTCCATTAATTTGCGAATAATTGAGAGGAACCTCAAATTGTTATTTAAGTAAATCTTTGCACAATTTATCAAATTCACCTGAGTCTGATGCGTTGCAACTATTTTTCACACCTCTGTTAATACAGTTAGCTACGTATTTATTTCGTGCAGCACCCTTTGGAATGCAATTCTTTATTGCGTCATTCAAACAGTTGTGTGCGTACGCTTCTCGTTCGGTTTCCTCGCAAGTGATCTTCTTTCCATTTTTTCCATTATTTCCAGTAAATCGTCCTTCGCAAGCTTGCACTGCATGAATAAGTTCATGACCAATTAACCCTTCTAAATGACAACTTGCTGGCCATTTTTTTTGTACTTTTGGAGAAAATGATCTCGGAATACAAATCTTATGTGGTCCTTTAGGATTCTTATTAACACATGTTACGGCAAAATCTCCGGCACATTTGTCCCGAATTACCAGCTCTGGCTTGCAGCCTGGAGGAAGTTTTAACTTAGCGAGGGCGTTGTCGTACATCGCTTTGATTTCAGCGTCTGTAGGGGGAGCCTGAGCGTTATTCATCGAACTGCAAGGACATGATTTTTGCTTAGGGTTTACCCCTGGGAAACCACGATAGTTACACAAATCTTCCCCCCATTCACCAGTAGAAAAGGAACTACAAGGAAGGCATTTGATTAATTCTTCAGGTGAAGGTATTTCTGGCAATGGTGGTTTTGGTTGTTGAGGCCATGGATTAGGAAAAGGTGGTTCGGGAAATTGTGTATCCCATGGCATCCCAAAACAGATGGAATGCCCACTCGGATCGACCTTGTTCGGAATAAAATATGCTAAGTACAAATTTAATCCATCAGAAAAATCCAGAAGATCAGTTCTCGACCACCTACCGATTGTAGAACCATAATATCTTGCTCGGACGTAGTAGTCTTGTGTCTCTTCATCCCAGTAATAGCCGACGTTTCCGATCCAGCGGAAGGGGTTGGTTGTGGTGCCGGTTTGCTCTATGGTTTCTCCCCAGGCGTTGTAGGTGTAGGTATCTGTGACGGTTTCGGTCTCGTCCGTTAATTGACGGGTGGAGCCGAGCGCGTCGTAGTGGTAGTAGCTGGTTTTGCCGTCACGATGCTGGGAAATCAACTCGCCGTATTCTTCAGGCTCATACGTGTAACTTGCCTGTGTGTTACCGAACTCATCGGTCTCTTCCAGAATGTTCTGACCATCATAAATGTAATGTTCAACAGGCATATTAAGATTCCGTTTCTTTGATCCCGTCAGATGACAGCAAGTCCACGCCCACTATTCGTGGGGAACTCCACTTTCTCTCCAAACAAGATATGACTCGTTAAAGCCAATTTTACTCGTAAGTTTTATTGATGACTTGAGATCACTTTTCAGTATGGTTACTTGTTTCTTACTGAGTAGTTTTAGTATCTCATAATCACAGCTTTTTGACACTATCCTTAAGGCTAGCATACAGTTAATAATTTGACATTCATCAGACAAGAATATTGCCCTATGCAGTGGCAATGACTCCTTTTTGAATTTTCTTTTAGAAATATTATTTATCGAACTGAGTTGTCGCTCTGTGATTTCATACTGGTCCACAAACAGCTTTCTATTAAGAGCCAGAAATCCCTCTCTGTGTAGCAGTAAAGACCGCATTGTAGATAACTCAGAATCATTCAATATTTCATACGCAAGAAGAGTTACTTTGCTATCTACTCCTGGGTCATCAGAATTACATACTTCATTTTCTAGCAACCTGTCAGATCTCTTAAGATTTCCCAAAGTCTCGTTCATTAAAGAGCTGCGTATTTCTTTGCTCAACGGGAGGATGTCATTATCGATAAACAAGAACTTGCCGCCGATCCACTTGTTAGTGGATTTGTGAAACCCTGTTAATGCAAGACCTCTGTCGTGAATAAGACCTAAATTCAAGAAACTGTCAATTACCTTGTCTCTATTTTTCGATTCAGGAACAACATCATCAGAATATAATAGTGTGCAAATAAAAACGATGATTATCGATACTGCATAGAATAACCTCAACATAATACACCCCTCTGTCTCTATGCTAATTCAAATTACATAACTTATTTTCAATGGTGAATTCAATTTTGAATCCACAAGATAAGAATATTCTGTTGCTGAATACAGAACTCCATAAGATTGAGGGCATACTCCTTGACACTCGCATATACGAGGTTTTAAAGCGGCGGGTCTGAAGTGAATCTGGCATTATCTTTATTGTCGTCTCCATAGCAGAAGACCCTCTTTGCCATTCTGCTGTAGATTCTGCATATCTTGAATTCATCTGATTCCGCTCCGTATCTATTACAAGTTGCTATCAGCAGATCTCTACAGAATCTATGGTCGCACTGCCTGCATTCAGGCCTTTCGTCCCTTTTATACCCCGCTATATAAGGGATTCCAAATCTTTTACGCCATATGGGCTCTGGTGCTTTGCAGTTATGTTTGTCAAAGCAAGCATCATGTTTGACGCATGTGGAATCCAGGGGGTCAATTGGTAATTGCTTCCCACCATTTCCTGTTTTGGCTGCACCGCAGTAACAGCCATAATCTGTAAGCCCGCCAGACCTCTGCTTACACTCTGGTGGGCATTTTGTGAGTAAGCTAGTGCCACTAACATCTTGACCTGCTGGTATAAAATACGCCAAGTAGAGGTTGAATCCGTCAACAAAGCCCAACGGGTCCACACTTTGCCACCTACCTATGGTAGACTGATAATATCTTGCTCGGACGTAGTAATCTTGTGTTTCTTCGTCCCAGTAGTAGCCGACGTTTCCGATCCAGCGGAAGGGGTTGGTTGTGGTGCCGGATTGCTTTATTGTTTCTCCCCAGGCGTTGTAGGTGTAGGAATCGG
>Ga0316208_1003935_pt1 | contig 10211 bp, 4 predicted proteins | sample 3monopyrite_MG_FD_204944 | JGI IMG/M metagenome (GOLD analysis project Ga0316208, IMG submission 204944) | Microbial mat bacterial communities from mineral coupon in-situ incubated in ocean water Damariscotta River, Maine, United States -... | ecosystem: Environmental > Aquatic > Marine > Coastal...
CTAGAGGGCCAAATGCAAATACATTACAGTTTCAAAATTCAGGATACGAGATAAATAATAATTTAAAATCGATTCAAATTGAATTAAATTCAACCTTATCTGAAACAACAACAAATAAATTACAAGTTGGTTATACTCATTTTGATGATTTTAGAACACCTTTTTCTACTCCAGCTCCAGTTATCAATATATTTAAAGGTGGATCCCCATATATAATTGCTGGTCATGAGCCATTCTCAATAAACAACAAGTTAGACCAGAAAGTTTTTCAATTTACAGATAATTTGAATTTTTTTAAAGGAGATCACACTTTTACAATTGGAACCTCTTTTGAGAAATTTCAATTTGATAACTCTTTTAACCTTAAAGGGTATGGGTTTGATGTGTTTGGTAATGTAGATATTGCAGATTTTGATGCTGCTATTTACGATTTCTCTGGTGCACAAGCTACATTTAATTCTAGAAATGGTTTAGAAGATGGAACAGATGGCGGTTGGTTATTATCAGAAACTAATGTTGGGCAATTGGCATTTTATGTACAAGATGAATGGAATGTAACCGATAAATTTAAATTAACCTACGGTGTACGTTTCGATAAGCCATTATTCTTTGATACTTCAGAGAATGCTCGAAAATTTACTGAAACAGATAACGGTGAAATCTATTTACCAGATACTGAATATTTTGATCCTAATACTGGAGAACCTTTATTAATTGATTCTACGCAAATGCCAAATAACGATTGGTTAGTATCTCCTAGAGTTGGATTTAATTATGATGCTAATGGAGATAGCTCACTTCAATTAAGAGGTGGTACAGGCTTATTTACGGGACGTTTTCCTTTTGTTTGGATAGGAAACCAAATTAGTGGTGTTGATGCATTTTTCTATCAAGCTGTGGACCCAGATTTTAAATTCCCACAAGTTTGGAGAACAAACTTTGGAGTTGATAGAAAACTTGAAAATGGAATTGTTTTAACTACCGATGTGTCATTTACAAAAGACGTTAATGGTATTCATGTTCAAAACTGGGGATTAAACAAACCAACAGGTCAATTACAAGGTGTAGATAATAGAGCTGTTTATGAAGCTGGAGATCATGCTCAAGCCACATTACCATGGGGAGAAGTTGTTAACGGTAATGCTTATGTAATGACTAACTCTAATAAAGGTCGTATTTGGAATGCTTCATTAAAAGCTCAAAAAACTTTTGATAATGGATTGTACGCTATGCTAGCATATAGTTATTTAGATGCGAAAGATGTGAATTCAATTGAAGCAGAAATAACAGGAGATGCTTTTATTGGTAATCCTGCATTAGGAAATGTAAATAATGATGTATTGGCAAATTCTAAATACGGAGACAAGCATCGATTTATAGGTGTTGCTAGTAAAAAATGGAATTATGGTAATGATAAATGGTCAACAACATTATCTACATTTTTTGAATATGCACAAGGCGCACGTTTTAATTACACTTACGGAGGTGATATAAATGGAGATGGTTCTGGAATAAACGATTTAATTTATATTCCAACATCAGGTGAAATTAGTCAAATGCAATTCGCAGGTTCAGGAGATGCTAATGCTTTAGAAGCTTACATCGCTCAAGATGATTATTTAAACGGACGAAGAGGACAATATGCAGAACGTTACGGTGCTTTGGCACCTTGGAGAGGCCGTTGGGATATTAAGTTTTTACAAGATTATAATATTAAGGTGTCAGAAGATAAAACCAATACCATTCAATTTAGTATTGATATCTTGAATTTTGGGAACTTATTAAGTTCAGATTGGGGCGTTATTCAGCAACCAAACAACGTACAACCAATTGGTGTAGGTTTTGATGGTTCTGGAGCACCAGTTTATTCGTTTAATGGAGATCAAAATTCAACTACTTTTGGTTACGATTCTAGTTTAGCTTCTAGATGGCAAGCACAAGTAGGTTTACGTTATATTTTCTAAGAAAATAGCAGATATATTCTTAAATTTGCGCTCCTATAAAAAAGGGGCGCATTTTTTTTTAGTGAAACTTAACTTTTATTCGTCTATAAGACGCATGAAGGATTTTAGTTGAACTAATCCCGACGGAGGTCGGGATCTCATAAAATTGCAAAATCAACCAAAGTATATAATTAATTTCTCCCTTTTGAGGAGATTAAGAAGGGAATATGAAGTATAGCAGACTTACAAAAGAACAGTTTGAAGAATTACACCAAGAATTCATTAATTTTTTAGCAACACAATCGGTTACTGCCGATGAATGGGAAAATTTAAAAGCCAATAAGCCAGAAATGGCTGAAATGGAATTAGATGTGTTTAGCGATTTAATTTGGGAAGGCGCTTTAAATAAAGCTGAATATTTAGAAAATATTTCTCCACAACACATGTATTTGTTTCATTTGGGAGAAGAAAATATGCAAGCTATAGTTTTAAATATAAAAAACGATGTAGATATTACAACTACGGAAGGCTATAACTGGTTGCGTGAAAACTTAATGGACGAAAATGTTGAGTTTTTACAAGCTGATAAAGAATATTCCGAAGATAAAAACCTAGATAAGTTTAAAATGATTGAACAAGGCGCTGTGATTACTAAAGGCGAATTGTATAATTATTTTTATAAGTTGATAAATTAAATAACCCTTCCAAATTCCGGTTTTTTGGAAACTGAAATCCATACCGAATCAAATTAGGCACAAGCTATTCCCTTAAAAAGAGAAGGAATTTATTTATTAAGATGTTCTGCGGTATTTTGAATTTCTCGCTATTTAGTAAGTTCATCGCGTAGAAATTCTCCTCCTTTTAAAGGAGGAGTGTCACAAAGTGACGAGGTGGTTTTTTATAATACATTTTTAAAAAGTAATGTATTATATTACTTTTTCAGTAAAAATTGTTTCATTACCAATTTCATTAATTATTTTTGTCATTCCGCACTTGATGCGGAATCCACTTTTAATTACGATGTCACGCTGAGCCTTTCGACTGCGCTCAAGATAAACTAAAGTCGAAGTGCTTATTAACTAAAATTTTTAAATGGCTCAAAAACCAAGTATCCCAAAAGGCACCAGAGATTTTAATCCAGAACAAGTAGCTAAACGAAACTATATTTTTAATACTATTCGTGGCGCTTTTGAAACCTTTGGATTTCAACCTATTGAAACCCCAAGTTTTGAAAACTCGGATACGTTGATGGGAAAATATGGAGATGAAGGGGATAGACTGATTTTTAAAATTTTGAATTCTGGAGATTATTTATCAAAAGCTAACGAGCAAGCTTATTCTGAAAAAGACTCAAACAAACTTACACCATCAATCTCAGAAAAAGCACTCCGTTACGACTTAACCGTGCCATTCGCACGTTATGTAGTACAACACCAAAACGACATAGAATTCCCGTTTAAACGTTACCAAATTCAACCCGTTTGGAGAGCTGATAGACCTCAAAAAGGGCGTTTTAGAGAATTCTTTCAATGCGATGCTGATGTGGTTGGAAGTCAATCGCTTTGGCAAGAAGTGGAGTTTATTCAATTATATGATACCGTTTTTTCAGCTTTAAAATTAGAAGGCGTTACTATTAAAATAAATAACAGAAAAATACTTTCAGGAATTGCTGAAGTTATTGGTGCTAGTGATAAATTGATTGATTTTACGGTGGCACTTGATAAATTAGATAAAATAGGCGAGGAGAAGGTGAAAGCCGAAATGCTAAGTAAAGGTATTTCAGAAGAAGGGATTACAAAATTACAACCTTTATTTACGTTGTCTGGTTCTTTTGAATCTCAAATAGAAAGTTTAAAAGGTATTCTTAATACGTCCGAAGAAGGACAAAAAGGTATTGAAGAGTTAGATTTTATAAACTCAGCAATTACTGAGTTAGGCTTATCAACTGCAACATTACAACTAGATGTTACGCTAGCACGTGGCTTAAACTATTACACAGGGGCGATTTTTGAAGTAGCTGCTCCAGAGCATGTTAAAATGGGTTCCATTGGTGGTGGCGGTCGTTACGATGACTTAACTGGAATTTTCGGGATGAAAGATGTAAGTGGTGTTGGTATAAGCTTTGGTTTAGACCGTATTTATTTGGTGCTTGAAGAATTGGATGTATTCCCAAAAACAGTAACCAAAAATGTTGAAGTGCTTTTTATAAACTTTGGTGATAAAGAAGCCTTATTCAGCTTAAAAGCCATTAAACAATTACGTTTGCAAGGTGTTAATGCCGAATTATATCCTGATGCTGCTAAAATGAAAAAACAAATGAATCATGCGAATAAGCGTAACATTCCATTTGTGGTTTTAGTTGGCGATCAAGAAATAGAATCGGATACCTATACTTTAAAAAATATGGTTTCTGGTGAACAAGATAAAGTGTCACTACAAGCTTTAATTTCTAAAACAAAGAAGTCCTGAGGATCAACTCAGGACTTGAAATAAGTTAAGTATAAAGAAGATTTGGGTTGTGACTAATTCAAAATAATTCAATTAATAGCTTAACTTATTATTTTATTAATACTTTTTTAGAAATTGTACCAAATTCAGTTTCAATTTTTAAAATGTAATTCCCAGCTTTAATTTGGTTGGCATTATATTCTACGTAATTATGGTTAGTATTTGTTTGAAATTTGAATAATGCTTGGCCAATAATATTAAACATTTCGACAGATTTAATCCATTTCGAAGTTGGGTTATTTATAACAACGCTGTTTTTTTCATTTGAAAAATATACTTCAATTTGCTTGTTTTCACGCTCTTCAGTTCCTAGAACTTGAGCATTAGAGAAAGTGATTTCAAAACGATTTAAATATTCGCCAGCGGCAAGATAAGTGTCGTACTTATCTGTTTTCAAATCATGATAAATATTTAATTCTTTATCATGTAAATAAATATTTAAACTACTAGGTGTGTTTTCTAGCTGATTAATAATTATAGAATTAAAACCATCTTTTTTAGTGTGAATGCCTAAAGGAATTATAGTTTGTTCATTAATTTCATTAATCCCTTGGATGATGAATTTTTCATTGTTAATTAACCAATACATATCATCAATTTGTGTGTCAATGTATTTCGAATCGTATCCCCAATCATATCCTAAAGTTGCATTTTCATCTACAGTAATTAATAACTGTCTTTGTAATGTGTTTACAGAATTAAAACCTATTCTTAATTTCATTCTTGAGTCATTACTTTTTGAAGTTTTATTTTTAGTGTTAGTGACATTACCTTTTCTATATGCAGTACCGCTATTCTTTTCTATATGTAATATGCGTTGTCCATTATTAAAATTAATAGAGCCGTTAGTTTCTGCAGTTGCATAAAACCCTTGACCAACAGGGATATATCTACTTGGTACATCTACAGAAGTACCTCCAGTTGAAACAACGTTAATACTTGCGCTATTTGATGCGGCGGGAACACCTCCAGACAGTGAAAATGTGGCGTAACCACCTTGATACTCACTTGCTATATGCGAACCGCCACCCCAGTGTTTCCAGAAATAAAGTGTGCCATTAGTAGCTCCTTCACCAGCAAGAGTGGATTTATTATCTTGAATAAATTGAATGGCATCAATAGCAGATGGGTAGGGATTACCAATCAAATAATCGTTACCGGCATAAACGGTTAAATTAATGTCTCCATTATTTGGTTTACCTTGAATTATATAATTTTGCTCTTCATTAATGGAACCGGTTCCAGGACCTTTCATTGTAAATCCTTCACCGGGTGAAATTTGGCCAGAGCTTCTTACATGTTGCCATGATGAATAATTATCACTTAAATTATTGTTAAATTTCCAAATCCAGTAATCGGCAATTGATATTGGGTTGATGACACCATCATATCCTGTAGATATAAAACTAACATTAGTAAACACGTCTTCAGTAGTATAATTATTATTATTAGTGGTGTCACTTAGTTTTCCAACAGGAGAGGACCAATAATTATATGTAAATTTATCGGCGGTTCCTTTTAGGTCTTTTTCTAGAACACCAGAACTAATTTCATCTATAGTACTGTTTTCTGTTTGAAGTAATTGAGATTTTCCTTTTAAATCTAGTGTTCCTTCCAGCATTAAATACCAAGAATTAAACACTCCAGAGTCTTGATTTACTTTTAAAACACTGCCTTTGTCAATAATAAGCCCAAGGGTATTTAAATCAGAGTTAACTTCTAAATTTCCTTTAATTTGAATAATCGAGTGCGCCAATATATTCTCAGTTATATCCCAAACATTACCGTAAAGCCAATTACCCGAATCAGTCCAATTTCCATTACTAGATGGGGTTGTTACATAGGGTAGAGGTGCGGTGTATTCTTGAAATGTTGTCATGTTGTTCAATCGACCATCTGCATCACTATCGGAGTCATCGGGTGTATAACCAGTATCTATAATTCCCATTTTATAATAGAGTATTAAATCACTCCATAATAACCCTTCAATATCTTTTGGGATTACTGAACCTCTAATGTTTCCGTTATTATTCTCAATTTCCTGATTTATTTGTTGGTGCAATTGATTTAGGCTTAATGCTTTTTTGTACACCCTAGATTCGTAAATGGATCCTTCAAAATAATTGTTGTCAAATTCTGTATTTCGTCCTATTTCAAAATCATGGTTTGAGTTCCAATCTTCCGTGTTATTGATAATAGTTCCTATTAAAGAGTTATCTGTATGATTCCAAATACTATTTCCGTTTAAATATAGTGTTACAGTACCAGTATTACTATCAAATTTTAGAGCTACATGATACCAAAGGTCTTCTTTTAGAATTACATCTGATAAATCTGGTGAGGTAATATTCAAGCCTACATTATTTCTAATAAATGCTTTTATTTTTTTTTCAGAGTCTATATACAATTTAATGTTACGTTGCCCCATAATTTCACCTCCATCTGAACCAGAATCTAATTTTATCCAAGACATCATGGTGACTTCAGCTTTACCGCCTAAGAAAGCATCACGATTAATATAATCGTCTACACCATCAAAATCTAGAGTTTGTGGCGTACAAAAACTAAAGTTTCCTATGCCTGTTGCGTGAGGTACATTATTGCTACAGGTATCACAATCTTCCCATAAAAAGGAGATGCTTTTAATATAATTAGAATCTGAAAAGTTAACACCAACTATTGCATTATCTCCTGATGTTAAGTTTGAAAATGCATTTACAATTCCTGTATTACTATCTTAAGTGTATGTAGGTGATTGAGAGTTTGTAAATTCAGGATAAATGGTGTTTCCATCTTTATCTTTACCTGTAAAGGTGTACTTATCTCCATTAGATTCCCATCTATTGACGTGATGTATATCAAATGATAATGCATATAAAGGCTTACTAAACGTGATGGTGCAAGTAATTCCTGTACCAGAAAACCCGTTTGATAATAAATCGATGCCTTTATATAGATAACTAGACTGTGTACCTACTTTTGGAGTTTGTCCTGCCCAAAAGCCCAATGTGCTTGTTTCTCCAGTAAATGTTATTGTAATATCAGTTCCAGAACTATCTACATTATTATATGTGTTTGAAAGTTTTCCTGGAGGCCAATAATGGTCGTCGCTAATAGTACTCGTTGTCCAGTTTAAATTAAAATTTTGTCCGCAACTAGGTGTTGAATGCAGTTGGGCATATATTTTTGTATTATAAAAACAGAGAGAGAACACTATAATTATAGTAATAGCAATATTTTTCATAAAGAGGTATTTAGTTTGGGGCTAAATGTTAGTTATGTTATAGCATTAATATTTGGATAGCTAATATAATGATATTTTTTAAAAACCCGATAAAATGTTAAATAAATCCGATAAAATGTAATTTATATTATAAAGAGGCTGTCTGAAAAGTCTATTTTGGAGTAAATTGTCACATTGAGCGCAGTCGAAATGCATTGAAAATCAAGATTATAACGTTTTCGACTGCGCTCAAACTGACAACTCGAAAAACTTTTCAGACAGCCTCTTTATTTTTCAATTTGAAATGTGTTTTGTAATTAATCTATGTTCTATTCAACTAATATTTTTTTAGAAATTGTACTATTTTCAGTTGTTAAATTAATAATATATACACCAGCATTTATTTGTTTTGTCTTAAGTTCAAGATAGTCTTCATTAAGATTGTTGCTTGCTTTAAAAACCGATTGGCCTAACACATTATGCATCTCTACGGTATTAATGTTAATTAGTTTTTGGTTGTTAATAATAATACTTTCTTTTTCATTCGAAAAGTAAAATTGTAAATTCAATTCATCCAAATCTTCTGTACTTAAAGAAGCGTTACTTGAAAACGTAAGCTCAAAACGATCAATATATTCTCCAGGACTTAATAACACACTATATTTACCTTCTCTAAGGTTTTGATAAGTATCTAATTCTAAATCATGTACATAGATGTTTTTATTAGTGTTAATATTTTCTAATTTATCAATGCTTATAACAGCTAAACCTTCTTTATCTATTTTTAAACTAAAAGGTATTTTTTGTTCTAGATCAAAATTATTAACAGCTTGAATTAATAGTTTAGCGTCATTTAAGTTCCAGTACATATCTTCACGATTATTTTCAAGAAGCGTAGCATCATATCCTAAATCAAAATTATTAGACGCGTTTTCATCAATACCTAATAGTAATTGGCGATGGTATCCATCTGGAGAATCAAACATTAATCTTATTTTCTCTCTAGTATCTACATCGTTTTTCGCAGCAGTTGATTGCGATTTTTTTCCAGATTTAAGAAATACAGAACCAAAATTAGCTGCTCCTGTAAACATTTCTTTTTGAAAAGCTCTTTGGCTGTTTTTAAATAAAATATTACCTCCTACAATGGGTTGAGTTAAGCCTGTTAATCCGCCATCATCAACAGCTGAGACAAAAAATCCTTGCCCTACAGCAATATATCTTTCTGGTATTTTAGTTCCAGGTGCATTAGTGGCATTAATTCTAGTATCTGTAGATATTGCAAGAGTTCCTCCTAATAAAGTATAAACAGCGTAACCACCTTCATAATCACTTAAATAATGGCTGTTCACAGCAAAATGATCCCAAAAATATAAAGCACCATTAATGACATTTGTAGCGTTTGTTCCACCATCTGTAGTACTAATATTATCTAGAATGAATTGATTTGCGTCTAATGCCGAAGGATAAGGATTCCCCACTAAATAATCATTATCCACAGTTATGGCTAAACTAAAATCTCCGTTATTTGGTTGTCCTAACATGATGTAGTTTTGGTCTGGTGTTGTGGTTCCTGGACCCTTCATTGTAAATCCTTCACCAACTGATAATGATCCAGTACTTCTTACATGTTGCCATTGTGCATAGTCATCATTTGGTCTATTTGAGTACTTCCATATCCAATAATCAGAATTTGCAACTGGGGATGCCGTACCGTTATATCCAGAAGTTAAGAAACCAACATTGCTTATTATATCTGGTACAGTATAATTAGAATTACTTGTAGGGGCTACAGGAGAACACCAATAATTGTATAAATAAGTGTTAGAATAACCTTGTTGGTCGCGCTCTAAGGTGCCTGTACTCGTTATGTCAAAATCACTTCGATCTGTTTGTACTAATTGAGATTCTCCTTCTAAATCTATAGTGCCATCAAGTTTTAAGTAATGTGTTACTGTTAGACCGATTCCAGTGTTAGAAGCAGTACTACCATTAACTTGTAAATCACCACTATTTATTATTAAAGCTTCTACTGAAGCATCTCTTGATCTAACAGCAGTAGGCGTTGCTCCAAGGTATAAATCGTGATTCATTTCAACAATATTCCAATCAATAGGTGTAGTACCATCAATAATAGATAAGGCATTTGGCAATGTTTGAACCGTATTGTTTAACCAAGTGGCATCAGCATCCCATGAGCCAGTTGCTTGCGTTTCATAAGGCAGTGGAGCTGTTTGAAAATCGACAGTATCTAAATTTCTTAAGGCACCTTGTATATTATTACCAGACATATCATCTGTATTGGTATATGTGTATACAGACATTGGGTAATAACCAGCTAAATTAGACCATGGTATTAAACTTATTTCATTTTTGGTAATAGATGTTGGTATTACATCTCCATATTCCAAAGCCAAGGTGATATCATTGCTGATTTCTTGATTCATAATGTATCTTAATTGAGCAGAAGAAAGGGCTGTGTCCCAAACTCTTACTTCATCAATATTTCCTGCGAAATAATCAGTGGTATTAGGGTC
>Ga0316208_1003938_pt1 | contig 10201 bp, 9 predicted proteins | sample 3monopyrite_MG_FD_204944 | JGI IMG/M metagenome (GOLD analysis project Ga0316208, IMG submission 204944) | Microbial mat bacterial communities from mineral coupon in-situ incubated in ocean water Damariscotta River, Maine, United States -... | ecosystem: Environmental > Aquatic > Marine > Coastal...
CTCCGCTTCGGAGACGATCCGAGCACGGTGCCTCGCTACTGCCACCAGGTGAGTCCCGCGGAGTTCGAAAGCTGGTCTGCCGCGGTTGGACTCGAGACCGTGGCCGACTTCCGTGCCGATGGTGCTCAGGGCGATCTCAATCGTCATTGGATCGCGCGGAAGCCCTGAGTAGCGCTGAGTCGCCCCCGCGCCGGCAGTCCCTGTAGCTTTCGGGCCACACCTTTATTTCATGTGCAACTCGACCGATGCACATATCGAAGATGTGCATTCAAAGACGAGCAATTCAGGCCGCATCGATCGGTGGGCTCTGGCTTTTTTCAGCCGGTGGTGCCGCTGCGGGCGTCGTCTCGGATGCGATCGAAGCGAGCCTGGGTCGACCGGCGCTCGCCGATGCTTTGGCGTCCCTCGCGAATGGATATCGATCCCTGCTCGCGCAATCGGACTGGGCACGCGCCGCGGACGCCTTTCTCCTCTCCAGCGAGGGTGGGATCGGGATGGTCGGGATCGCCCTTGCTCTCGCGTTAGGTCTGGTGGTCGCGCGGTTGCGCCGCGGGACCGGCGAGCTCCGCCTCAACCTGCTCTTCCCGGATGAAATCGAAGGCGACTTCGAAGTTCGTCTCGTGCGAAGCCATCGCAAACGCGCCCGCGCGATCCACACGCGCACAGGCGTTCGCCGGGAAACTCAATTCGATGGCATCACACCCGGCGCCTGGACGGTCTCCATTCTCGGCCGCGCGACAGCACCCGCCTCGGGAGCCCTGCTCGCCGAGATCGAAGAGTCCCTGGAAGTCACGATCGAAGCGGGTCGATGTCGCGAGCTCGAACACGCCCTCCCCCGACTCGAAACGCCCATCGAATTTCGCGTGCATTGGGATCGCCAGCCGGCTCGGGATGTTGGCCTTGGAATCGCCGATCGGCCCGAGTCCGCTCGTTATGCGAGCCAGGGACGCGTCAAGATGACGCTTCCCCTCGGAGATCATTCCATCGTCATCGGGTCAGGTGACCGCGTCGTCGAACGCCCCTGTCAGGTCACGGGATACGAGCCAAGCGTGATACGCGTCGACCTCGGCCTTCCTGAGGGCCTGATCTTCAAGGGCTGCCCCCCGGCTGTCGCCTCCTACTTACAGGGGGACCTCGGCAACGCCGCCCGCGCTCTTCAGCGGGATGGCCAGGCGGACATCGCTTCGCTCCTGCTCGCCCGGCTCCACCAACAACAGGGGCAGACCGAGCGCGCTGCGGAACAACTCGAGAACGCTGGCCACACCCGCGAAGCCGCCCTCCTTCGTCGTGAAATTTCGGACTTCGATCGCGCCGCACTGCTCTTCGAGACCGCCGGCGAGTTGCGGGAGGCCGCGGAGATGTACGACGCCGCGCAGGCCTGGCCCGAGGCGGCTCGTGCGTACGCGGCCCTTGAGGAATGGGCCGACGCTGCACGATGTTATGAAGCGGCAGAAGATCATTCAGGGCTTGTCGGGGCGCTCGAAGCGTTAGGCGAAGTCTTTCGAGCGGCCGCGCTGGCAACGGAACATGGCGACCGGGCGCGCTCGATTCGACTGTTGCAACAGATCGGTCCCGATGACGAATCCTTTGGGCGCGCCGGCGAACTCCTCGCCCTCGCCTACGAGCAAGAGGGCCATGTCGACCTCGCGGCAAATCAACTCGAGCGATGTATCGACGCTTTGCGTCCCGGCGAATATGCCCCCGCCCTCGAGATCCACCTCTCCGAACTTCTCGAAGAAAATGGTGAAGTTGCGCGCGCCCTCGAAGTGCTCCAGACCCTGCGCGATCGCGATCCGACCTACCCCAAGGTCGCCAGTCGAATCGAGGGGCTGCGCAAGAAACTGTCGGCCCCGCCACGCGATGTCACCGCGACGGCATTCACTCCACCAGCGGGGGCCACCGCTTTCGTCGCCGCCGACCGCTACGAAATTCTCGAAGAGATCGGGCGCGGCGGCATGGGACTCGTCTACAAGGCGCGCGACCGGCGCCTCGGTCGAATCATCGCCCTCAAGCGCATGCCCGAAAACTTCCGCGACCATCCCGCGGCCGTCCAACTCTTTCTGGCGGAAGCCCAGGCCGCGGCGCGCATGAACCATCCGAATATCGTGACGCTCTACGATGCGGATCAAGAACACGGCAGCTTCTTCATCACGATGGAACTGCTCGAAGGCCTCCCACTCAATGCGATCCTCAAGCAGCGAACCCGCTTCGGTCCGCGCGACACGGCTCGCCTCGGCCTACAGATCTGCGCCGGACTCCAGTTCGCCCACGATCAAGGCATCGTTCATCGCGACATCAAGACTTCGAACCTCTTCATCACCCGTGACAAGGTCCTGAAGATCATGGATTTCGGGCTCGCCAAGATCCTCGAAGCAGTTCGCAACGAAGGCGCCACCGTGATCGCGGGAACGCCCTTTTATATGGCCCCGGAGCAGGCCTCGGGCAACGTCGCCGATGGCCGAACGGATCTCTACGCGTTAGGCGTCACCCTCTTCGAACTCTCGACGGGAAGACTTCCTTTCAAGGAGGGCGATGTCGCGGATCAGCATCGCCATGCGCCGGTGCCCGACCCCAGCGAGGGCATCGCGGGCTATCCCGCTGAACTCGCGAGCTTGATTCAGACGCTGATGGCGAAGCAGCCGGAGGATCGGCCGGAAAGCGCGGACGCTGTGCGAGTCGCACTCGAGGCGATCGTTCGGGACTGATTCATCAAGGGGCGACCGGCCGGGAACAAGCGATCAAGCGTGGCCGATTCCGACTGGGCGATCGATGCAAGAAGCTTAGAGCGTGGCGCTGCCCTGCGCGGCCGGGACCATCGCATCTTCGGCGGCGGATGCGGTCGCCTCAGCCTGCGTAGCGATCGCCGTCTGCAACTCGGCGAGTTCCTTCGTTGCGCTGCGATGTCCCTGCTCTGCCGCACGAGCCAACCAGTCAATCGCTTCATCGGGCGCGAGGGACGTCGAGAGTTTTCGAGAGAACATGCCGCCGAGGTTGTATTGCGCCGCCGCATAACCCTGCTCGGCTGCCATCCGCCACCAATGCTCGGCCTCGCCTGCATCAACCGGAACACCCTGCCCCGTCAGATAGATCGTCCCCAGCATGTTCTGCGCGCCGGGATGGTTATGCTGCGCCGCGAGTCGGTACCAGCGGAGTGCTTCATCGAAGCTCTGCTCGACGCCCAACCCCTTCAGGTAGAGCACCGCAAGATTGTTACAGCCGTCCGCGTCGCCCTGCTCCGCGGCCATCCGGCTAAAGCGAAGAGCCTCGTCGTAGCGCTGAACGACGCCGTCCCCCCGCGCGTAGAGATATCCAAGTTGGGCCTGCGCCGCCGCGTGCCCCTGCTCCGATGCCATCCGGTAATACTTCACCGCTTCGAGAGCATCGCGCCCGGTCAACACGCCCTCGTCGTAGATCACGGCGAGGCGGTACTGCGAGTTCGCATAGCCCTTCGTCGAGGCTTCGCGGTAGTAACCGAGGGCACTTTCGATGTCGGGGTCGGCGCCGAGCCCACGCTCATGGGCCTCTCCGAGTCGATGGAGCGAGCCCGTGTGACCGAGGCTCGCGGCCTTCTTCCAGAAGCCAACCGCCATCACCGGGTTAGGCGCATTGCCCTCGCCCGTTTGTGCCAGCTCGCCCAGCATGAAGTACGCGGGCGCCTGTCCGGCCTGACCGGCACGTGCGAGCCACCGGCGCGCTTCGGTCACGTTCCGGTTCTGTCCCTGCGCGGTCGCCAGGGCGATCCCAAGTTCCGCCTGGGCTTCGGCATTCTCTTGCTCCGCTGCAAGCGTCAGCCATCGCAGCGCCTCGGATTCCCGGCGCGCGCGTTCCGGCCCCTCGGCCTCGGTCGACGCCGTGCGGTAGAACCGGCCGGCGGAGAGCTGAGCCGTGATGTCGCCGTTCTCGGCGCGTTCGAGCAGCGCGGGGGCGGGGTCGCCGCCCGAGCCCTGACCATCCGGATGCGCGTCAATCTGATTGCAGCCGGCGAGCACGATCGCAATCGTCCCCAGCAAACACCCCAGAAAAAGCCCGAGTCCCGAAACACGCATATACACCCCCATGCAGCCGAGATGCGACTGCCTGGAATGCGATATCGGCGCGTTCTACATGCGGGTTGAGTGCAGATCGCTGAGCGGCCCAGGAGGCGGGGCCTAGGAGACGGAGCCTAGGAGACGGGGCCCAGCCCCGCGGCCTGACGAACGGATTCGAGAATCGGCGTCGCGAGGGCTCGGGCGCGGGTAGCGCCTTCGCGGAGGATCTCTTCGATCGCTTCGGGCTTCTCTTCGTATTCGGCGCGGCGGGTGCGCATGGGTTCGAAGTAGTCCATCAGGCGTTCGAGGAGATCCTTCTTGATGTCGCCGTAGCCGAGGCCCCCGGCGGCGGCCCGCTCGAACATCTCTTCTTTCGCGGGTTCATCGGCGAAGAGACTGAAGAGATCGAAGACGGCCTGGTCGGTATCCTTTGGATCTTCGACAGGGCTCGAGTCGGTGACGATGCCCATCACGGCCTTCTTGATCTTCTTCTTTGAGGCGAACATCGAGATCGTATTGCCATAGGACTTCGACATCTTGCGGCCATCGGTCCCGGGGACGACCGCCGTTCCTTCGAGGATATAGGGCTCGGGCAGTGTTAGGGCATCGCACTCATAGAGGCGGTTGAAACGCTGCGCCATGTCCCGGGCCATCTCAATATGCTGCTTCTGGTCTTTGCCGACCGGGACGAGATGTGCGCCATAGAGCAGGATGTCCGCGGCCATCAGCACGGGGTACGTGAACGTCCCGTGATCGATTTCCTCGCCCTTGTCCTTCGCCGCCTTGTAGGCGTGAGCCCGCTCGAGCATGCCCATGGGCGTGATCGATGAAAGGATCCAACTCAGCTCGTTCACTTCAGGGAGGTCACTCTGACGAAAGAGGATGGCCTTGTTCGGATCGAGGCCCGCACCGAGATAGTCGAGCGCGACCGCTTCCGTATTCGCGCGGCGTTCCGCGCCGTCACGAACCGAGGTCATCGAATGATAGTCGGCGATAAAATAGACCGAGTCATCGTGCTGATCCTGAAGGTCGACCATCTGCCGGAGCGCGCCGAAATAGTTCCCGATATGCAGGTTCGATTCCGTCGGCTTCGTGCCGGAGAGCACGATCTGCTGCCGTTTGGGCAGCGTTTCGGCCGCCGCTTCTTTGCTGTTCTTGGACATCACGAACCCTGTCGGCGCGAAGCGCTCACGAGAAATAGATACGGTCGAGTGGGACGATGCTGAGGCGGAAACGTCAGCCTGCGGTCGGCGTCAACCAATGAGCGAAGTCGGGATCATCGCCCCGCGCGACACGCTTAAAGCGCTCCTGTAGTCGACTCGAGACCGGCCCCGGGCAACTTCCCAGGGACTGGCGATCCACCGACTCGGCCGGCCAAACACCGGCGGTCGTCCCCGTCAAAAAGGCTTCGCTCGCGTTCATCAGATCGGCCGGCGTGATTTCCGTCTCACGAAACGGAACCCCCTCCGCCTTCGCGATCTCAACGATCGAGCTCCGCGTCACCCCATGCAACACCTTCGTATCCCGAGGCGTCAACAACTCGCCGTCGGCATTCACGAGAAAGAAGTTCGACGTCGGCGCTTCGGCGATGTTTCCATCTTCATCGACGAGTACGATTTCGTCATAACCTTCGAGGCGTGCCCGGGTCTTCGCCATCATGGGCGAGGCGTAATTCGCGGAAACCTTCGCCTGGGGTGGCACGATATCGTCGCGGCGATTCGCCGTTTCCTTCTCGATCCAAAGCTTCACCGTTCGCGGCTTCGGCGGCGAAGCCATCGGCAGCCGCTCCTGAATGTCGGCCTTCGGATCGTACGCCGCGATCGCGACAGTCACGTGGGTGTCGACGGGAACGACATCGATCTCGATCGAAGCGAAGTAGGCGCTGATCTTGACCGCACGGGCTCCGGGATTGGCTCGAACCGTCTCGCAGATCGCGTCGCGCAGTGTCTCGAAGTCCTGCTCAAGAGGCAGCCCCATCAGCTCGCAGGAATGAAAGAAGCGCTCGATATGCTCGCCGAGGCGGAAGACGGCCGCCCCAGGGGGAAGCCCTGCCCCGTTGCCGTCGGGGAGATCGTGGACGGACATATAGTCAAAGACGAGGGATCCCCGCTGAACCGAATGCGAAAGGACGTGAACCGTCGCATCCGCCCAGGGTCGGATCTCTCCATCGAGCCAGATCTTTCGATCCGGAGCCTTCTGCGAAGCACTTGATGCCAAAGGGTTTTCTCTCCTGCCTGGCCAAGCGCACCGCGATTGCGGAGCCGGGACAAGCGAAGCGGCGCGTCTGCGCATCAGGGCGGCCCTTGAAAGACCCCGCCAAGCCGCAGAATCGCGGAAATGTATCAGAAGATTTCCCGCAAACCGCGATTTTCGGCGCCACGAAGGCCCCGCTCACGGTCACTTCCCTTCTTGAGATCCCACTTGTGAGCGCGGATTCAGGACCGCAATCGCTGGGAGTTCCCGTAGGTCTCGCGACAGCACGACGACACAAGAGCGCGACCTCGAACCGCATGTCTTCAGCCGAAAGGACATCTCGATGACCCAAGCCATCCGCCAGGCGAGCAACACGCTTGTGATCGCTGCCCGCCTCTATAAAGAGCTGGCCATCTCCGCAAGCGATCTCCTCCGCGTCGACAGCTACCGCTCCTAGGCGGTACCGACTGTACGGACGATACGAATCTCGCCTTCTCGTTTGATCCCGTATCTGGGGTCTCGAGGCACGAGAAGGCGATGTTGAGGCCGGATCCGCGTTTCAGGCAACGCGTCCGGATACTCAGCCGCATGAAACCCGGTGCGCTTCCGCTCCTCCTCTTCTAGAGGCGGTGTACGTGAGGCCGCCGGGTTTCGGCGTTTGGGCGCTTGACTCGCGCTGCGGAGACCTGCGGCCTAGCCGAACGCCTGACCGCCCCGCCCGTCGTCGTCGTCATTGATGCCGTCATGGGCGTTGTCATTGGTGTTGTCATTGGTCTTGACATCGTTGCGTTCAGAACTGTCCGAGTGAAGCGCACGGTAAGCCTGAAGCGTCTCTTCTTTGCGACGCGCCGCGGTCTGCGCCGGCGCCTGGCTCGCAACCCACGTCCTCGCGGCGAGTGCGATCGCGAAAAGGAACGCGGCAATCGCGATCGCAAGGAAGTCGATCGGGCTCAGCGTCAGAATCGTCGGCTGAAACCGGGTCGTCGCCGCAACCACCTTCAGGACAAACCCGACAAAGAGCGCAGTCCACCCCGTCAACAACATCAAATCGATCAGCGGCAACACCGGCATCTCAAGGTCTCCCTCTCGCTTGCCGACCACTCTAATCTGCACGAGGCCTCGGGGTCAAACCCGATGGTCACCCTTGCCGATGAGTCGCACACGACTCGCCGGTTAAGGAAGCCAAAGGCGCGTCGGGCGGGGTTTCCGAGTCCCAGACTGGATCTTCCCACCCACACTTCCGAGTCATCCTTCGCAGATGTGCAAGTCACAAGCGAAGACACCGGAATCGATCCCAGATCGATGGCGAGCCCCAAGCCCCGCGCTACATTCAGCGCCCCGATGGTCCCAGAGCCATCGAGGCCTCGCTGGCCCCGCCAGCAAAAGCAGGCCAGAAACATTCACTTCGAACCCTTTCGAAGTATGCCCAAGAGGAAATACGGAAGACGAATCTCGCGGAGCTCTTTGCAGCGGACAGGATCGAAAGTCGGCGCCATGCCGACATTGACTTCGACCCAGGCGACGCACGAGAGAGACGTTTGTTGGCGACGGCCGACATAGCAATGAGATCCTGAACCCGTCCTCGGGGCCGACGTAGCTCAGCTGGTAGAGCAGCTCACTCGTAATGAGCAGGTCGTCCGTTCAAGTCGGATCGTCGGCTCCATATTAGTTCTTCGGATTCCGGTATTTGAAGCCGCTCGCCTTGTCCGGGAACGATTCGCGCGATTCGGTGGTGCCGTCTGGGTGCCGTGCGGTGCCGCAATCGCGTCGGCGTAGCCCGCGCTTTCCGTTGGCATGAAGTGGCCATAGACATCGAGCAGCATCTTCGCTGACGTCCAACCGCCAGTTTCTTGGACCCACTTCAGGTTCGTTCCGCGCGCTAGGTGAAGGCTCGCAAATGTGTGGCGCAGCATGTGAGGGGTCACTCGTCTTCCAGCTCCGAAGGTCTTCCGCACGATTCGGTTGAACACGCGAGACCGAAAGTTCTGATACTCGATGGGCGTGCCGGCGGCGCTTGGGAATGCCAGGACTTCTTCCCCGAAGACGTCCGGAACGATCTGGGACAGAGCCTCACGCAACCGCGTTGAGAGCTCAACGACCCGCGAACGCCCTGTTTTCGTTGGTCCACGCTTGCCTCGAAAGTCGATACTCGACGAGATGCGAGCATTCCCATGATCGAGATCCACGTCGTTCCAGCGCAAAGCGAAGGCCTCGCTCACGCGGCACCCGGTGTCGGCCAGAAATAGGATGATCGGGTAGTGATCCGGGAACGCATCGCGCGTGACGATCAAGAGGTCACCCACTTCGTCGGCCGTTAGCACTTTCGTCTGATCAACCGGCTGAACGCCGCCTCCTCGCTGCCTCCCCCGCCCGGCCTTCCAAGCATCGACCGGGTTGAAGCCGAGTAGCTCTCGCGCCTGGGCGGCCGCAAGAATCCGGCGAAGAGTCCCAAGGATCGTATTCAGAGTGCTCAAAGTGGCTGGCCGGCGCTCCTCTCGGCAACGCTCGTAGAAAGCTTGGACATCGGCGACGCGCATAGCTCGAACGTCACGCTCCCCAAAAAAGGGATTCAGGTAGAGCCTGATGTGCTGCTCTCGTGCTTGCACGGATTTGGCTGCAAGGGCCTCGGCCTCGCCCAACTCGTGCGGCAGCGAAATCTCTCGACGAAACCAATCATCCGCGAACTCGCCGAAGGGCACACCCTGCTCCGTCTCCTCAGACATCTCGAATTGCCCGAGCACAAGTCGCGCTTGAATCTGATCCGCAACGCGCTGAGCAACCGCCTTGTTAGCCCCTACCCGTTTTATTCTTCGCCGGCCTTGATGGTGAACCACGACACACCAGAAGCCCTTGATGAGCCGGACCTTCGCCGCCATCTATTTGGCTCCTTTCCGTCGCAGGTAAAGGCGAACCGCGTCGCGCATCACTTTCGCAACCGATTGATCTCGATCACCGGCAATGGTTTTGAGCGAATCTAGCTCCGCCCTCTCGATGTCGAACGTGAAGCGAACTGGATCGTCGACCTCGGACGGTCGCCCAGCGCCCTTGCGCTTCCCGCCCCAACGCGTCTTCTTAGCGACCACCGCCTCAGGATAGGTGCCGTCCCTTGATAAATCACTCAAAATCATCCTGCAGCGACCTCGCTATCTCGTCCGCAAGTTTCGCGGTGCTCCGCATCTCCTTCACGGCCTCATCACTGAGCCATTGCTCGACTGCCCTAATCGGAACCAGGACGACCCCGCCGCGGCGGATGTGGGGCAACTCCGGCAAGAGACTCCGGAAGGTCCGCTCAGAAATGCCGAGTGCTTCGGCCGCCTCTTTCGGGCGAAGTGCGAGCCGTGCGGTTAGTTGCGGGAGACTCTTCGGCTCATTCATCTAGCTGGCCTATCCCCCGGATTTCGCAGTATCCGACGTCCCCCAACACCACCACACATCTCGAGTAGATCTCCTCGGGCCGCCGGCCCCTCCTTAGAGGGGGCCCGGCGGCCCGAAGAGCGATATGCGACACGCTCGAAGCGGCCCTTTCACGGCACATCCGACTTCTCCACGAGATCCCAGTTTCTGCCTTTCTTCCGTATAAGTCCCTGATCCACAAAGGATTCAAGCAGCTTCTTTGCGGTTTCTTTGGCGTGACCACTCGGGGCCTTCCCGGCAGCCCATCCGAGGGCCTTACGGCCGAAATCAGTCAAGCCAAGCGGGCCGTGGCAGAAGATCTCGTCCAAATCCAGAACCGCGTTGCCTGTCGGCACGAATCGATTGATTTCCCCCTCCGGCTCATCGACGTTTGCGACGTCAAAGACCTCCGCCAGATCAGCGACTTCGTTTCCTGCAACCTCGATCCTCCGCTGCCGTGGGTTCCCCGTGACCTTCGACACGGCCATCAACACCTGGGGAACATCGCGAATTACGGATGCACCACGTACGCCGTCGATTGCTTTGCCCTGACGATCCGCGTTGTGGCCATCGTGATGTACTAGAAG
>Ga0316208_1003940_pt1 | contig 10200 bp, 8 predicted proteins | sample 3monopyrite_MG_FD_204944 | JGI IMG/M metagenome (GOLD analysis project Ga0316208, IMG submission 204944) | Microbial mat bacterial communities from mineral coupon in-situ incubated in ocean water Damariscotta River, Maine, United States -... | ecosystem: Environmental > Aquatic > Marine > Coastal...
ATATCGCGCCGCCTATGGGCGTGTTTGATCTTGCAGACTTGACGGCGTTTGTTGGAGCGTTCACGGGTGGGTGCCCGTAGAGCAATCTCTGTTTCTCTGTACCGAGTAACCGTGCCACTGACCTGCCCGCAGGTCAGTGTTTTTTTGTACTACTCCAGTGTTGCAAGAAACACTGACCCGGAGACGGGTCAGTGGCACGGAGGCAATGAACATCGTTCTTATAGAGCCAGTGGTGAACGAAGACACCACTGCGCCAAAGCGGCGAGTGGTGGCACCCTTCAAGAAATTCAGGTCTGCCTTTGAAGAATCTAGCCAAACTCGGGCTTCCTCGGCTTTACAACTCCGAAAGCCGGCGTGCGGTTTCTTGTTCGAGCAGCGCACCGATGATCGGGCCGAGATCGCCGTCATCGAGGACGGCGGTTTTCTGGAATTTATGGTCGAGCCTTTGGTCGGCGACGATGCCGTCTTGGAAACGATAAACGCGGACTTTTTCGCTTCGGCCACCGGTGCCGATCTGGCTGCGTCGGTCGTCGGCTCGCTCGGCATCGATCTTGGCTCGCTCGATTTCGTAGACGCGCGCGCTCAAGAGGCGTCGTGCTTTTTCCCGGTTCTGGGCCTGGCTTTTGGTCTCTTGCATGCGCACTTCCACGCCCGTTGGTTTATGGAGCAGGTGAACGGCCGTGGCGACTTTATTGACGTTCTGCCCGCCCGGCCCTTGCGCGGTGGTGATGTGTTCTTCGACATCGGCCGACCAGTCGATGTTGATCTCGACGGCCTCGGGTTCGGGGAGCACCGCGACAGTCGCGGTGGATGTGTGGATCCGGCCCTGGCTCTCGGTGGCGGGGACGCGTTTGACAGAATGGACGCCGGCCTCGAAGCCGAGTTCGGCCCAGACGCCGTCGCCGCGGATGTTGATCACGGCGTGGCGGACACCGCCGAACGAATCGTCGGTGGTCATGTCGAGGGTTTCCCACGACCAGCCTTTGGTGTGCGCATATTTCTCGTACATCGCGAGCAGGTCACGTGCCCAGAGCGCGGCCTCGTCGCCGCCGGTGCCTGCGCGGACTTCGACGATGACCGAACCGACGCGGCGTTCGTCGGATTGCACGAGCGCTGCCTTTACGGCTTCGATCTCGGTTTGTGCGCGCGCTTCGAGCTCGGGGATCTCGGCTCGCGCCATCTCGGCGAGTTCTGGGTCATCGCCTGATTCAAGAGCAGACCTGAGTTCGGCGATCTCCCGGGTCGCGGAGCGGTACCTATCAAACCCCGCTGCGACGGGTTCGAGAGCGGCCCTTTTGATCGAGAGATCGCGCACGGCGTGGTGGTCGGCGAGGACCACGGGATCTTCGAGACGGCGCCCCAGATCGGCGTACTGAACGCGCAGCTGCTCGAGCTTGGATGCGATGGCTTCTGGCAATGGCTCGATTGGCATGGCGGCAGTTTATACACATCGTCGTGCAATCCACCCTCACTTCTCCGTATGACTCTTTGAGAACATCTCGATGGGCTGAAAAACCCTGCTCGGCCCGGACGGCGGCCGTACACTCGGGCCGAGCTAGGCCGGGGTTCCGGTCTGCGGGCGTGTCTGGGGCACGGGGTTTGGCGTTTTATCGCCGGCCTGCTGATTTATGGAGGATCGGTTTGGAGCGAGCGATCACGATGCGGGGCGTGCGGAAGACATTCGGTAAGAAGGTCGCCGTCGAGGGGATCGATATCGATATCCCGTTCGGCGGGCTTGTCGGTTTCATCGGTCCCAACGGCGCGGGCAAGACCACGACGATCCGGATGATCATGGCGATTCTGTTCCCGGATTCGGGCGAGTTGTCGGTGCTGGGAAAATCGTCGGCGATCGAGAGCAAGGACCGGATCGGGTATCTGCCCGAGGAACGCGGCGTCTATAAAAAAATGAAAGTCGGGAAGTTCCTTCGGCACATGGGCCGGCTCAAGGGATTGCCGGCAACGGGGCTCGACGATTTGATCCGAGGGTGGCTCGAAAAAATCGAGTTGCCCGAGGTATACAACAAGCGGTGCGAAGAGCTGAGCAAGGGCATGCAGCAAAAAGTTCAGTTCGTATCGGGCGTGCTGCACAAGCCGGATCTGCTCATCCTCGATGAGCCGTTCAGCGGGCTCGATCCCGTGAATATGCGGCTGCTTCGCAATCTGATCCGCGAGCAGAACGAGCAGGGGACGACGATTATTTTCTCGACGCATGTGATGGCGCAGGCCCAGCAGATCTGCGATCACGTCATCATGATTCACAACGGTCAAAAAGTGCTAGACGATCCGGTGAAGTCGATCCGAGAGCGGTACGAACCCCGGGCGGTCTGGTTTGAGCCGATGTCGGAGGGGTTCGATGTGTCCGTCATCGAGGCATTGGGTGTGGTCGAATCGGTGCGCGCGGTTGATGAGCACTTCGAGGCGAGGTTGACCGATCAGGCCGATCCTTGGGCCGCGGTCGGGTTGCTTGCCTCGGCCGCCCCGATGGCGCGGGTGGAATTGCATCGTCCTTCGCTTGAAGATGTGTTTATCGAGATTGTGGAGAGGTCTGCTGGGGCCGAGGAAGCATCGAATCTACGGGCGGCGGTTCGCGCGGGCGATGCCGACGCTCAGGAGGTGTCGCGATGAACGCCGGCAAAGTGATACGTATAGCGGGTCGCGAGTTCGCGTCGACAGCGCTGACAAAGGGCTTTATCATCGGCGCGCTGGTTGTGCCGGCGGTCATCGCGGCCCTGATGCCGGTGATTATCATTCTTATCAGCAGCGCCAAGCCGCCCGCCGACCAGGGTGAAGTCGCGTTGATCGACAGATCGGGGGCTGTCGGCACGCTGTTTACAGAGATGCTCGAGCCCGAGCAGATCATCGAGAGCAGGCGGGAACAGTTCGAGGCGATGAAGAAGGCCGCGAGCGATATGCTCGGGCTTGATATCGATTCGATCTCGCAGGATCAGCTCGATTTGATGTCCGATGAGCAGATGAAATCGCTCTTTGAGCAGTTCGGCGTGCCGCAGTTGCGGGTGAGCGATCTTGGGGCGGATACTGATGTCGAAGCTCAGCAGGCCATTCTTCGTGAGAATGTTTCCAAGCCGGGGGGCGATGCCGATCGGGGTTTGCTCGCGGTCGCGGTGGTGGATGCTGACGCGGTGGTGAAATCGGATGATGCCGAGCAGTACGGCGCGTTCAGCGTGTACACGATCCCCAAGCTCGACGACCGGACAGTTGATGAGATCCGCGGGGCGCTGCGCCGGTCGATTCTTGATCGTCGGTACGAGGCGGCGGGGATGGACGGTGCTGCGATCGACGCGCTGACGAATGTGAACGCGAATCGGACGCAGGAAGTGACCGAAACGGGCACGCGCGAGGCCGCGTTTGAGTTGCAGATGCTTATCCCCGGGGCGTTCATGATTCTGATGCTGATGGGCGTGATGGCGGGCGGGCAGTACCTGCTGACGACGACGATCGAGGAAAAATCGAGCCGGGTGGTCGAGCTGCTGCTGAGCGCCGTGAGTTCGGTGGAACTGATGACGGGCAAGATCGTCGGGCAGATGGCGGTGGGTCTGACCCTGCTGCTGATCTACAACGCGGTGGGGATCGTGGCGCTGTTCGTGTTCGAGCGGCAGGACATGATCAACGGCTCGACGATCGCGTGGATGCTGCTGTTCTTCTCGCTGGCCTACTTCATGTTCGCGTCGATCATGGCTGCCATCGGGTCGGCGGTCAACGAGCTGCGCGAAGCCCAGGCGATGATGACGCCGGTGATGCTGCTGGTGATGATCCCCTACTTCTTCTTCCTGCCCGTGACGCGCGATCCGGGGAGCGTGCTTTCCACGACGCTGAGTTTTATCCCGCCCATCAGCCCATACATTATGATCATGCGGATCGCGAGCAACACGCCGCCGCCCATGTGGCAGATTCTCCTGGCCGTCGCGGTGAATGTGGTCGGAGTGTTCGTGTTTGTGTGGCTTGCTGCTAAGGTCTTCCGCGTCGGTCTGCTGATGTTCGGCAAGCCGCCGAATATCAGGACCCTGATTAAATGGGTGAGGATGGCATGAGTAGCGGGCACTGGTCAGACGAGGTTGGGAACCAAGCGAGCGGGCCGGGCCACCGTACCGATATGCCCGGCCCTGCGGTCGTCGGCTGCGCCAAGTGCGGTTACGACATCGCGGGCCAGCGGATCGGCGATCCGTGCCCCGAGTGCGGAGTGGAGATCCGGCAGTTTCCGCTTGATGAACGCGGCGGCGGCGGCGGCATGGCGATAGCCTCGATGGTGCTCGGCATTGTCTCGATCGTCGGCTGTGTTTTCTACGGCATCCCGAGCATCACGGCCGGGCCGCTCGCGATCTGGTTCTCCGTCAAGGCGAAGCGGGCCGTCCGCGAGGGCAGGGCCCCACGTTCCTCGCAAGGCATGGCGACCGCCGGGCTGGTCTGCGGCATCGTCGGGACCGCGATCGGTGCGTTGTATCTGCTGTTCATCATCCTGTTCGTAGGCTTGGCGGTGTCCGGCACGTTCATGCCCACTCCTGCTGGCGGGGGTCTTTCGCCCCCAACGCCCTGATTGAACCGCCGGACCCGTGGCATCACGAACATCGGCACAGCCGTCTTTTGGGAAATCTTCAGCAACTGATGCAGACACTCACCAAGCACGATCTCTACGAAATCTGTGTGCAGAGCCCGGGGCATCTGGTGCCGTTTCTTCGGGCGGTCCATGGTAAAGAGCCGCGGGTGCTAGGTGAGGATTTTTCGGGCACCGCGGCGTTGTCGGATCTTTGGGTTGGTTCGATTTTTGATTCACGCGCGATCGCGGTGGATCTGGATGGCGATGCACTCGGGTTCCACGGCTCGCACGAGCGGGTGACCAAGACACAAGCCGACGTTCTCGCAGTCTCGGACCCCGCCGACGTGATCTTCGTTGGCAATTTCTCAATCGGGTATCGGCATTCGAGGGTGGATCTGGTTGAGTATCTCCGGCATGCGCGGAGCCGGCTCAAGCCGGGCGGCGTGTTCGTGTGCGACACTTACGGCGGGACGACGGCGTACACGCTGGGAGACGTCCACCGCGACCATTGGATCCCCGATGATGTGCGGTACCCGGGGCACGCGGGCAAACGGATCCGCTACACCTGGGAACAACGCAGCGCCGATCCCATCACGGGCCTGGTGACCAATATCCTGCACTTCCGAGTCGAAAAAGCGGGGATGATCGAGCAAGAGATGTTCGATGCGTTCGTGTACGAATGGCGGCTGTGGAGCCTGCCCGAGCTTAGCGATGCGATGCTCGAAGCCGGGTTCTCGGCAGTCGAGGTGTACGACAAGACCGGCGACGCGGTGGACGCGGATGGCAATGTGTATGTGCTGCCGGTCGACGACGGCGAGGACGAACTCGAGGACAGTTACATCGTGCTTGTTGCGGGTCGGGTCTGAGTCTGAATCCCGGACTCGTAACTCACCGTGTGCCCGGATGGCTCCCTATCGTTTCGGCATGACACCCTTGCCAACACCCACAGCAACTCAGACGCTGACATCGTTCAACCCCGCGACCGGCGAGCCCGTCGGCGAAGTGCCTATCACACCCCCCGGCGAAATCGCTTCGATCGTGGCTCGGGCCCGTGAAGCGCAGAAGGCATGGGGTGCGCTGACAGCGAGCGAGCGGGCCGGCGTGCTGCGGCCGGCCGGGCAACGGCTCATCGAACGGGCGGCCGAGTTGGGCGCGCTCTTGACAAGCGAGCAGGGCAAACCGATCGCCGACGGGATCGGCGAGGTCACGCATTGCGGTGAGAAACTCTCAGCCGAGGTCGATGAGATCGCCGAAGCGGTCTCGCCGGTTGAAACGACCGGCGAAGGGCTTGTGACGATGTTGCGGTACGACCCGTTGGGTGTTGTCGCGGCGATCACGCCCTGGAACTTCCCGATGCTGATGCCGCAGTGGATGGTGCTGCCGGCGCTCATCGCGGGCAACGCGGTTGTGATGAAGCCCAGCGAGCAGACACCGCTGATCGCGCAGGCGTACGCCGATGTGCTCAATGAATTTCTGCCCGCCGGGGTTTTGCAGACGATCCACGGTGAGGATGATCAGGGCAAGGCGCTGGTCGCGGCGGATGTCAATCTCATCGCGTTCACGGGGAGCAAGGCGGTTGGCCAGAAGATCATGGCGGCGGCGGCCGACGGTCTCAAGCGGCTGATCCTCGAACTCGGGAGCAAGGATCCGTTGATCGTTCTTGATGGCGCGGATCTCGACGCCGCGGCCGAGTTTGCCGCTCGTAATTCGTTCCGCAACTGCGGCCAGGTCTGCGTTTCCACCGAACGGATCTATGCCCAGGAATCGATCGCCGAGGCGTTCACCGATAAACTCAAGGCGCTCGCCGGCGAGTATTGCCCGGGCGACCCGACGGCCGAGGGCGTGCAGATGGGCCCGATGGTGATGGCCGACCAGAAGAACCATGTGGTCGCTCAGATCCAAGACGCCAAACAGCGCGGCGCCAAGATCGTCCACGGCGGCGAAACGATGGATGGCAACTTCGTCCCCGCGACGATCATCACCGGCGTCGATCATTGCATGTCGATCATGCACACCGAAACCTTCGGCCCCGTCGCCGCGATCGCAACAATCAAAGACGCCGACGAAGCAATCCGGCTCGCCAACGATTCGGAGTACGGGCTCGGGGCCGTCGTGTTCGGGCCTGAAAAACTCGCCCAAGACGTCGCGTCGAAGATTGACGCTGGCATGATCGGTGTAAACCGCGGTATCCACGGCGCGGCCGGGTCGCCCTGGGTGGGCGCGAAACAATCCGGGTTCGGCTACCACATGGGCAAAGAAGGCCACCGCCAGTTCTGCCAGGTGCGCACGATCACACGCAACGCGTAACACGCTGAACGAGGTTCATAGCCGGACGATCCATTTGCGTTTCGCCATCGCCCACGCGACGGCCCACCAGAAGACGACAAACACGCCGGCCATGCCGAGCGAGGCCGCGTTTTCGGGCGCACCGAATCTGGTCAGGATCTCCAGCATCCATTCAGAGAGCCGGGGCGTTCCTGAGCCTTTGCCGATGTGGATCATCGGTACTGCGCGAGACATCAACCCCGAACCAACGAAGATGACGATCGCGTTGAGCCCCATGAGTTCAAAGGGCCGGGTTTTGCCGCGGAATCGGCGGACATCGACCCACCAGAAGCACACGCTCAGGAACGCCATCGCGAGCCCGCCGGTTAGCAGCACAAAGCTCGGGGTCCAGAGCGATCGGTTGATGGGCATGAACTCACCTGCCACGAACCCGACCATCGTGAGCAGCAGGCCCGCGATGCCTAGGCGGGCGGCCGTGGCGGCGCTGCGTTGATGATCTCGGATAAACGCGCCCGCCCACGACCCCATCAGGCATGTGACCAACGCGGGGATTGTGCCGAGCAAGCCCTGGGGGTCGGTCGGCAAACCCGCGTGCAGATGAGATTCACCGATGACCGCAAAGTCGATCAGCCGAGCGAGATTTCTAGAGGCTTCGATCGAGGGCTCCGCGCCATCTACGGGCGCAAGAGCAAGCACCGCCCAATAGCCCGCGAGGATCAATGCGGCGAACACGAACCTAAGGACCGGCTTGAACAGCAGCGTCAACGGTACGACGATCGCGTAGACCAACGCGATGCGTTGCAGCACGCCGGTCACTCGGATCGTGTAGATATTGAACGAAGGGAACCCGTTGAGCAACAGCCCGAGCAACACGAGCAACACGACGCGTCTGACGTATCGACGGATACTCACGCCGCGCGGCATGTCCGAGTTGTCGGGGTGTTCGCTCAGCCGAATCGAAATCGCCGCGCCCATGATAAAAATGAAGAACGGGTAGAGCAGATCCGCGGGCGTCCAGCCGTTCCATTGGGCGGGGTTGAACGGCCAGTAGACATGTGCAGGATCGCCCGGATTGAGAATGATCAGCATCATCGCAACCGCTGCGCCCCGGAACACATCGAGCGAGGCGAGCCGTTGCTGGGTCTTTCGGGCTGAGGCTTGCATCGCAATCGTTATCGGCGGTTTTCGCGGTCATCTTCAAGCCGCTATTCTGATCGGCATGTGCGGCATCGCAGGAGTTGTGCGGATCTATACCCCGGGCGCGACGCCCCCCCCCCACCATGATTCCATCCCCGAGTCGCGGCTCGATGCGCTCGATGATTCGATCCGGCACCGTGGCCCAGACGGGGCCGGGCGCTTCCGGGATCGGGCGACCCGCCCGGACGGCTCGATCGTGGATGTCGCGCTGGTCCATCGCCGGCTGAGCATCATCGACCACGAGGGCGGGCTCCAGCCGATGGTGCATCTGCGACGAAACGACGGCACGGGAAAATTGGTTCTTCCTGAAGACTCCGCCACCGTTGAGGGTTCGACGATCGCCGATCCTGATCTGGTCGCCGTCGCGTTCAACGGGTGCATTTATAACCACCGGGAACTGCGCGAAGAACTCGAATCGCTCGGGCACAAGTTCGAGACCGATCACTCGGATACCGAAGTGCTGATCCACGGCTGGCGGGAATGGAAACAGAATCTCTGCTACCGGATCCGAAACTCGTCGATGTTCGCGTTTCTGCTCTGGGATCGTGCGAACGCAAATCTGATCGTGGCAACGGATTTCTTCGGGCAAAAGCCGCTGTACATGGGCGGGAACCCACCGTTAGAGAATGTGCCAGATCAAGATAATGTCTATTACTTCTCTTCCACGCCGTCGGCGCTGCCACATCTCGGGTTTTCGGAGATCAACGAAGAAAACATCAAAGGCTGGACGATCTGGGGGCACGCCGGTGGCGCATTCCCAACCGCAGACGGCGTGATGCTGCCCCCAAGTACGTTTGATTCAATAACCCAAGATTTGGAATGGGACACCAAATACGGTAAGGTGCACGAAAAATTCGAACTCAAACAAATCCAAAGCTCCACACGACGCACGAGTAAACGCGACTTCATGCTTGATTCCCGTCGGCTCAACCGCCGCCGGCTCGTTCCCATTGATCGGTTGCTCAGCGAATGCGTCGCTCGCAGACTCGAATCGGATACACCTGTTGCGTGCCTGCTCTCGGGCGGCGTCGATTCTTCGCTTGTCTCCTATTACGCGCAGCAGCACCTCGGCAACGCAACGACCGTCGCCGTGCGCATGCCCGACGACCGATTCGATGAATCGCATCACGCCGCAACAGCAGCAGCCGCGATCGGCAGCACGCATATCACCGTAGATTGCAGCCCAAACGCGGCCGATGACCTCGTGCATCTGATCACGCAACTCGGATTGCCGTTCGGCGATAGCTCTCTGCTCCCGACTTATTGGGCATGCAAAGCCGCGGCCGACATCGCGCCGGTACTACTCACAGGCGATGGCGGCGACGAGTTGTTTGTGGGGTACGACAGATATTTCGTGCACCGGCTTGTGTCGTTTGGGCTCGGCCTCACGCCGCTCTCGATGATGACCCCTACAGGAATAATTCCGGGCCGAGATCCAAATTCACGAGCGACCCGTATCCGGCGGCTCATCCCCGCGATGCGCAGGTTGTCGTACGACAGCCTCCTTACCATCTTCCAACGCCCGGATGCAATGAAACTGTTTGGCGGAAAAGTCCCGGCCCCGTCAATGCTCACGATGGGAGATACGCCGGTCAAACATGCAGACTTTGATATCGAGTTCATGCTCCCCAGCGATTATCTCCGCAAGGTCGATACCGCGTCGATGGCGGCAGGCGTTGAAACAAGAGCCCCGTTCCTCGACCGTGAACTGCTCTTGATGACCCGCGAATATTCAGAGTTTCTAACGGCCGGCGGCCGAAAGGGTTTCCTCCGCGCCATCGCAAAACAGTACCTCCCAGACTCCATCGTCGACCGACCCAAGCAGGGTTTCGCTATCCCCGCCGGCGAGTGGTTCCGCAACGACTTCGGCTCGATGCGGCAACTGCTCTACGACCACCTGGGCTCCGATGATCCCTTCCCGGGTCTCGCCGAGGCGGGCGTCGAGATCAAAATGGAGTTCGTCATCAAAATGCTTCGCGAGCACGATGAAGCGGGAGAGGACGGCCCAAAAGGCTGGACACGACCATGGCACGGCCGGGACCACAGCCAACGCCTCTATATGCTCCTCGTGCTGTCAATCTGGGCAAAGTGGCTCGATCGAGTCAAGCGAGAATCGCCAGCAACGGCCGGATAACCACCCGCACGATCGGGGGAATCTGCACCTG
>Ga0316208_1003941_pt1 | contig 10198 bp, 7 predicted proteins | sample 3monopyrite_MG_FD_204944 | JGI IMG/M metagenome (GOLD analysis project Ga0316208, IMG submission 204944) | Microbial mat bacterial communities from mineral coupon in-situ incubated in ocean water Damariscotta River, Maine, United States -... | ecosystem: Environmental > Aquatic > Marine > Coastal...
CCAAATCACTCCCCCGACACCTCATTGAGAAAAAAACAACGAATCGCCATAACTCCAATCACACCAAGCAACAGTGCCATTCGTTCCTGACACCTTTAATCTTTCACCTTTAATCTTTCCGCAAAGCAGCCGCAGCGGGGTGTTGGTTTTGTGAGTATTTATTTGGTTTTTGTTACTGAAATCTGGATTGCTGTTTTGCTGATGGTTTCAGGGACGCAAGTTTTGCTGGCTTTGCCTCACTGTTTCCACCTTTTTCTGTTTGGCAAGACTTAAATTCTCGCCTGTGGTGTAAGCTGAATCAGCCAGCACGCGATCAACATTTCCCTCCGAATCAAATTCTTCGTTTACCGTATCAATGATGGAACCAGGTTGCTGATGTTCCACATTGCCAATGAATACATCAGCATCGACAATCAAGCCGCTCTGTGTTTCTGTTGTGGCCATTGGCGTGTAATTGGGGGCATAACCTCCTTCTTTATTCGGAAGAATACGACCGCCTGGATCGGTCTTGGGGATTTGTGCCGGGCCTTTGCTGCCGTTCTTTTGACGGGTTTCGTCCATCTGCTTGAGCGTTTCCCTGTGAACCGCAAGCTGCTCGCGACGAGATTTCAAATCGCGAACCGCTGCCGGTAAGCGATCCGCAGAAACATCCTCTCCCAACAGATCTTTATCGAGGCTATCACTCACCTCCAGAGTTTCCAATGCTTCAACGATTTGAGCATCCAACTGTTCCAGGACTCTGGCAAGACGCTTCGCGGTCCAGGTTTTGTACTTGTTGGAATCGGCAAAAACACGGGTGCCATCGATACATAATTCAGACAAATTCGCAATTTTCAAATTGATCGCCAGTTTGATCATCTGCTTGAAAATGCCGCGTAATTCATTGGTATGCTGACGGCGAAACTCGCTCAGCGTGGTGTGATCAATCCGACGACCGGAAGTCAACCAGATGAAATCGATCGAATGGATCAAGTTGTATTCCATTTGCCTGCTGCTGCGAATGCGACGAATCATCGCAAACAAAAGGATCTTGACCAGCACGCTGGGATGAATCGGCGGCTGTCAAGCTGATCCAGAATTTCATCAACCAGCCACACCGGATGATCATTGGGAATAATCGCTTCCAGGGCAGTCGGAATAAGAACAAGCTACTCGCGCTGCACCGGAGCCTCTTGCCAATAATCAACTTTCATCTTTCGTCGACTCAAATGAACACCCTCTGATAAATAACAGTTCGCTATTATCGCCATCCATACAAATCCCCCCCAACAAAACAATAATAGCACAACCCCTCCGCAAAAAAACCCCCACAGTCTCCCTATCCCTGGAAAAATAATCAGGTACACTAAATCAACAATCCGCTAACGCCGTGCGGCTGATTCTGTTTATTGTTGAGTTCATGTAATACGACAGTAATTTTTCTAGTGGATCCTTAGGCAATTCCAAGTTGAACGCTGCACGGTTCACAGAGCCGTGGCACACGATGCTATTATTTTCGCGGGCAGTCTTGGAGCATGAAATGAAGAGGCAGTAATCTTACGAAAGTCTCAATAATTTCCTGACCAGGTTTTTGCCATTCATGTTAAACAGGCCCGCACACTTCATGAAAGAGAACGTTGAAAGTGGCGTTGCTTTGCGTCGCACACAAAGGTAGGCGGGAGAGAACTGCGGACGAAATCGAGATTTAAAATGATGCAGTCCCTGCACATTGAAGACGAAATTAAAGCGTTTTGCCCACTGTCCTAAGGCTAAGCGAACATGCCGGGAATCTCCTGCAAGTGGCGTATCGCAATTGTAGGCAGGAACCATACATAACGAAATAGTTTCCAGGCCTTCATTCTTCATCGTATCAATAACATAAACCAGCAGGAACGGGATCACGCCGCGAACAGATTGTTTGCTGTTGCGATACATTTCAGTAGCCCAACTACGGCCACCGTTCATTGGCGTACAGATGACATAAGCTTGCCATTGATCGGGAGTTGCTCGGTCATAAGCAACAAACAAACGCCTGCGATAAAAATGTTCAACATGCAGTTTCCCTTCCAGCAACCCGATATCATGACTCATCACGCGACCTGCAAGGTGTTCTCGATTAATCGCATGCAGTTTTTCAAAAACCTCTTCTCGTTCCTGCGAGTTCATGTTATCAAGAAAAATTTCCTGAGCGTCAATCCCCTGCCGGGACACGAAGCTTGTTTGCCGACGTACCCAGGCATACCCTCTTCCCCCCCAATGATGAGACTTCAGGTCGATAGATGTACTCTCTCCGAATTTGGTAATTTGAAATCCATATTGCCGAAAAAGCGGCAAGTCTTCTTCTGCAATTGAATAAAAAGCAATCAGTAATTTATTGTTTTCTGCATAGTCACAAAATTGAACAAGCAACTCCTCCCGGTGTCGAAGCGGTGCAATCAATCCACCGATCACATGCAGATATTTCCCATGCCTGATGAAGCCTACCACTCCTCTGTTCTGCTCGTCCCAAAAGTGTTCGTACTCCGGTTCGGTAACGAGATAAGAATCTGGTTGAAGACCACAATAAAAGACACAACGCTCGACCTGATCCAGTTGTGGCTCAAGTTCGAATCCTGCGGGACGTAATGTCTCGCGAGGAGTTTCCAATTGTGAAATAAAAGAAACGCTCATGGTAAATCAGTATTCTGAATTGGGATTGAGGATTCACACTTCGTGAAATGTCCAGTAAAAAAACACGCACTATTAAACCGAGCCCGAATCTCTGTAGGACTGGTTTATTTTGACAACCGTACCCAACAAGTAATATTTATCAACTTGCGCAACTCGCAAGGGAATTGACCATTAGTTACGCAAAGAGGTAAAGCCTCACTCTGCTCGATAGACTCAATCAAATAAAAAAATATAAAGGGAGAAATTAGTGAAGCAAACCAATTATCAACAAGGTTAATATAAGGCGGATAGGAGTTCTGCGCCATTAATTACCTCCAGAGAATCTGTATTTTTCTGCTTTTACTCAAAAGAAGATCATCTTGTTCACGTATCCCATTGATCATTAGGTATGAATCTGAAAATTGTGGGATGAACCGCGACTTCAACAAAGACATTTTGGGCTGAGCCGCGAATTCTCGCATTAAAACCAAGTCTGCGTTCAGCGTTTTCATTCTCTTAAGAGATACTGTGAGCAAACTAGATGCCTGCCGAGCGGTAAGATTCTCGCAGGCGAACAAATCGATAATGGCTGATGTAATGCGACCATGCAGGAGCAGCCCGAGTAAATGGAAGTTGAGAAATCCGACCACTTTTCCTTCTTGTTCGACGACCAATGTCTCCGCTAATCCTGGATAACTTAACTGTTTGTTCAGACGATCTTCTGACCAAAGTACTGCCAAATCTGCCTTTTTTGCCTGTGTGTTAATTAAATTCAAGCAGGTAGAAAGATCTTGAGGTTCATACGTGCGAATCAGCACATCGCGATCAGGTTTACCCACGCTATAGACAAATTGAGGAAGAAGAGACATCGCGAATTTCTCAGACTTTTTGTTTGTCCACCCAGAAACAGCTTTCGAATTCAAAACACGAGTCCACAAATACATACGCCTGACAAATTTAGTATTTGTCCTGCCCGACTTCCAGAACCGCGGCCCAAGAGATTGCTTTGATCCTTGAAAGGCGTACCCGAGTCGACCGTAATAATTTCGTTCATGTTGCCTGCGGTTCATTTCGTTCGACAACATCAGACCAACCCCATCTCTGCGAACCTCTGGAGCAACCGCAAGCCAACTACCATGCGCTCCTTCAAGTTGCTTTCCGTTGACCCATAAATCAAAGGGCATGGCTAACATCGAACCAACAAGTTGATCCCCCTTCCAGGCGGTCAGCAGTAATTCGCGATCAGGATAATCGGGGCCTGTCATTTGCCAATCGAAATATTCTGCAGTCCAGTCGGGAACACTCATCTGGTCTCGATAGGTTTCGAGCCAGGTATTCACAACAAACTGACTGAGTGAGTGAGAATCACCTTCATAAGTTCGAATTGCAATTGACACATTTATTCCAGTTAATAGAAACCCCAGCACGGCTGGTCTATTCTGACCGCCGTAACCAAAAACTGTTTTTCTATAATTTGCGAGCCGTTCGCAAACTTTTACCGTTAGTAATATAAATTTCCAGCAAAGCTGGCCTGCCTTGCCAACCGTACCAAAGCCAGCCAGTCATCTATGACTTGCTGATAAAGTCGTAAGTCAGGCTGTGCCTACCAAAAACAGACCCAGTTCATACGGTTGAATTCAACTGACAAATGAAATAACCGGATTGACTGGAAGATGCTACGGCCACAAGGCAACCAGGCATTCATCTGGTCAGGTACAGCCTGACCTGGATACTAACAAGAAAGATATAATCGATAATCGCGAAGTCTCAAAACATAATCTTATTCAAATCAAAGAAATAGTTTTATCTCTTTCAGTAACAAGTTTCTTCATCCATAAAAAAACGGCTCCAACTCTTTGATTGAAGCCGTTTAGTAACTGAAATTATGAACTCTTCTCTGTACTCTGATGCGTTCAGATTAAGTGCGAGCAGATTCAGAAGATGCCGCCTCCACCTCCGCCGCCACCGAATCCGCCACCGCCGCCGAAGCCGCCACCGCCACCAAATCCGCCGCCTCCACCAAACCCTCCACCATTATTGTTATTGCCTATACCACTATAGATATGTTGGTACCAGACATTTTGGGATTCGACGGAATTGAAACCTGGACCGTAGGCAGGAGAAACAATCGTTCTTTGATCGCCATCCGGATTCCCCAGGTCTGTCAGAATTTGAGCAATCAGATTTCTACGAAAAGAATCGAGTTCCGGGTTTGAGTTGTTTTCAGAACGTTCGACAAGAACGGGAAATGGTGCTGATCGCATACGAGCTGAAATTTCAAGCAGTTTATCTTTTCCATCAGGTGTCAACTCAGCGGTAGAGAGAACGAAATCGTGACGAAACAGAATAAAGTCAACAGCTTCTCCGTTTGTCTGCATCGCCTGGTAGTGAGCGCGTTGAATCACTCCCAAAGGAAGCACTTCAGGAATGGCATGAGAACGGAATTTCCCGAACCACCAACCTTTCCATTTCGCAGACAAACTACCCCTGCCTCCACCACAGGAATCGCAACCAGTTTCACAAGAATCGCATTCCGCCTGACCGGTAGTTGCATCAGATTGGCAGGAATTGCATTCCCCGGTATTGAATTGCTCGCCTGTAGTCTGGCAAGTATTACAGTCAGGAGTCTGGGCACATCCGGCGACCAAGCTCATGCTTAGAAGAAGTGCCACAATTGATGGTGTCCAATTTGAACGGATCATGATTCCCCCGAGAATCCCTGATAAATATGTTCTACGAACAATTATTAATTTATTGGTGTCTTCACATCTTGATCGTCATTTGTGTTGCAAAGCTATTGACTCTGTTTCAAGTTGACGATCATATTCAGATAACCTAAAAACATTTCTTTTTTTAGCTCAAACCTCATCATTTGAGTCATCTTCGCTGGGAAAATCTTGTCTGCTGAAAGCGGCTTGGCTGTTGCCTTGCTCCACTGTTCTGAACATTAAATTTTCTGTTTGTATTCCCGGAAGAACTTCGTTGCCCAAACAGTCGTCGAGAATAGTTAGGCACTAACTGTTTCCTCATCGCCGTGGGTGATCTGATTCCGCGATTAGTCTGGGCAGCAGGGTCTGGTGTTGGTGCCAACTGTGGCTGCATTTGGCGAGCAGGAGGTGCCATCTGATAGCCTGGTTGAACAGGCATCTGCTGCTGATAAGCAGGTGGTATATTCATTTGAGGGGTTGCCTGATTAGCAGGCGGCATTCCCTGCATCTGAGGGGATGCCTGGTAAGGAGTGGGCAATCCCTGCATTTGTGGTACACCATTTTGCATCGCTCCATTCCTCGGAATTCCATTGCCCGATCCGTTATACCGAGGAGACTGATCAATCATTCCTCCCGGTGCTGGCGTTGGGAAACCATTTGGTTGATTCGCTTGTGGAATCGGTCCGTTCTGTGGTGTTGCGTGAGAAGGATTGAATACATTGAATCCTACAGGAGTCGGATAACCAATCCCGTTACCGTAAGGTGCCAGTTGATACACTTCCATATCCGGTGCGCCTTCAGTCATTGAATATCTGTAGAATTCGACATCGTTAGGATGCGTGACATAGTAGCCGGGCATTGGTGGAACTTCTTCCGGATCCATCGCTCGCACAATTTCAGGAGTTACCAGAATGAGCAATTCCAATTCATCTTCGGTTGCACTTTTGGAACTGAACAGCAGCGGCCCAATTCCCGGGATGTCTCCCAAAAGTGGAATTCGAGCCGTTTGTGTACTTGTTTGCCGAGAAAGTAATCCGCCTAAAACAATCGTCTGACCTTCGCGAAGTTCAACCGTTGTGCTGATTGTTCGTGTATTCAACCCTGGAATTCCGTCAACAGCGTTGTTTTGATTAATCTGAGAGAAAGTTGGCTGAATTTGCAAGCGAACTAAATCTCCATAGACGACCGTTGGAATAACAATCATCGAAGTACCGAAACCACGGAATGTTGTTGTTGCAGCCTGAGCTCCACCAACGCCGACAATAGTTGGCACCGCAAATTCCCCCCCTGCCAGAAATTGCGCAGGTCGCCCGCTGAGCGTTGTCAGCGAAGGGCGTGAAAGAATTTTAGCGGTACCATTACTGGCCAATGCGTTGATCAATGCGGTGATATTTCCATTTTCAAAAACTCCCGTAAGTGTTGGTATTCCCCCGGAAATGGCTGAAGTGATCGCATGACGCCCACTATCGAATAACACATTGAAATTCACGCCCATATTTCGGGCTTGTGAACGATTCAATTCTGCGATGGTCACATGCAACATCACCTGATACTCACCAGGAACCTGCAACATGTTGACGATAAAACTGGAAAGCAGGTCATCGTTACCGTTATTACTATTAATCCCATCGGGGTCGTATCCTCCGTTGTTTCCTCGTCCATCTCCCGTACCCCCGGGACCATTCAAACCTCCTTGATTATCGATCGCTTCATCCCGCACAATTTGTAAAATTCGTGCAGCATCGGCAGCATCTCTTGCCTGCCCCTTAACAACCAGCTTTTCGTGGAGCGGAATCAAATAAACTTTACTATTAGGAAACAGAATCGCAATTTTTCGTTCCAGCTTTCCGTAATCAAGCCGACGTTGTTCATCAATATTTGGATCGCGAATTGTTGTCACTTCGTAGATGAGTGGATCGTCGTCATCTTCAAACCACAACGTGAGCGTTGTTGAACCTAGCTGATTCCCGATAATTGCAAATTCATCTTCTTCGTAAGGCGCGATATCAATAATTGTTGGATCAGCAATCGCGACCCGCTTCACGCGCTCACTTGTCCTGATAAGCTGGCTGCGATTCTGGATCACCTCCATCTTATGCTTAACTTTTGGCATACTGATAATACGAGCATCAAGACGTCCTTTTACACGGATATTTTGAACCTGTATTATTTTACCCTGATCGCCAAGCGATGGACCATCTTGCGCAATCACCCGAGAACCAAAACAAAATGACAAACCACAAACAAGAGCACAGGCAATCCGATTTCCCGCTCTGCTACGAGTTGTATACCTCAATGGATTCAACATCCGAGGCCGCTCCTTCCATGGAGTAAGGCAAAGTTCGTTTCATACTAGAAAAATAATGCAAAGCAATTTCAACTAAAGGGTACCTCTATTTATTCAAAAATTTCCTACTGCACGCAGGGTAGACATTCTTGTCTGCCTGCAATACAGCATGCTTAAACGAAACAGACAGGAATGTCTGTACTCCTTTTGAATAAATAGAGGTTCCCTAAAACATTGTTATTTCAGCTAATGACCTGTTTATATTGAAGTTTTGTCGAAGCAAGAAACGTCCCTGAGCAGGAGAATCCCCCTTATCCCGACCAATCCTCACAGTATTGTCTTAAAAAATTCAATGCCGTCCCGAAAATTCAGCTTCCCTATTACTGCTTTCTCTGAACAAAAGATCGGCGCATCCCTTGGAAACACTAATCTCTGAGATTGATATCGGTTATACTAATCGCAAGAGTTAACCTGAATTTAAGGAAAAATAGCCCGTCACTCAAATTATCATTACCAATTGCCTTTCTATTATGAGTACAAATCCCCATTTACAATTGAGTGACCGCATCACTGCGCTTCCCCTCGTACACGGCAGTGGAGACTTCGCCGTTGAAGTGCGTCGAATGATGCTCAATCAATCATTCGACATGCTCGCAGTTCCACTGCCGGAGTGTTTTCGCGATCAGGTGGAAGCAGCGATTACTCGCCTGCCTGAAATCAGCATTGTCTACCAGCGGGAACAGACATCATTTTCATCTTCCGATTGGCACCCCGATCAAAATGAAGAAGAGGAACGGGATGATCTGTTCGATCCACAAGCCAGTTTTGTGCCGATAGATCCCTGCCAGGCGGTCATCACTGCGATTCGAATCGCGATGCAGGAACATATCCCCCGTCGCTACATCGATCCGGAAGTTGCCAACTTCGAACCATTATCAACCGCTCTGCCCGATCCTTACGCCGTCAAGCAATTACACAGCGGCCTTTTTGCAGCCGGGACAATTCCTGTCCTGCCCGAATTACAGGAACCGCAACTGCGGTATCGCACCCAAAGCATGGCGAGGGCATTAAAAGAACTTGAACGAACTTATTCTTCGATTCTATTCCTCTGTTCTTTCAACGAATGGTTACCGGTTAAAACGGCGTATCTGAAAACAACGGATCTCGACTCAGAAGAATCCGGTCCCGAAACTCCTATTGAAATCGCAGGCGTTGATGATCGCACACATATTTTTCTCACCGGCGAACTTCCCTTCGTCACCGGTCTCTACGAACAGGCTCGCTTTGAACTGGACGACGATGAAAATCTGAGCATCGATGGCATCAGATTACTTCTGATGGCGACGCGAGAAAAATATCGGCAAGAACTAGGCAAACGAGCGCGACCGATTACGCCCAAATTAATGAGTACCTATTTTCGATATATCCGCAATCTGGCTCTTGTGGAACGACGGCTGACCCCCGATCTCTACACACTTATTATTGCCGCCCAGCAAATCTTCGGAGATCATTTCGCGATCACACTGGCCGAAATCGCACGAGAATACCCCTTCCCCTGCCCTGCCAATCGTTTGAAAATCACAATGGGCATCGAACAATCCCGTTTGCCCAATGACGACATCGTCACCATGAAATCGCGACTGCCCGGACATCCGGTTTCCTGGCGAAGTTGCGAACTGAAAACAAAGCCGCCCAAAATCGATCAGGAAAAATGGCTCACTGACTGGAACTGGTCCTCGCATTGTAGTTGGCCCCCCGAAGATGATGCCATCGAACGATTCCGCACGCATGTCAAAGACCAGGCACTCGCATTTTTAGGAAATGATCTGGCTCGTACAGAAAAATTCAGCACCAGTTTCAAAGATGGTCTCGACATTCGCGAAACGTTACGCAATTGGCACACAGGTGAACTGTACGTAAAAGAATTTCCGCCTGTTCAGGGTGGACTGGATTGCGTGATCATGCTGTTCGACTCCCCGGCTGATCCTCGCGATTATTCCTGGCGAATCACCTGGCAGGCAGAACATCACGATGAATCGACCCTTGCCTTTTTTGCAACCCCGTACACCGAAGAAATGGTCGGCCCCGGCATCGCGAGGGCACAATATGGCGGCGCGTTATTCCTGTTCCCACCACGAGCCGTGCCCGATATCTGGAGAGATCGCCGCTTCGATTTTGTTGATACACTCGAAGAACGCTTAATTGTCGCAGGCTGTTCCTACAGCAACGAAACTCACATCGCGATCCTCTCTGAAGGTCCACCCGGTATCGCCTGGAAACGACTGGCAAAAAAGTACAAAAAGAAACTGATCCACGTCCCACTCAAGCGTTTCAGTCAACAAACAATTGAAAACCTGCGAAGCTTCCACGTCTTGGGCGGCCAACCCGTCAGAAACTACGCCACCCATTTCATTCGGAAACCATGAATTCTAATCGTAAGGCTTCGTTACCTCTTCATTCCCAAGGTCCATAGGTCCATCTTGGGAACACTGCCCTGCGATTGTTGTGGTGGAGAATGTACCCACGATTCCGGTTGGGTCACATACCAAAATGAAGAAAAATTATCACGAACATC